>OJDA01000002.1_pt1 | contig 163521 bp, 147 predicted proteins | sample 1592551 | NCBI WGS metagenome assembly OJDA01 (sample SAMN05416810, study PRJEB24817) | seawater metagenome | isolation source: Sea water | place: Canada:Atlantic | collected 2013-07
GAGATAGCGTAGCGTCTCGTGGGCTCGGAGATGTGTATAAGAGACAGCACCAACATGGCGCAGGAAGGCGGTGAGCACGCTGCCCTCGATCAGTTCAGGCGTCGGCGTCCAGTCGAACGGCGTGTCGGTCACTGCTGTGTTCTCGCTCATGGCTTCAGGCCCTCTCAGCGCGGTGCATGCTTGCGGTGCCAGGACGGCTTGCGCTTGTCGAAGAAGCTCTGCATGCCCTCCTTCGCCTCCTCGGTTTCCCAGAAATCGGCCAGCCGGTCCACGGTGTAGATGAGATTGTCCGCCTCGTTGTGGCCCAGCACGTACTGCGCGAGGCGCTTGGTCATGGCCACCGCACCCGGCGCGCAGGACAGCGCCAGATCCAGCTCGGCGTTGATGGCTTCGTCGAGCTTGCCGGCCGGCACCACTTCGTGCACCAGACCCAGACGCTGTGCTTCGGCAGCCGTCATCGGCTTGGCGTTGAGCATCACACGGCGCACCTGGCTGGGGCCGAGCTTGGCGGCGACATAGGGCGAGATCGTGGCCGGCACCAGGCCCAGGCGCACTTCGGTCAGCGCGAAGCGTGCGCTGTCCACGGCCACCGCCACGTCGCAGACCGCGATCATGCCGACGCCGCCGCCATAGGCCGGGCCGTTGATGCGGCCGATGATCAGGCGGGGAAAGCTGTCGAGCCGGGCGAGGATGTCGGCCAGCGGGCGCCCGCTGCGGATGCGCTCGGCGCGCGGCTGGTCGCGCTGGCTCTGCTGCCAGCGGAAGTCGCCGCCGGCGCAGAAGCTCTCGCCCGCGCCGGACAGCACCAGCACGCGCACGCCGGGATCGGCTTCAATGATGTCGAGCGCGGCTGCAATCTCGCCGAACATGACCGGGTTGAGTGCGTTGTGGACGTCCGGACGCGAGAACGTCAGGCGTGCCACGCCGGCCTCGTCGATGCCGAGCGTGATCGTTTCAAAATGGTTCATGGCGTGTTCTCCTGGTCTGCCTTGCCGATGCGCACCACCACGGCATTGCGTTCCACGGTCTGGCCTTCGGTGCAGTGGGTGGACTCGACCACGCCGTCGGCCTCGGCGCAGATGCGCATTTCCATCTTCATCGACTCCAGCACCGCGACCACGTCGCCGGCCTTCACCGCATCGCCGGCCTTCACGTTGACCTTGAGAATCATCCCCATCATCGGCGCCCGCAGTTCGCCGCTGGCCTCGGCGGTGGCACTGATATAGCTCAGGTATGGCAGCGCCTCGAAGGCGTGGGTGCCGGCGTCGTCCTGCACATGAATGATGTTGCCGTCCTGGATGACGCGCACGTTCACGCGCCGGCCGTCAAGAATGGCAAGGTAGCGGTCGTCACCCAGCGGGCGCAGGTTCAGCTCCATGGGCACATCGTCCACCGCCAGGCGCAGGCTGCCGTCGGCGGCCAGCGGCGCGAAACGGATGGCGGCGGAGATGTCGCCGCTTTGCAGATGCAGCGCCGGGATCGGCGCCAGGCCGTCGCCAGCATCCGCCATCTGCCAGCCGGTCAGCGCCGCCGCGGACCAGACGCCAGCCGCCGGCTCGGCGCGATTGCGCAGCAGCCACACGTAGGCGGCGATGCCCAGGGTGGCGTTGTCGTGCAGCGCGTCCTTGAGCGACCAGGAGGCCATGCGCTCGTCGATCAGGCGGGTGTGGAAGCTGCCATCGCGCGTCTCCGGCAAGGCCAGCAGGCGCTTCAGAAAATCGCGGTTGGTGATGACGCCGAACACGCTCATCTCGTCGAGCGCGAGCTGCATGCGGTCCATCGCCTGGTCGCGCGTAGTCGCGTGGGTGATGAGCTTGGCCAGCATCGGGTCGTACCAGGGCGTGACCTCGCTGCCGGTGTCGACGCCGGTTTCCACGCGCACGCCGCGCGTCGGGAAACTCACGTGCGCGAGCCGGCCCGTGGAGGGCAGGAAGTTGGCGGCGGCATCCTCGGCGCAGATGCGCGTCTCCACCGCGTGGCCGCTGACCTGCACCTCACTCTGTTCCAGCGCCAGCCCTTCGCCCGAGGCGATGCGCAGCATCAGCTCCACCACGTCCAGCCCGGTCACTTCTTCGGTGACGGGATGCTCGACCTGCAGGCGCGGATTCACCTCCAGGAAATAGTACTGATCGCCCTGCACGATGAACTCCACCGTGCCGACGTTGCGGTACTGCAGGCGCTCGCCGAGGCGCACGGCATCGGCCAGCAGGCGCTCGCGCACACCCGGCGCCAGCGGCGCGGCAGGCGCTTCCTCGACCAGCTTCTGGTGGCGACGCTGCAGCGTGCATTCGCGCTCGAACAGGTGGATGACCTTGCCCTTGCCGTCGCCGACGATCTGCACCTCGATGTGGCGCGCGCGCTCGATCATCTGTTCGACGATCAGCGCCGGCGAACCGAAGGAGCTCTTGGCTTCGCGCATCGCCGATTCGATGTCGGCGTCCAGTGTGTCCAGCGTGTGCAGCGCGCGCATGCCCTTACCGCCGCCGCCGGCCGCGGCCTTGAGCATCACCGGCAGGCTCAGGCCGCGCACGGTCTGGGCGATTGCGGCGGCGTCATCGCTGGCGCCGTCGCTGCCCGGCACCACCGGCACGCCGGCGGCGATGGCCTCACGCTTGGCCAGGGCCTTGTCGCCAAGCCGGTCGATGACCTCCGGCGTGGGGCCGATGAAGGCCAGGCCGGCGGCTTCGACGGCGCGGGCGAACGCCGCGTTCTCGGCGAGAAAGCCGAAGCCCGGATGGATCGCTTCGGCGCCGACGCTCTTCGCCGCCTCGATCACGCGCTCGATGCGCAGATAGCTTTCGGCCGCCGGCGCGCCGCCGATTTCGATGCTCTGGCCGATCTCGCGTACGTGCAGGCCGTCACGGTCGGCGCTGGAATGAACACCGGCCGCGGACACGCCCAGGCGGCGGCAGGTGCGGGCAATGCGGCAGGCAATTTCGCCGCGGTTGGCAATCAGGATTTTCTTGAACATGGTCGGGTATCAGTTGAGGGTCGGCCGCATCACATGCGGAACACGCCCATGCGGGTCGGGATGGCCTTGGTACGTCCGGCGAGGTCCAGCAGCAGGGCCATCACCTCGCGGGTCTCGGTGGGCTCGATGACCATGTCGCACCACAGGTTGCGCGCGTAGTTGTAGGGGCTCACGAAGTCGGTGAACTCCTGGCGGATCGGCGCCTCGTAGGCGGCACGCTCTTCGGGCGTCCAGCTGCTCGTGCCTTCGCGCTTCTGAATGGTCTCGCGCACCATCGACAGCGTGGTCGCCGCCTGGTCCGGCCCCATCAGTCCGGCGTGCGCGGTCGGCCACATCATCATGCAGTGCGGGGCGAAGCCGCGGCCGCACATCGCCATGTAGGCGGCGGCGTAGGACGCGCCGGTGATGATCGTGTACTTGGGCACGTTGGCCGAGGCCATGGCGGTCATGAACTTGGCGCCGTGCTTGGCAATGCCGGCGCGCTCCACCGTGGTGCCCACCATGAAGCCGGGCGTGTCGACCAGGAACAGCAGCGGCACGTCGCGCTTGCAGCACATCTCCATGAAGTGCGCGCCCTTGACCGCGCTCTCGGGGAACATCACGCCGTTGCTGGCGAGGATGCCGATGGGATAGCCGTGGATGTTGGCAAAGCCACAGATCAGGGTCTCGCCGTACAAGGGCTTGAACTCCTGCAGTTCGCTGCCGTCGAGCAGCCGCGCCAGGATCTCGCGCGTGTCGTTGGGCACGCGGCGGTCGGCGCTGAACAGGCCGTAGATTTCGGAAGGCTCGTACCGCGGCGGCCGGGCAGGCGCGAGCGGCCAGCGCAGCGCCGGCCGCGGCTCCAGCCGCGCGACGATGTCGCGGGTAATGGCCAGCGCATGGCTGTCGTTCTCGGCCATGTGGTCGGTCACGCCGCTGATGGTGCTGTGCATCAGCGCGCCGCCGAGCGATTCGACGTCGCTGACCTCCTTGGTCGCGGCGTAGACCAGCTGCGGGCTGCCGAGAAACATGGCGCCCTGGTTGCGAATGATGACCACTTCATCGCACAGCGCCGGAATGTAGGCGCCGCCGGCGGTCGATGGCCCGTGGACGATGGCGATCTGCGCGATGCCCTCGGCGGACATGCGCACCTGGTTGTACATGATCGAGCCGGCGTGGCCCTCGTCCGGAAAGATGTTCGCAAGATCGGGCAGGAAACCCCCGCCGGACTGGACCATGGTGATGCACGGCAGGCGATGCTGCCAGGCGAACTGCTGCGCCCGCGTGTGGCGCTTGGTGGTCATGCCGAACATGGTGCCGCCCTTCACCGTCGCCTCGTTGACGATGAGCATGCAGGCCCGGCCCTGCACCATGCCGACGCCGGTGATGACGGTAGCGCCGGGCGGCACGCCTTCGTACAGCCCCTCGCCCGCCATGTGGCCGAATTCGAGGAAGGGCGAGCCGGGATCGAGCAGCGCGCTGATGCGCTCGCGCGGCAGCAGCTGACCACGACTCTTGTGCAGCGCGCGGGCCTTTTCCGAGCCGCCGACGCTGGCCGCGGTGCGGCGGGTTTTCAGTTCGGCGATCTGCTCGAGGTAGGCCGCGCGGTTGCGCGCGAACTCGTCGCTGGAGGTTGATACAAGGGAAGTCAGTACGCTCATGGTGTCTTGGTCCTTACATGCGGAACACGCCGAACTCGGTCGGCTGTGCGGGCGTACGGCCGGCGAGTTCGAGGAGCAGGCCCATCACATTCCGCGTTTCCAGGGGGTCGATCACCATGTCGCACCAGGTGTTGCGCGCGAAGTTGTAGGCGTTGGCGAAGTCCTCGAAGGTCTTGCGCGTTGGCGCCATGTAGGCTTCGCGTTCCTCGGCGGTCCAGCTCGTGCCCTCGCGCTTGTGGATGTCGTCCTTGACCATGGCCAGGGTGGTCGCCGCCTGGTCAGGGCCCATGATCGCGGCGCGGCCGCTGGGCCACATCAGCATGGCGTTGGGCTTGAACGCGCGGCCGCACATGGCCAGGTATCCGGCGCCGTAGGAGGCGCCGATGATCAGCGTGTACTTGGGCACCTCGGCGCAGGCCATGGCGGTGATCATCTTGGCGCCGTGCTTGGCGATGCCCGCCTCTTCGGCCTCGCGGCCGACCATGAAACCGGTAACGTCGGCCATGAACAGCAGCGGGATGTCGCGCTTGCAGCAGAGGTCGATGAAGTGCGTGGCCTTCATCGCGCACTCGGCGAACAGCACGCCGTTGTTACACAGGATGCCCACCTCGAAGCCCATCATGCGGCCGAATCCGCAGATCAGGGTCTCGCCGTACAGCGGCTTGAATTCGCGGAACTCGCTGCCGTCCATCAGCCGCGCGACGATTTCGCGGTTGTCGGTGGGCACGCGGGTGTCGCGGCTGATGATGCCGTAGATGTCGTTCGGGTCGTGGACCGGCGGCTTCGGCGGCAACGTTTTCCAGCGCTGTGTCGGCGGCGTGCCGAGATTGGCGACCAGATCGCGCACGATGGCGATGGCGTGGCTGTCGCTCTCGGCAAGGTAGTCGGTGACGCCGCTGACGCTGGAATGCATCTCGCCGCCGCCCAGCGTTTCTTCGTCCACCACGTCCTTGGTCGCCGCGTAAACCAGCTGCGGCCCACCGAGGAACATTCGGCCCTGGTTGCGCACGATCACGTTCTGGTCGCACAGCGCCGGCATGTACGCGCCACCGGCGGTGGACGTGCCGTGCACGGTGGCGATCTGCGCGATGCCCTCGCCTGACATGCGGATCTGGTTCCAGAAGATGGTGCCGAACTGGCCCCAGTCCGGAAACACGTTGGGCTGGTCCGGAAGGTTGGCGCCGCCGGACTGGACCAGGGTGATGCAGGGCAGCCGGTGCTGCCAGGCAAAACGCTGGGCGCGCACGTGCTTTTTGCAGGTGATGCCGTAGTAGGTGCCGCCCTTCACGGTGGCGTCATTGGCCATGATCATGCACGGACGACCGGACACCAGGCCGACGCCGGTGATGATGCTGCCACCGGGCGGCACCCCCTCGTACAGCCCCTCGCCCGCCAACTGCGAGAACTCCAGGAACGGCGAGCCGGGATCGATCAGTGCCGCCACGCGCTCGCGCGGCAGCAACTGCTTACGCTCCTTGTGCAGGCGCCGGGCCCGTTCGGGACCGCCGGCATTGGCTTCGGAACGCCGCCGTTGCAGGTCGGCCACGCGGGCGAGGTAAGCCTCGCGGTTGAGGTGGAACTCCTCGGTGGAGGACGCCACCCGGGAAGGCATCAGTGCCATCGGATTCAAAACTCCTGGAACATGGTGTCGCCGCCAGGTGGCGGCCTTGAAGTCGGGGTCGACATGCCCTTCACACGCTGAAACCGCCGAGCGGTTCGACCGCCTGGCCACCGCTGTCGGCACGTCCGGCCCGCCACAACTCTTGCAAAAGCCCCACGACCGGGCGCCTCGATTCTATCAAACGCTTGATAGAATTCCTGACCGGGAACCATGCAAAATCGCTGGACTTCAACACGCATCTCCTCCCGGTTTATCCGCGTCGTTGGGGGTGTCCGCAACCGGGACATCGACGCTGTTCAAGTGCCGCCAGAGTGCCCGCGCACGCCTGCAAACGCAAGCCCGACAGCCCCTGTGTGCGCTGCTGCCGTGGCGCCCGAAACCGCAGCGTCGCCGCCGCGCCGCGCGCCCGAACGCCGCCTGGGGTGCAGCGTGCGGGCGCATCGTCCCTGCCCGACGCTCAAGCCCCGAAGACCCCCTCGCCCGACACGATCGGGCCACGCTCGTGGCCCGGCATCTCGCGTTGCACGCCGACGCTAAGCGGCAGCCGTCGTCGCTTCGCGCAGTTCGCGCTTGAGGATCTTGCCGACCGGGTTGCGCGGAATGGCCTCGACCACGCGCAGCGATTCCGGCAGCTTGTAACTGCCGAAGCCCTGCTCGCGCATCCAGCCGGTGACCTCGCCGAGCGTGGGCGGACGATCGGGGTCGCGCGGCACCACGCAGAGGCAGACCTTCTCGCCCATGATCTCGTCCGGCACCGCGATGGCGGCGCAGTCGACAATGGCCGGATACCCCAGCGCCATGTTTTCGACTTCGGCGGCGCTGATGTTGAAGCCACCGCGGATGATGATGTCTTTCTTGCGATCGAAGAAGCTGACGAAGTTGCCTTCCAGAATCTTGAAGGTGTCGCCGGTGTAGAAAAAGCCGTCGGCATCGAAGGACTTGGCATTCACGTCCGGTCGCTTGAAATAGCCCGGGAAGACGTTCGGCCCCCGGTACGCCAGCTCGCCCACGCCACCCGGCTCGGTGAGAACGGCGCCATCTTCGCCGACGATCTTGACCTGTACGGCGGGAATTGCCGAGGCCCACTGCGCGCCCTCGCGCCCCCACCACGGCAGGTGATCGACCCGCTGCGAGGAGTCGGGCACATCGTGCGGACCGGCAACCAGGGCGGTGCCCTCGTTCTGCCCCCAGAGGTTGATGATCTCGATGTTCCAGCGCCGCTTGAATTCCTCGATGGCATACGCCGACGGCGGCGCCGAGCCGACGGCGAGCGTGCGGATATGACTGAGGTCGATCTCGTCCACGTTGGGCAGCTTGCAGATCATGTTGAGCATGGCCGGCACCAGGCTGGAGAACTGCACATTGGCGGTGGCCAGCTGATTGACGAAGAGCTCGAGGTTCAGCGGGTGATGCAGGATCAGGGTGCCGGCGCGGAACATCCACGGCAGCATCATGGCGCCGACGCCGGTCATGTTGACGATGGGGGCGGCGCAGAGCACGCGATCGCCGTCCCGCACATCGACCAGTGACAGCACGCGGCCGGCCTGGAAGAACCAGTTGTTGTGCGTCATCGGCGTGCCCTTGGGCAGCGACTCGGTGCCGGAGGTCCAGCACAGCGTGAACACATCGTTGGCGTCGAGCGACACCTTCGACAGCAGCGCCGGGTTCGCAGTGCCGCTGGCCCATTGCGTCAGCTCGCCAAGGCCGATGCGGTGCTCGATGCAGTGCTCGCCCGGCAGCTTGTCCACCAGGTCCAGATACCCGGAACCCTTGAATTGATCCGCCGCGATGTAGAAGCGGGCGCCGGTGGTCTTGGCGACGTGCCCCAGTTCGTGCTGGCGCCACTGCATCGCCAGCGGCGAGGGAATGCCACCGGCCATGCTGACGCCGAAATACAGCACCACCAGTTCCCAGACATTGGGCAGGTGGATGATGACCACTTCGTCCTTCTTCAGCCCCAGTTCCAGCAGGCGGCTCGCCATGGCCTCTGCGGCGGCGCCCACCTGGGCCCAGGTCTTCTGCTGCGGCTCGGTCCCGACCAGTGCCGCGCGGTCGGCAGGATCAAGCACGGCCACGCGATCGCCGTGCGCGGCAACCTGTTCGCGCAGCGTGTCGATCAGCGTTCGCGTGCCCCAGTGGCCGGCGGCGGTGTATTCCTGAATCGTCTTTTCGTCGTGCAAGATCATTGTTCTTCCTCCAGTGCAGTCATAAGCAGGGATGGCAGGTCAGGCGGCCGCGCTGCCGCCGAGCCGGGTCAGGAACGGCCACAGCCCCGCGCCGCCCACCTCCAGCGCCTTTCTGCCGAGCAGGGTGTTCCAGTACACCTCGGTGCCAAAATCGTCGCGCCAGCTCCACAGCCGCTTGGTGTAGTGGTGCAGGCGATGCTCGTAGGTGAAGCCCATGGCGCCGTGCACCTGGTGGGCAATCCGCGTCGCCGATTCCACCGCCATGCTGGTGCGCGCCTTGGCCACCGCAATGTCGAACAGGCCGTCGCCGGCCTGGGCGGCGTCGGCTGCGGCGTCCACGGCGGCGTCGACTGCGGCCACTTCACCCGCGAGCAGGGCCAGCTCCTGCTGGATCGCCTGAAAGGCCGCGAGCGGGCGGCCGAACTGCTTGCGCTCCAGCGCATAACCGGACGCCAGTGCGAGACAGCGCTGCAAGGCGCCAGCCATCTGCGCACTGCGCATCAGCGCGCCCAGCGCAAGCCAGCGCGTGGCGTCGATCGACGAGGCGGCATCGAGACTGGCCTCGGATCGCGCAAGGTCCAGCTCGTCGCGCGGCTCGCCCGCCAGATTGGCGTCCTGTTTCAGGACCACCGCGCGTGGATACAGCTTCAGGCGTCTCTGGCCATCGACGCCACTGAGCGCAACGACCGGCAGACTGCGGCCCCAGGGCACGCGCCGGCAGGTGTCCGGCAACGGGGTGTTCGCGGCAGGTACCGGCGGCGCGATGGTCATGGCCCCAGCGGGCAGGGATTGCCCGGCATCAACCAGCGCCAGGCCTGCCAGCCAGTGCTCGGCCAGTGGAATCGGCGCGGCGTGGTAGCCCGCCACCTTGAGCAGGGCCACGCCGTCGGCGAGGCCCAGTTCGCTGCCGCCGCTGTCCATCGGCAACAGCGCGCGGGTGAGCCCGTTTTCGTCCAGCGCGTCCCACAGGCGCTGCGCCCACTGGCCCTGCTCCAGGGCATTGACGCACTCGACCGTGCTCAGGTCGGTGAAGATGCGGTGGGCGGTCTGCAGCAGCAGTTCGGTTGATTCGCTCATCGTAGTCCCAGTCCTCGGGCAATCGCGCCGCGCAGGATTTCGTTGGTGCCACCGCGCAGGGTGGACGAGGGCGCGCGCAGCACGGCCTCGGCCAGCAGCCGGCCGAACTCGCCGTCATGCAGGGAAATGCCGGCGCTGGCGGCAATCAGGCGGGCCTGTTCCGGCAGCAGGCGCTCGAAGCGCGTGCCCAGGTCCTTGACCACCGCGGCCTCGATTTCCAGCGAGGCGCCGGCCTGCAGGCGACCGGCAATCGACAGCGACATCTGCCGCAGAGTCGCGAGCTGCGTGACCAGCGCACCGACCGCAGTGGTCAGTGGACTGTCGGCCAAATTATGGGTCGGATTGTTGGCCTGGCCGATCTGCGCCGCCAACGGGCCGAGCAGGCTGGCAAGCACCGGGTAGTAGCTGAGAAACCGCTCCGGCCCGCTGCGCTCGTAGGCGAGTTCGCTGACCACCTGCTTCCAGCCGTCGCCGATTTCACCGACCACGCGGGTGTCCGGCACGAACACCTCGTCGAACACCACCTCGTTGAAGTGGTGATGGCCCGCGAGATTGAGGATGGGCCGCATCTGGATGCCCGGCGCGTCCAGTTCCACCAGCAACTGGCTGAGCCCCGCGTGCCGATTCTCGTCCTTGGGCGAGGTGCGGCACAGCACGATCATGCAGTGCGCCTCGTGCGCGAAGCTGCTCCAGACCTTGCGGCCGGTCAGGCGCCAGCCGCCGTCCACCCGATCGGCGCGGGTCCGCACGGCGGCCAGATCGGAGCCCGCATCCGGCTCGCTCATGCCGATGGCGAAATAGCATTCGCCGCGTGCGATGGCCGGCATGAAGCGCATGCGCTGCTCCTCGGTGCCGTAGCGCAGCAGCATCGGGCCGGTCTGCCGGTCCGAGATCCAGTGCGCGCCTACCGGTGCTCCGGCCGACAGCAGTTCCTCGGTAAGCACGTAACGTTCCAGCGAGCTGCGCTCCGCCCCGCCGTACTGCTTCGGCCAGGTCATGCCCAGCCAGCCGGCGCGACCGAGCTTGCGTGAGAATTCAGGCGAGGCGTTCATCCAGGAATCGCTGCCGGGCACGAAGCTGCCCGCGGCCAACTCCTCGCGCAGAAAGGCGCGCACCTCAACACGGAGCGTCTCCGCCACTTCCGGCAGACGCTCGTGGGGAAACAGGAATCGCTGGGACATCGATCTCCTCGCCCGGGTCGGGCATGACGCGCATCGCAATGTGCGCGTCCGATTTTTTGTAGTGAAAGACCGCCTGCGCTTTCGCGCAACCGCTGGGCCGTGCGCTCGGCGACGCACTGGATGCTGGCGCAGCGTGCGGCAAAAAACAAGCGGTGTGTCCGGCTGATGCAGCCTGCTCGCCCCCGGTCGCCCCTCGCGTCTTCAGGGTCGACGGGTTCAAGATAAAACGTCAATGCTGCAGACATCGCGGACTGACCCCTGCGAGCAGGGTGCGTGCACTTCACCACGCGCGACTGCTACAAGAGCGGCTGCTAGAAGAATTATTCAGCTGGCAAATTTCGATCCCGTGGAGGCCACGGGTCATGCTTTCGGAGACCGACATGCAGCTCAACCTGAAGACCTTCTTCGAGCGCACCGAGCAGTACTTTCCTCAGAACGAGGTGGTCTCCCGGCGCGCGGACGGCTCCATCTTCCGCTACCGCTATGCCGACTACTGCGCGCGTGCGCGCCGCATGGCCGATGCCATCGGCAGGCTGGGCATTCAGCGCGGGGACCGTGTGGCTACCCTGGGCTGGAACACCGATCACCATCTCGAGCTTTATGCGGCGATTCCCTGTTTTGGCGCCATTGTTCACACCATCAACATCCGCCTGGGGGACGACGACGTCGCCTTCATCATCGACAAGGCGCAGGACCGGGCGCTGTTCGTGGACGCCGAGTTTTTGCCGCTGGTCGAGCGCATCGCGCCACGCCTGCCCTCGCTGCAACACATCATCGTCATGGGCGCGGCCGAAGAAACCGTCTCGACCTCGCTGCCGGTGCTCCATTACGAGGCCTTGATCGAAACCGGCGATCCGGCGTTCGCCTTCCCCGATCTCGACGAGAACAGCCTCTGCGGCATGTGCTTCACCTCGGCAACCACCGGCCGTCCCAAGAGCGTGGTGTATTCGCAGCGCGGCCTGTACCTGCACTCGATGGCGCTGTGCATGGCCGACGTCATGGGCCTGGCCGAGCGTGACACGCTGCTGCCGGTGGTGCCGATGTTCCACGCCAATACCTGGGGGCTGCCCTACGCCGCCCTCGCGGTGGGCGCGAAGATGGTCCTGCCGGGCCCGCAGCCGACGGCCGGCGACATTCTCGATCTGATCGAAGGGGAGCAGGTGAGCTTCTGTGCCGCCGCCGTTACGGTCGGGGTGCAGATGTACGACGCATTGCGCGCGCGTCCGCGCAACGTGTCCAGCCTGCGCCAGCTGATGCTCGGAGGCTCGGCCACGCCGCGGGCCCTGATGCAGCGGTTCCAGGAGCACTACGGCGTTCCCATCTTCACCGCCTGGGGTTCCACCGAGTGCGCGCCGCTGGCCACCATCACCCACGTGCCGCGCGACTTGCTCGATGCGGGACACGAGGCGCGCATGGGTGTGCGTGTCCGGCAGGGCATCCCCGTGCCGGGCGTCGAGATCAAGGTGCTGGACGAACACGGCGCGCCTGTGGCCCGGGACGACCAGTCCCCGGGGGAGGTCTACGTGCGCGGTCCCTGGGTTGCCGAGTCCTACTACCAGGACGACCGCAGCAGGGACGGCTTCGTCGACGGCTGGTGGAAGAGCGGCGACATCGCCACGGTCAACTACGCGGGCGCGCTGCGGCTGGTGGATCGCGCCAAGGATCTGATCAAGTCCGGCGGCGAATGGATCTCCTCGGTGGATCTTGAAAACGAGCTGATGGCCTGCCCCGGCGTGGCCGAGGCCGCCGTCATCGCCGCGCCGCACGAACGCTGGCAGGAGCGGCCAGCAGCCTACGTGGTGCGGAGCCAGGCGGCGGCACCGGTGAGCGAAGAGCAACTCCGGGACTGGCTTGCTCGACGATTCGTCAAATGGTGGCTGCCCGATCATTTTCTGTTTGTTGGCACCATTCCCAAGACCGGGGTGGGTAAGATCAACAAGCGCGAACTGCGCGAGCGGGTTCTGCAAGACATCGCGCAACATCCTGTTCGCAGTGCCTGAGCCAATCGAAAAACCCCATTAGCTAGCCAGAGAGAGAGAGAGAGGAGATCATGGAAAACAACATCGCCCTGCCCGACTGCACCAAGCTGTTCGTCGGCGGCCACTGGAAAGAACCGGCCGTCGCGGCGGCCTATACCAACGAAAACCCCGCGCTGCGCAAGGGGCTGTGTGAAGTCGCCATTGCCGGCGAAGCCGATGTCGATCAGGCCGTGAAGGCGGCGCACGCCGGTCTGGCCAGCAAGGAGTGGGCCGGAATGTCGGCGGCCGATCGCGGGCGCCTGCTGTGGAAGGTCGGCCAGATCATCCGCGAGCGCGCGAAAGAGCTGGCCACGCTGGAGTCGCTGGACACCGGCAAGCTCTATGTCGAGGCCCTGTACGGCGACATGGAGAACGCTGCGGGTGCCTTCGAGTACTACGCCGGTTGGAGCAACAAGATCACCGGACAGGTGCTGCCGGTGCCGCCGAAATTTCTCGGCTACACGCGCCGCGAGGCCGTGGGTGTGGTCGGCGCCATCATCCCCTGGAACTTCCCGCTGATGATGGCGGCGATGAAGATCGCGCCGGCGCTGGCGATGGGCAACGCGGTGATCCTGAAACCCGCCGAGCAGACGCCGCTGACGGCCGTGGCACTTGCCGGCATTCTCGACGAGGTGGGTCTGCCCAAGGGCATCCTCAGCGTGCTGACCGGCTTCGGCGACACCGGCAAGGCGATCGTGGCGCACCCGGGCATCGACAAGATCACCTTCACCGGCTCCACCGCGGTGGGCAAGGCGATCATGCGCGGCTGCGCCGACACGCTGAAGCGCGTGTCGCTGGAGCTGGGCGGCAAGTCGCCGAACATCGTTTTCGAGGACGCCGACATCAAGCGCGCCGTGCGCGGCGTCACCACCGGCATCTATTACAACCAGGGCCAGATGTGCACGGCAGGCTCGCGCGTGCTGGTGCACGAGAGCATCCACGACACGTTCATGGACGCCTTCCTCGCATCGGTGAAGGAAATCCAAACCGGCAGCCCCTTCGACAAGGCCTCGCGCATGGGCTCGCTGGTCTCCAAGGAGCAGTTCGAGCGGGTGAGCGGCTATGTCGAGATCGGCCAGAAGGAAGGCGCGACCCTGGCCCTGGGCGGCACGCCGGGCGGCAGCGAGGGCTATTTCTTCCGGCCAACCGTGTTCACCGACGTGCAGCCCCACCATCGCATCGCGCAGGAAGAAATCTTCGGCCCGGTGGTAGCCACCTCGACCTTCAAGACCGAAGAAGAGGTGCTGGCCGTGGCCAACAACGTCACCTACGGCCTGGCCGCCGGCATGTGGACCAACGATCTGGCCCGCGCCCACCGCGTGGCGCATGCGCTCAAGGCCGGCACGGTCTGGGTCAACACCTACAACGCCATGTGGCGCGAATCGCCGTTTGGCGGCTACAAGCAGAGTGGGCAGGGGCGCGAAGGCGGTCAGTACGGCGCCGAGCTGTACACCGAGGTCAAGAACATCTGCATCTCGATCTGAAAATGAAAAATACTGCGGCGCGGGGCCGCTCGCAGGGGTTCCCGCGTCGCCGTATTTGAGCTACTGTCGTCTACCTAACATTTGTTCAAATCACGAGCGTGCGCGGGGCCCTGCTGCCCCAGCGACACCTGACAACTGGAGCGAGAAATCATGGCGAGCAAGGAATCCCTGGCGCTGGAGAACCTGTACCGCGGCTGGGTCGCCGAAATGGCGGCCAACCCCAGCGCTGACGTCGACGAACTTCGACGTCTGTTCAACCACTGGGGCGACGTTACCGCCGAGCCGGGCGGCGTGGACTACATCGAGGTGGATGCCGGCGGCGTGCCCGCCATGTGGGCGGTGCCCAAGCAGGCCGACAAGACCAAGGTGCTGCTCTGCTCGCACGGCGGCGGCTATGTGGTGGGGTCGATGTACTCGCACCGCAAGCTGTTCGGACACATCGCCAAGGCCGTTGGCTGTCGCGCGTTGATCGTCGACTACCGGCGCGCGCCAGAGAATCCCCTTCCGGGCCCGGTCAATGACATGGTCACCGCCTACCGCTGGCTGCTGGAGCGCCAGGGCTGCACGCCGGGCGATATCGCGTTCACCGGTGATTCGGCCGGTGGCGCGCTCGCGATCACAACAATGGCCGCAGCCCGCGATCAGGGTTTGCCGATGCCGGTGGCGAGCATGCCGATGTCGCCCTGGGCGGGCGCAGACACGTCCGGCAAAAGCTACGACACCAACGCCCACCGCGATGCACTGGTGTCGCGCGACACCTCTGCCGGGCTGGGCGGCCTCTCGCTGGGCGAGAACGGTGACCCCAAGGCCCCGCTGGCCAACCCGCTGTACACCGACTACCGAGGCATGGCACCGATCTACGTGCAGGTGGGCGAGGCCGAGACCCTGCTCGACGACAGTCGGCGCATTGCCGAACGCGCCCGGCAGGCCGGTGTCGAGGTGAAGATCGACGAGTTTCCCGACATGCAGCACGTCTTCCAGTTCCTCGCCGGCGCCGCGCCGGAGGCTGACGACGCGATTGCGCGCATGGCCCAGTGGGTGCGCCCCAAGCTGGGCCTGGCCTGAAACCCTCTGATCCACTTGCCGGAGGGCGAGCATGAGTCAGCATGACTACGACGTGGTGGTGGTCGGCGCGGGATTTGCCGGCCTTTACCAACTCTACAAGCTGCGCGCGCTCGGCTTTCGCGTCCGTCTTTACGAGGCGGGCGCGGAGCTGGGCGGCATCTGGTACTGGAACTGCTACCCCGGCGCGCGCGTCGACACGCACGTGCCGATGTACGAATTCGGCCTTGAAGAAATCTGGTCGGAGTGGAACTGGAGCGAACGCTTTCCCGGCTGGGAAGAACTGCGCCGCTATTTCGAGTTCGTCGACCGCAAACTCGATCTGCGCCGCGACATCCAGTTCAACACCCGCGTCAGCGGCGCGACCTTCGACACCGCGGGCAACCAGTGGCAGATCGAGCTTGATCCTGGCGAGACGGTGCGCGCCAGGTTCATGGTGCTGTGTGTCGGCTTCGGCTCCAAGATCTTCATTCCTGAAATGAAGGGGCTGGAGCGCTTCGAGGGTGCCTGCCACCACACCGCACGCTGGCCGCAGCAGGGCCTGGACTTCAAGGGCAAGCGCGTGGCGGTGATTGGCACCGGTGCCAGCGGCGTGCAGGTGGCGCAGGTCGCGAGCCGCGAGGCCGCCCAGCTCACCGTGTTCCAGCGTACCCCCTGCCTGGCCCTGCCCATGCGCCAGCAGAAGCTGGACGCCGCCACCCTCGCGGAATGGAAGAAGGGCTATCCCGAGCGCTACGCCAAGCGCCGCGACACCTTCGGCGGCTTTGATTTCAACCTGCTCGAAGGGTCGGCGCTGGCGGTGAGCGATGCCGAACGCAACGCCAAGTATCAGGAACTGTGGGACGAAGGCGGCTTCCATTTCTGGATCGGCACCTGGATGGAGGTGCTCACCAACGAAGCCGTCAATCGCACCGCCTACGACTTCTGGCGCGACAAGACCCGGGCGCGGATCAAGGACCCGGCGATTGCCGACGTGCTTGCGCCCATGGAGCCGCCATACCCCTTCGGGACCAAGCGGCCCTCGCTGGAACAGGGCTACTTCGAGATCTTCGACCAGGACAACGTGCGCCTGGTTGACCTTAACGCCGATCCCATCGAGGAAATCACGGCGCGCGGCATCCGCACCCGCAGCGGCGAACAGGCGTTCGACGTGATCGTGCTGGCCACCGGCTTCGACGCCGTCAGCGGCGGGCTCACCAACATCGACATTCGCGGCACGCGCGGCCAGACGCTGAAGCAGCGGTGGGTCGAAGGCACCCGCACCTATCTGGGCATGGCCACCGCCGGATTTCCCAACCTGCTTTATCTCTACGGCCCGCAAAGCCCTTCGGGGTTCTGCAACGGGCCCAGCTGCGCCGAGCTGCAGGGCGACTGGGTGCTGCGCTGCCTGACCGATCTGCGCGAGAAAAACATCGACCGCATCGAGGCCACCGAAATGGCCGAGGCGGTCTGGGGGCAGATCGTGCAGGGCCTCGCCAGCATGACGCTCTTCCCGCGCGCCAACTCCTGGTACATGGGCGCCAACGTGCCCGGCAAACCGCGCGAGATGCTCAATTATCCCGGCGGTCTGGCGCTTTACCTGCAGCAGTGCGAGGCCGTGGCCGACAAGGGCTACGAAGGCTTCGCGCTGGACGGCGAACCCGTGCCGCCTGCCCTGCACCAGGGCCAGCCGGTCTTTGAAGTTGCCCGCCTGATGGCGGCGCTACAGGCGTCACAGACTGCGGACGCCGGCGCCACCAGTCCCGAAAACGAAAATGCCGGAGGCGTGGCATGAGTTACGAAACCCTGCGTGTCCGTCACGAAGACGGCATCGACATCCTCAGCCTGCATCGGCCGGAGGCGCTCAACGCCTTCAATGCCACCATGTCGGAAGAGCTCGAACATTACTTCCGCGACGTGAACCAGCGTGACGCGGTTCGCGCCATCGTCGTCACCGGCGAAGGGCGCGCGTTCTGTGCCGGCGTCGACCTGTCCGCCGGCCTCGGCAAGTTCGCCGATCCGGCCAAGGCCAATACCACGCTGGCCGAGCTGGACGCGCACTTTGACGAGGACAGCATGCGCGGCGTGCGCGACATCGGCGGCCGCTCCACGCTGGCGATCTACGACTGCACCAAGCCGGTGATCGCCGCGATCAACGGCGCCTGCGTCGGCATCGGCGCCACGCTGACCCTGCCCATGGACGCGCGCTTCGCCAGCGACGACGCCCGCATCGGCTTCGTGTTCGGCCGCGTCGGCATCGTGCTCGAAGCCTGCTCAAGCTGGTTTCTGCCGCGCATCGTCGGCATGAGCCGCGCGCTGGAGTGGTGCTACCGCGCCCGGGTGATGAGCGCGCAGGAAGCCCTGGAAGGGGGCCTGCTGCGTGAACTGGTCCCCGCCGACCGGCTGCTGGCCCACGCGATCGACTACGCGCGTTCACTGGTGGCGGTCAGCTCGCCGGTGTCCATCGCCATGACGCGCCAACTGCTGCTGCGCAACAGCGGCGCCGCGCACCCGGCCGAAGCGCACAAGGCGGAGTCACTCACCCTGCTGCACGCACTCGCGCACGACGCCAGTGAGGGCGTACGCGCCTTTCACGAAAAGCGCGCGCCGAAATTCACCTCCAGCCCCTCGCGCGATCTGCCGCCGTTTTATGCGGACTGGGTTGCCGGCCGCCGCGGGCCGGCGGACCCGGGCTGACGCACGACCCACACATCAACCAAGCGAGAACTGACACGCCATGCGAATTACTGCCGCTGTATTGCGCGAGGTGGGCAAGCCGTTCCAGATCGAAGAACTGGAGCTGGCGCCACCGCAACAAAACGAGGTGCTGGTGAGGACCGTCGCCAGCGGCATCTGCCACAGCGACTACTCGATCGCCCATGGGGTGCTGCGCGCGCCGATGCCCATCGTGCTGGGCCATGAAGGCGCCGGCATCGTCGAGCAGGTCGGACCCGGCGTCACCCACCTCAAGCCCGGTGACAAGGTCATCGGCTCGCTCACGCCGAGCTGCGGCGAATGCGTCATGTGCAAGGAGCACAAGCACTTCATGTGCGTGCAGATGGGCGCACTGCTCAACAACTGCACCTACATCGACGGCACCACGCGCCACAAGACGCTGGATGGGGAAGACGTGTACGCCATGTGCGGCCTGGCCTCGTTCGGCTCGCACATGGTCATGCCCGCAGGGTCGGCCATCAAGGTGCCGGACGATACCGCGCTGGAGTCGACCTGCCTGATCGGCTGCGGCGTCACCACCGGCGCCGGCGCGGCGCTGAACACGGTGAAGATCAAGGCTGGCGACGCGGTGGCCGTGGTCGGCTGCGGCGGCGTGGGCCTGTCCATCATCCAGGGCGCGCGCATTGCCGGCGCAACCACCATCATCGCCGTGGACCCGATGCCCGAAAAGCGCGAATTGGCCAAGCGCATGGGCGCCACCCACGTCGTGCATCCCTTTGAAGAAAACGTGCAGCAGACGGTGCGCAAGCTGACCGGCGGCCTGGGCGTGCATTTCGCGTTCGAAGCCCTGGGGCGCGTCGAAACCATGGAGCAGTGCTGGGGCCTGATCCGGCCCACCGGGCGCGCGGTGATCGTGGGGATCGCCGCACTGAATCAGTCGGTGCGCCTGCCGGCCGCCGGACTGCTCGCGGAGTACGAAATCCAGGGCAGCTGTTATGGCTCGTCTTCGCCCGCCGTGGACATCCCCCGTTTTGCGGCCCTGTACAAGCAGGGCGATCTGTTGTTGGACGAAATGATCACCCAACGGATCGGCCTGCACGACATCAACCGCGCCTTCGAGGAGATGGGCCGCGGTGAAGGCGCCCGCTCCGTGATCATGTACGGCTGATCGCGCGCGATCAGCCGCGAAACTGCACCCACGAATTCAGGCCGGTGGCACACCGGCGGAGACGATCAAGACATGAAAACCAAAGCAGCCGTGCTGTATGCCATCGGCGAACCCCTGGTCATCGAGGAACTGGAGCTCGAAGCCCCGCGCGAGAACGAGATTCTCATCCGCTGCGTGGCCAGCGGCATCTGCCACAGCGACTACTCGGTGCGCGACGGCACCCTGGGCCTGACCCTGCCCGCGGTACTCGGCCATGAAGGCGCCGGCATCGTCGAGGCGGTCGGCAAAGGCGTGACCCACGTCGTGCCGGGCGATCACGTCATCGTCTCGCTCACCCCGCAGTGCGGCGTCTGCGTGTTCTGCAAGGAAGACAAGCCCTATCTCTGCGCGCAGATGAGCAAGGGTCTGACCAAGGGCCTGCAGCCGGATGGCAGCAAGCGCCTGAAGAACAGCAAGGGCGAAGAGATCGGCCAGTTGCTCGCGCTGGGCACCTTCTCCGAACGTGCGGTGGTGCCGGCCGGCACGGCGATCAAGGTTGCGTCCAACGTACCGCTGGAATCGGCCTGCCTGATCGGCTGCGGCGTGACCACCGGTGTGGGCGCCGCACTCAACTCGGTGGCGATCACGCCCGGCGACAGCGTCGCGGTCATCGGCTGCGGCGGCGTGGGGCTGTCGATCATTCAGGGTGCGCGCATCGCGGGTGCGACCACCATCATCGCCATCGATCCCATCGCCGAAAAGCGACAGCTCGCCCTCGATGTCGGCGCGACCCATGCGCTGGACCCCACCGGGGAGAACGTGGTCAAACAGGTGCGCAAGATGACCGGCGGCGGCGTGCACTTCGCCTTCGAGGCCCTGGGCCGCAAGGAGACCATCGAGCAGGCTTGGGCCATGCCGCGGGTCACCGGCACCGCGGTCATCGTCGGTGTGCCGAAGAAGGACACCATGCTCGACCTGCCGGTGCTCGGTTTCTTCGGCGAGAAGCATTTCAAGGGCTCGGCCTATGGCAGCAGCGTGCCCTCGCGCGACATCCCGAAATACGTGGACCTGTTCATGAGCGGCGAACTGAAGCTCGACGCGATGATCACCCGGCGCATCGCGCTGGAACAGGTCAACGAGGCGCTCGATCAGATGGGCCGGGGCGAAGGCGCGCGTTCGGTGATCGGCTTCGACTGATGACGGTCAAGCTCGACATCTCGGGCGGCCTCGCACGCGTGGTGCTCGCACGGCCGGAGCGGCTCAATGCCTTCAGCGACGAAATGAAGGACGGCTTGATCGAGATCACCCGCCAGGTGCAGCTCGATGACCGGGTGCGGGCGGTGCTGCTCTGCGCCGAAGGTCGCGCCTTCTGCGCCGGAGGTGACATCGACACCATGGGCGCAGCGGAGGTGCAGTCGTCACGCGCGCGCATCCAGCACGCGCATCGCACGATTCTCGGCCTGGCCAACCTCGACAAGCCTGTGGTCGCAGCGGTGCGCGGGCCGGCGCTCGGCGTGGGCTTCAGCCTGGCGCTGTGCAGCGATCTGCTCATCGCCTCGACGACCGCGCGCTTCGGCGTCGTATTCAAGAAGATGGGCCTGGCACCGGACGGCGGCCTGGCCTACTTCCTCTCGCAGTCCATCGGCGCGCGCCGCGCAAAAGAACTGATGCTCTCGGCACGGATGTTCGGTGCCGAAGCAGCACGCGACCTGGGCCTGGTCGCCGAGGTGGTGGACGACGACGCGCTGGATGCGCGTGCGATGGCCGTTACCGAAGAACTGGCGTCGTCGGCCACCTTCGCCCTGGCCATGGGCAAACGCATGTTCCGCGCCGCAGGGCCCGGCAGCCTCGAAGATTTTCTGGAACTCGAGGCCCATGCACAGGCCCAGGCCGCACAGACCCAGGACCACCGCGAAGGGGCGACGGCCTTCCGCGAGAAGCGCGCGCCGGTCTTTCGCGGGTGTTAGCCCTGCACGCCCCCCAACCGCACGACGTCGCGGTTTTTGCCGAATTCACTTTAATCAGGAGCCACCATGTTTCAGCTTGATCCAGAACTCGAGACCTTCCGTGAAGACGCCCGCAAGATGGCCGAGCGGGCCTTCGCACCCAAGGCCGCCTACTGGGACGAAGAAGAAATCTACCCCACCGAGAACCTCAAGCTGCTGGCCGAGCTGGGTTATCTCGGCATCGTCATTCCCGAGGAATACGGCGGCTCCGGCGCACCCATCATCCAGGGCACCCTGTTGCTCGAAGAAATTGCGCGGGTCTGCTTCAACACCGCGCTGGTGGCACAGGGCGGCATCAACGGCCCCTCGCGGGCGATCACCATTCTCGGCAATGAGGAGCAGAAGAAGCGCTGGCTGCCGGGCTGCGTCAGCGGCGAGAACATCTTCGGCATCGGCATCAGCGAGCCGGGGGCCGGCTCGGCGATGACCGACATGATCACCAGTGCCACGCCCGACGGCGATCACATCATCCTCAACGGCCAGAAGTGCTTCTGCACCGGTGGCCATGTGGCGACGCACATCCTGGTGTTCGCGCGCTGGGGCAAGACCCAGGGGCCGCGCGGCATCGGCGCGCTGGTGGTGGAAAAGGGCACGCCAGGCTTCGAGATCGGCCATCCGGGTCCGAAGATGGGCGGGCGTGGTGTGGCGGAGGTGGAGCTGTTCTTCGATCACTGCCGGGTGCCGGTGGAGAACCTGATCATGGCCGGCGACCCAAATTCCACGCGCAGCTTCAAGCGCCTGATGAGTTCCTTCGGCCCCGAGCGCGTCGGCAATGCGGCGATGTGTCTGGGTGTGGCCCAGGGCGCCTACGAACTGGCGCGCAGCTATTCGCTGGAGCGCAAGCAGTTCGGCAAGCCGATCTGTGAATTCCAGGGCATCCAGTGGAAGGTCGCCGACATGGCGACACAGATCCATGCCGCCCGCCTGATGATCTATCGCGCCGCAACGAATCTGGTGGACGGTTTTCCAGACCCGCTGGAAGCGGCCTACGCCAAGCTCTACGCCAACGAGATGGTGCAGCGGGTGACCAACGAGGCGCTGCAGATTCACGGCCATTACGGTTTCACCCGCGAGTTCCCGCTGGAGCGCATGGTGCGCGACTCGCGTGGCTTCTCGCTGGGTGGCGGCACCACGGAAATCCTTCGCAACACCATTGCGGCCATGGTCTACGGCCGGGCGTTCGACCAGCGCGCGGGCAGCTGAAACGTCCCGCTACAGCCGAACGCACATTCCAATAAAAAATCTGTCGAGGAGAACCCTGCATGAGCACCATCGAGCAGTTTGATGCCATCGTGATCGGCGCCGGCATCGCCGGCATGTACCAGTTGCACCGCCTGCGCAAGCTTGGCATGACGGTGCGCGTGTTCGAAACCGGCGACGGTGTCGGCGGCACCTGGTACTGGAACCGCTATCCCGGCGCGCGCTTCGATTCCGAGAGCTACAGCTACGGCTATTCCTTCTCTGAGGAAATCCTCAAGGAATGGAAATGGAAGGAGCACTTCTCGCCGCAGCCCGACAACGAGCGCTACCTCAACTTCGTGGCCGACAAGCTCGATCTCAGGCGCGACATCCAGTTCAACAGCCGCGTGACGACCGCACGCTACCTCGAGGACGACAATCTGTGGGAAGTCGAACTCGAAGGCGGCCAGCGCGCCCGCGCGCGCTTCCTGATCACCGCCATCGGCGTGCTGTCGGCATACAACCTCCCCCGCATCGAAGGCATCGACAGCTTCAAGGGGCAGTCCTGGCACACCGCGCGCTGGCCCAAGACGCCGGTGGACCTGAAGGGCAAGCGCGTGGGGGTGATCGGCACCGGTGCGACCGGCGTGCAGACCATTCAGGAGGTGGCCAAGGTAGCCGGGCAGCTCAGCGTGTTCCAGCTAGACCCCAACTGGTGCGCGCCGCTGAACAATGGCCCGATCACCGACGAAGAGCAGGCAGACATCCAGCGTCGCTACCCGGAAATCTTTCAGGCCTGCGCCACCTCGTTCGGCGGCTTCGTCCACAACTTCCAGTCGCGCCCGTTCGCCGAGGTGCCCAAGGAAGAACGCCTGAAGCTGTACGAGGAGCTCTATGAAGCGCGCGGCTTCAGCATCTGGCTCGGCAACTTCATGGAAACCCTCATGGACCCGGCCGCCAACGCCGAAATCACCGAGTTCATCTCCAACAAGATTCGCGCACGCGTCAAGGACCCGGTGACCGCCGACAAACTCATCCCCAAGACGCACGGCTTCGGCACCAAGCGGGTGCCCATGGAAACGAACTATTACGAGGTCTACAACCAGGACAACGTCGAACTCGTCCACCTGCCCGACAACCCGATCGAGCGCATCACACCCAGCGGCGTGAAAACCCGGGATCGCGAGTATCCACTCGACGTGCTGATCTTCGCGACCGGATTCGACGCGGTGACCGGCGCGTTCAAGCGCATCGACATCCGCGGGCGCGGCGGCCAGAAACTGACCGAAAAGTGGAAGAACGGGCCGGAGACCTACCTCGGTCTGCAGATCTCCGGTTTTCCCAACCTGTTTACCCTGGTCGGTCCCCACAATGCCGCCTCCTTCTGCAACATTCCGCGTTGCATCGAACAGAACGTCGACTGGGTCAGCGACTGTATCGGCCACATGCTGAAGGCAGGAAAGGAACGCATCGAGACCACTGCGGAAGCCGAGCGCGAATGGACCCGCCATGCCTATGAGGTCACTCAGGGCCTGCTGTTTTCAAACGACGCCTGGTTTATCGATACCGAAACCGCCGACGGCATCCCGCGGTTTCTGGTCTACATCGGCGGCACCCCCAACTACCGCATGAAGTGCGACGAGGTCGCCGCCAAGGGCTACGAAGGGTTCGTGCTGCGATGAACGCCGCCGTCGCCAACCCTCCCCTGCCATTTGCCTTTACCGCTGAGCAGCAGCAGTTCCGCGACAGCATTGCGCGCTTCTGCCGCACGCACGCCCCCACCGCACGGACGCGCCAACAGATGGCCAGCGACACCGGCCTGGACCGCGAACTGTGGACCGGCCTGTGCAGCGAGCTCGGCCTGTCTGGCGTGCAGGTGCCCGAATCGCTTGGGGGCCAGGGCTTTGGTCAGGTCGAACTGGGCATCGTGATGGAGGAACTGGGGCGCGCAAACGTCTGCGCGCCCTATCTGGCCTCATCGGTATTGGCGGCCAACGCGCTGGTGCACGCCGCCGCGCCCGCGCCAAGGGCCGAATGGCTGCCGCAGCTCTGCGACGGCACCCAACTCGCCACCCTGGCGGTGGCCGAAGCGGACGGCCACTGGGACCCCCATCGCACCACCGTTGCCGCCCGCAAGACCGACAGGGGCTGGCGCCTGGACGGCGTGAAAACCTACGTGCTGGAGGGCCATGTGGCCGATCTGATTCTGGTGGTGGCGCGCGCCCCCGGCAGCCATGACCACGAAGGTCTGTCGCTGTTCGGGGTGCGCGCGGGCACGCCCGGCCTGCAGGTTCGCGCGCTCAACAGCCTCGACCCCACACGGCGTCTGGCCCGCGTGGCGTTCACCGGCGCCGAGGCGCTGCTGCTCAGCGAGGAAGGCGCCGCCGCCCCCGGTCTTGATCGGGCCATGGATGAATCGCTGGCGGCGCTGTCGTCCGAGATGGTGGGCGGCGCCCAGGCCCTGCTCGACGCCACGGTGTCCTACGCCAAGATGCGAATCCAGTTCGGGCGACCCATCGGCAGCTTCCAGGCCATCAAGCACCGCCTTGCCGACCTGCTGCTGGACGTGGAGTTTGCGCGCTCGGCGGCCTACCGCGCCTGCGAAGTGGCCGCCGAAGATCCTTCCCCGCTGCGCGAGGTCGCGTCCGTCGCCAAGGCGCTGGCCTCAGACGCCTTCATGCTCGCCGCGCGGGAGGCCGTACAGCTCCACGGCGGCATCGGTTTCACCTGGGAACACGACACCCACCTTTACTTCAAGCGCGCCCAGAGTTCGTCGGTACTGCTCGGCAGCGCCGCCGAACATCGTGATCGCTACGTGCTGAGCCTGGCAGCGCGCACCGCCGGAGACCGCCCGTGAGCACCCCCACCGAAGCCTCCGTGCGCGAAGAAGTCCGCGCCTGGCTGGCGCAGAACTGGAGCCCCGAACTGGGCCTGGCCGAATGGCGTCGTCGGCTGATCGCGTCCGGCTGGGGTTGCCCATCCTGGCCAAGGGAGTGGTTTGGCCGCGGGCTGTCGCCCGCGCTCGCCGCCGTGGCGGAAGACGAGATGCGCGCCGTCGGCGCCGTCAGCGTCGCGCAGTTCGGCGTGCGCCTGCTGGTGGCAGCCACCCTGCTCGAACACGGCACCGACGATCAGAAGCGCCGCCTGCTGCCGCGCCTGCTGACCGGCGAAGACACTTGGTGCCAGCTCTTCAGCGAACCCGGCAGCGGCTCGGACCTCGCCGGCGTGACCACGCGGGCCACCGAGAACGCCGACGGCTGGACCGTGACCGGCCAGAAGGTCTGGACCACCAGCGCCCAGCATGCGCATTACGGCATCCTGCTGGCGCGCACCGACTGGGACGTGCCCAAGCATCGTGGCCTGAGCTTTTTCGTGCTGCCCATGCACCAGGACGGCGTGGAGGTACGACCGCTGCGGCAGATGAACGGCTATGCCTCGTTCAACGAAGTCTTCATCTCCGACGCGCGCATCGGTCGCGAGGGGCTGGTCGGCCATCTAGGCGAGGGCTGGAAGGTGGCGCTGACCACGCTGGCGCACGAGCGGCGCATGGCCGATTCCATGCGCAACTGGGGTCGGCTGCAACTCGGCGAGGGCCGCATCTACGACGAGCTCAAGGCCGAATATGCGGCGGTGATGGAGCCCTACAAGTGGTACGCCCAGCGTGCCGGCCGCACCGACCTGTTGGTCGAACGCGCCCGGCGCACCGGCCGCATCGACGATGCCGTGGTGCGCCAGGACATGGCGCGCGCGCTGATGATAGAGCGTGCCGCAGAGTGGACGGCAGCGCGCGCCCGCGCCGCCCGTGCCAGCGGCCAGCCGCCGGGCGCGGAAGGTTCGCTGGGCAAGCTGGCCGCCAGCAACCTTGCCCGCGCCGCCGCGCGTGCCCACGCCAGCATCAGCGGCGCAGAGGCGATGCTGGCCGGTGAGGATGGACCGGAGCAGGGGCTGATCGCCGAAATCCTGGTCTCGGTGCCGGCCTGCTCCATTGCCGGCGGCACCGACGAGATCCAGCGCAACATCATCGCCGAGCGCGTGCTCGGCCTGCCCAGAGAACCCAGTACCGATACCGACATCCCGTTCCGTGACGTGCGCCGGAATGTTTCCAGCAGCCGATAATCAGGAGAATCCGATGCTTCTCGATCCCATCATTCGCGCCTCACGTGCCGAGACCTTGCGCCGCAGCGGCGAGTGGCGCGACATTCCGATGCTGCGCTTCCTTGACGATGCCGTGGCGGCCCATCCGGACCGGGTCGCCATCCACGATTTTCGCGAGGGCTCGGCCCCGCGGTCGGTCACCTATCGCGAACTCGACGATGCCAGCCGGCGCATTGCCGGCAACCTGCTACGACTCGGCGTGCAGCGTGGCGACGTGGTGTCGTTCCAGTTGCCCAACTGGTGGGAGTTCGTGGCCATCCACCTCGGCTGCCTGCGCTGCGGCGCGGTCAGCAATCCGATGATGCCGATTTTCCGCGAGCGCGAGCTGTCGTTCATGCTCGCCTACGCACAGTCGCGGGTGGTCATCGTGCCCAAGCTGTTCCGGGGGTTTGATCATGCGGCGCTGGTCCGGTCGCTGAGGCCGGGGCTGCCGCACCTCAAGCAATTGGTGGTGGTCGGCGACGATGGTGCCGAAGGCTTCGAGAATGTCCTGCTGGCGGCCTGCGACACGCCGCCCCTCGATCCGCCGCTGTCGGCTGACGAGATCGTGCAGTTGCTCTACACCTCCGGCACCACCGGCATGCCCAAGGGCGTGATGCACTCCTCCAACACCCTGCTCGCCAATGTGTTGCCCTACATTGAACGGCTGGGCCTGACGGGCAGCGATGCCGTGTTCATGGGCTCGCCGCTGGCGCACCAGACCGGCTTTCTGTATGGCATGTGGCTGCCCATCGTGCTGCAGACCACGCTGTCGCTGATGGACGTGTGGGACAAGGCGCGCGCCTGGCCCATCATTCAGGAACAGCAGTGCAGCTTCACCATGGCCGCGACGCCGTTTCTGGCCGACCTGATGACGGCCAGCAACGCGCCGCCAGCCTCCGAGGTGGCGCTGCGCATCTTTGCCTGCGGCGGCGCCCCGATTCCCCACGCGCTGGCCGAACAGGCGGTGGCGCGCCTCGGCATCAAGCTGCTGTCGGTCTACGGCATGTCGGAGAACGGGGCCGTCACCGTCACCGCGCCCGAGGCACCGCCCGAAAAGGTGTTCAGCGCCGACGGCTCACCGCTGCCCGGGGTGCGCGTGCGGGTCGTCGATGCCAATGGCGTTGATCTTCCCGTGGGGGAAGAAGGCCGGCTTCTGATTCACTCGCCGTCCAATTTTCTCGGCTATCTGCTCAAGCCTGAGGCCTACGGCATGGACGACGAAGACTGGTTCGACTCCGGCGATCTTGCGCGCCTCGACGCCGATGGCTACGTCCGCATCACCGGGCGCAGCAAGGACATCATCATCCGCGGTGGCGAGAACGTGCCGGTGGTCGAGGTGGAGAATCTGCTGTACCGACACCCGGCCATCGTCGATGCGGCGCTGGTCGGCATGCCGCACCCGCGCCTGGGCGAGACCGGCTGCTGTTTCGTGAGCCTGAAGCCGGGCGAGCATTTCGACCTTGCGACACTGCGCGCCTATCTGGGCGAGGCCGGCATGACGCGCAACTACTGGCCCGAACGCGTGGAGATCGTCGAGAGCTTTCCGCGTACCGCGAGCGGCAAGATTCAGAAATTCCAGCTGCGCGAAACCGCGAAACGGTTTGCCGAAGAAGCCGTGACACCATGACGCGCTGCCATGCTGCCCAACGCTGAGCGCGACGCCATGTCCGGACCCCTGAAGGGCGTGCGCGTCCTCGACCTGACCACGGTGCTGATGGGGCCCTATGCCACGCAGATTCTGGCGGAGTACGGGGCCGAGGTGCTCAAGGTCGAACCGCCGGAGGGCGACGGCACGCGCGGCATCGGCCCGATGCGCTCGCCCGGCATGGGCGCGATCTTTCTCAACGCCAATCGCGGCAAGCGCAGCATGGTGCTCGACCTGAAGCGTCCCGAGGCGCGTGCCGCGCTGCTGCGCCTGGCCGAGAACATGGACGTGCTGATCTACAACGTGCGTCCGCAGGCGATGGCGCGGCTGGGCCTGTCGTACGACGAAGTGCGCGCGGTCAATCCGCGCATCGTTTATGTCGGCGTGTTCGGCTATGGCCGTGCGGGACCGTATGGCGATCGACCGGCCTACGATGATCTGATCCAGGGTGCGGCCGGCCTGCCGGCGCTGTCGCTGATGGCCGGCAGCCCGACCCCGCGTTACGTGCCCACCACCATCGCCGACCGCACGGTGGGGCTCAGCGCCGTCGGCGCGATTCTCGCCGCCCTGCTGCATCGCGAACGCAGCGGCGAGGGCCAGAGCGTCGACGTGCCGATGTTCGAGACCATGACGCAGTTCGTCATGGGCGATCACCTCGGTGGACGCAGCTTCGTACCCGCCGAGGGACCGACCGGCTACGCGCGCCTGCTGGCGCACGAGCGCCGTCCCTACCCCACGCGCGACGGCCACATCTGCGCCCTGATCTACTCCAACCGGCAGTGGAAAAGCTTCTGTGCGCTGATCGGCCAACCGCAGATGTTCGAGGCCGACCCCCGGCTCGCCAGCCTCACCACCCGCACCCAGCACATCGACGCGCTCTACCGCTTCGTCGCCGAGCAGATGCCGATGCGCACCACCGCCGAATGGATGCAGGCGCTGGAGGAGGCCGACATTCCCTGCATGCCCATGCACACGCCCGACAGCCTGCTCGACGACCCGCATCTGCGTGCCGTGGGCTTCTTCTCGCCGGTCGAACACCCCAGCGAGGGCACCCTGCTGTCGATGTCGGTGCCCAGCACCTGGTCGCACAGCCCGCCGGGTCCGACCCGTCCCGCCCCGCGGCTGGGCGAGCACACGGCCGAGGTGCTGCGCGAACTGGGCTACGACGAGGCGGCCATCCTGGCCGTCACCCAAGGCGGCGTCGCGACCCCTGCCGTCGCAAACGGAGCGGCATGAAGACCATCGGCATCGGCTTTCACTTCGAAGATCTTCCCGTCGGTTTCCGCTTCCGCAGCGCCGGCCGCACGCTGGCCGAGGCCGACCTCGGCAGCTTCGTGAACCTGACCTGGCTCACCGAGGAAGTGTTCACCAACCACGCGGCGCGCGAGGGCCTGTCGTTGCCGGCCAAGGTCGTGCCCGGCGTGTTGGTCATGAGCTTCGCCGAGGGCCTGCTCACCCCCGCCATCCAGCACACCGGCCTTGCGTTTTTGCATGCCGATGTCGACGTGCGCGCACCCACCTGCGTGGGCGATACCATTCACGTCGAGTGCGAGGTCATCGAGGCCCGCACCACCTCCAAGGGCGACCGGGGCCTGGTCCGCAGCCGTAACCGCGTGATCAACCAGCACGGCCACGATGTGCTGGTCTACACGCCGCTGCGTCTGCTGCGCCGGCGCGCCGCCGCCTGATGCCTCCACCACCACTGAAATTCCCCATCACAACTCATGCCCATTGAACGACACGAGCGGTTCCCGGAAATGCGCGATGCGCTGCGCGACCTGTGCAGCCGCTTCCCCGACGAGTATTTTCTGAAGATCGACGAGCAGCGCGGCTACCCGGAAGCCTTCATCAAGGCCCTGACCGAGGCCGGCTGGCTGTCGGTGATGATCCCGCAGGAGTACGGCGGCTCGGGCCTGGGGCTGGCCGAGGCCTCGGTGGTCATGGAGGAAATCAACCGCTGCGGCGGCAACGCCGGTGCCTGTCACGGCCAGATGTACAACATGAGCACCCTGCTGCGTCACGGCTCGGAGAAGCAGAAGCAGTTGTACATGCCGAAGATCGCCAGCGGCGAGTGGCGCTTGCAGTCGATGGCCGTGACCGAGCCGACCACCGGCACCGACACCACCAAGCTCAAGACCACGGCGGTGAAGAAGGGCGACCGCTACGTCGTCAACGGCCAGAAGGTGTGGATCTCGCGGCTGCAGCATTCCGAGCTGATGATCCTGCTCGCGCGCACCACGCCCATCGACCAGGTGAAGCGCAAGTCCGAGGGCATGTCGATCTTCATGGTCCATCTCGACCAGGCGCTGGGCCACGGCATGGAGATGCGCCTGATCCCGAACATGGTCAACCACGAGACCAACCAGGTGTTCTTCGACAACCTGGAGATTCCCGAGGAGAACCTGATCGGCGAGGAGGGCAAGGGCTTCAAGTACATCCTCGACGGCCTCAATGCCGAGCGCACCCTGATCGCCGCCGAGTGCATCGGCGACGGCTACTGGTTCGTCGACCGCGCCACCCGCTATGCCAATGACCGCGTGGTGTTCGACCGGCCCATCGGCCAGAACCAGGGCGTGCAGTTCCCCATCGCCGAGTCCTTTATCGAGGTCGAGGCAGCCAACCTGATGCGCTGGCGCGCCTGCGAGCTGTTCGACACGCACCAGCCCTGCGGGGCCGAGGCCAACATGGCCAAGTACCTGGCCGCCAAGTCCTCGTTCGAAGCCGCCAACGTCTGCCTGCAGACCCACGGCGGCTTCGGCTTCGCGTCGGAATACCACGTCGAGCGAAAGTTCCGCGAGACGCGGCTGTACCAGGTGGCGCCGATCTCCACCAACCTGATCTTCTCCTACGTGGCCGAGCACGTGCTCGGCCTGCCGAGGTCGTTCTGATGCTGCCGCTGGATGGCCTGCTGGTCGTCTCTCTTGAGCACGCCATCGCAGCACCGCTGGCAACGCGACACCTCGCGGATCTCGGCGCGCGTGTCATCAAGATCGAACGGCCCGAGGGCGGCGACTTCGCCCGCGCCTATGACCAGCGCGCGCGGGGGGTAGCCTCGCACTTCGCCTGGTGCAACCGCAGCAAGGAAAGCCTGACGCTGGACGTCAAGCACCCGCAGGCCAATGCCGCGCTGATGAAGCTGGTGGCCAAGGCCGACGTGCTGGTGCAGAACCTGGCCCCCGGTGCGGCGGCGCGGCTGGGCCTGTCCTACGAGGCCCTGTCGGCGCGCGATCCGCGCATCATCGTCTGCGACATTTCCGGCTACGGCGACAGCGGACCCTATGTCGAAAAGAAAGCCTACGACCTGCTGGTGCAGGCCGAGTCCGGCTTTCTGTCGATCACCGGCACCGCCGATGCGCCCGCCAAGGCCGGCAATTCCATCGCCGACATTTCCGCCGGCATGTACGCCTACAGCGGCATCCTCGCGGCCCTGCTGGAGCGTGGCCGTACCGGCCGCGGCCGGCGCGTGGACATCGCGCTGCTGGAATCGATGACCGAGTGGATGGGCTACCCGCTGTACTTCGGGCTGGACGGCGCCCCGCCGCCGCCACGCACGGGCGCTGCGCACGCCACGATCTATCCCTACGGCCCGTTCAAGGCCGGCGACGGCGGCAGCGTGCTGCTGGGCGTGCAGAACGATCGCGAGTGGAAGCTGTTTGCGCGCGTCGTGCTGCAGCGTCCTGAACTCGCCGACGATCCGCGGTTTGCCGGCAATGCCCAGCGCGTGGCGCATCGCGAGCAGATCGACCAGATCGCGACCGCGGCATTCAAGGACATCGGCATCGGGGAACTGATGCGCCGTCTCGACGAGGCCGGCATCGCCAACGGCCGCATCAACGATGTGCATGAGGTGTGGAACCACCCGCAGCTTGCCGCACGCGGCCGCTGGGACCGGGTGCCGATTCCCGGCGGCGAAATTCCGGTCCTGATTCCGCCGGGCCGCCGCGATGCCGACGATGTCCGTCTTGGCCCGGTCCCGGCCCTCGGCGAACACACGCGCGCCATCCTGCAGGAACTCGCCTACAGCGACGCCGACATCGCCGCCCTCGCCTCAGCCAAGGCCATCTGAACCCGGCACCTTTCCTCATCCCATTATTAAAGAACCGCACATGACGCTCACCCCCACTCCCGCCGCCGATCAGGGCGCCGAACTCGCCCGCTTCGCCGCCGAGATTTCCTGCGCCCGCATTCCCGCGCCCGTGCTGCGCCGCGCCGAAGATCTGTTCCTGGACTGGATGGCCTGCGCCCTCGCCGGCCGCAGCGGCGAACCGGTGCAGGCGCTGGAGCGCTTCGTCGAGCGCCACGCCAAGCCCGGCGATGCCGAACTGCTGACCTCGCGCAAGCGCGTCGATCCGCTGTTCGCCGCCATGCTCAACTCGGGCGCCTCCCACATGGTCGAGCAGGACGACGTGCACAACGGCTCGGTGTTTCACGCCGCCGCCGTGGTGTTCGGGCCGGCGCTGGCCCTCGCACAGTCGCGCAAGGCCAGCGGCGCGCAGATGCTGGAAGCCATCGTCGCCGGTTACGAGGTGGGCATCCGCATCGGCGAGTTCCTGGGCCGCGCGCACTACAAGCGCTTCCACACCACGGCGACGGTCGGCTGCATCGCGGCGGCGGCCACCGCCGGACGCCTGCTCAACCTGAATGCCGAGCAGATGGCCTGGGCCTTCGGCAGTGCGGCGACGCAGGCCGGCGGGCTCTGGGAATACCTGCGCGAGGGCGCACAGTCCAAGCAGCTGCATTGCGCGCACGCCGCGATGGCCGGCATCACCGCCGCGGAACTGGCCGCCGACGGCTATACCGGTGCACGCCGCGCGCTGGAAGGTGCCGGTGGCATGGGGGCCTCGATGTCCGAGGGCGCCGACCCGGCCAAGCTGGTCGATGGCCTGGGCACGCGATGGACCCTGGCCGAGTCCTCCTTCAAGTTCCATGCGTCCTGCCGTCACACGCACCCGGCCGCCGATGCGCTGCAAACCCTCATGCAGCGCGAAAACCTCAAGCACGAGGATCTCGCCGACGTGCTGTGCGGCGTGCACCAGAGCGCCATCGACGTGCTGGCGCCGGTGGTCGAACCGTCCTCCGTGCATCAGTCCAAGTTCTCGATGGGCACAGTGCTGGGCCTGATCGCCGTGTTTGGGCGCGCGCAACTGCCGGATTTCGACGCGCACTATCTCGATCCCAAAGTGGTCGCAGTGCGCAAGAAAGTACGCATGACGCTCGATGCGGAAGTGGAAGGCGCCTATCCAGCCCGCTGGATCGGCAAGGTCTGGGTCAAGACCACCGATGGTCGCAGCTTCGAGGCGCGGGTCGATGAACCCAAGGGCGATCCGGGCAATACGCTCAGCCGGCCGGAACTCGAAGACAAGGCACAACGCCTCGCCTCCTACGCCGACGGCGCGAGCGACGCCGAAATGAAGGCGATCATCCAGCGGGTCTGGAATCTCGAACACGAGACCAGCGTCCAGCGGTGGCTGTCGTGATCCCCGCGCGCAGCTACCTGTTCGTGCCGGGCAACCGCTGCGAACGCATCGCCAAGGCCATCGCCAGCGGCGCCGACGCCGTGATCGTCGATCTGGAAGACGCGGTGCCACCGGCCGAGAAGGACGACGCGCGCGCCGCGGTGCGCGCCAGTCTCGACGCCGCGCGACCGATCTGGCTGCGCATCAACGGCGAGCAGACGCCGTGGTTCGCGGCGGATCGCGCGCTGTGCGGGCTGCCCGGCATCGCCGGCATCGTGCTGCCCAAGGCCGAGTCCGGCGCACTCGTCACCGAACTGCACCTTGCCGCCGCGCGCCCGGTGCTGCCCACCATCGAAAGTGGCCTGGGCCTGGCGCGGCTGGATGACATCGCCACGGCGAACGGCACCGAGCGCCTGGTGTTCGGCAGCATCGACCTGCGCCTGGACCTGGCCATTCCCGGCGACGAGCCGGTGCTCGACCCTTACCGCATGCAGCTGGTGCTGGCCTCGCGCCTCGCCGGCCTGCCCTCGCCGGTGGACGGCGTGACCACCAGCTTCTCCGATCCTGACGTGGTCGAGGCCGACACGCGACGGTCCGCCTCGCTCGGCTTCACGGGCAAGCTGTGCATCCACCCGCAGCAGATCGCGCCGGTGCATCGCGGCTTCGGCCCGACCCCGGCCGACATCGACTGGGCGCGCCGCGTGGTCGCGGCCGACGACAGCGCCGACGGCCGCGCCGTGGCGCTCAACGGCCAGATGGTGGATCGCCCGGTCGTCGAACGCGCCCGCGCCATCCTCGCGCGTGCCAGCTGAATCCGTTGCACCTTCATTCGTACGCCGGGCGTTGAGCCTGGCCCACTCTCACAGGAACCCCTGCACATGACCGCACCCCTGCTGTTCAGCATCGTCGACGGCGTCGGCGAAATCGTCCTCAACCGGCCGGACGCCGGCAATGCCTTCGACGAGCCCATGCTCGATGCCTGGGTCGCGGCCCTGCAGCAATGCCACGACGATGACGCCGTGCGTGCCGTGCTGCTGCGCGCCAACGGCCGTCATTTCTGCGCCGGTGGCGATCTGCACGACATGAAACGCGAGCTGGAAGGTCCGCCGTCGATCCACAAGACCAAGCTGTGGTCGGGCGTGCATCGCATTCCGAAACTGATGATGCAGATCGACAAGCCGGTGGTGGCCGCGATGCAAGGCGCGGCCACCGGGGCCGGCCTGGACATGGCGCTGCAATGTGATTTCCGCGTGGCGGCCGACAACGCGCGCGTCGCGGCGAGCTACGTCAAGATCGGCCTGGTCCCCGGCGACGGCGGCGCCTGGCTGCTGCCGCGCATCGTCGGCCTGCCGCGCGCGCTGGAGATGCTGCTCACCGGCGATTTCGTCGAAGCCGAGGAAGGCCAGCGCATCGGCCTGTTCAATCGCGTGGTGCCGCTGGCGGAGCTGGAGAACGAGGCCCGTGCACTGGCGCGTCGTCTCGCCGACGGCGCCGCCACCGCGATGCGTCTGACCAAGCGGGCGGCGTACCAGGGCCTGCACCTGGACTTCACCACCCATCTCGATCAGGTGTCCTCGCACTTCGTGCTCGCGGCCAAGAGCCCGGAGCATCGCGAGGGCGTCAACGCCTTCCTGGAAAAGCGCAAGCCCGACTTCAGGGTTTGATCGCTTGCGGCAACCGGATGGCCGGCCAGACTCAGGTTGGGTCGGCCATCTGGCGCTGTCGCTTCATTCCCGAATAACGGTAGAGCCCGAAGCCCAGCAGCGCGACACCAACAAACAGCAGATAGAAGCCGTAGCGTTTCGGCGGAATGCCGACACTGAACGGAAAGCGCGAGGTGTACTGCCCCTGGTCACCGGCCGTCACCAGGCCGACAAACCTGCCCGGCGTGGTGAAGCTGTATTCCAGCGGCACGCTGCCCGATTCGTAGATCTTCGGGGGCAGATGCGCCACGGTGATCGCATCGAGCTGGCGCTCGTCGCCGGTGTCACGAATGATCCGCACTTCGATGGGCATTTCACGCAACTCGGGGTCCATCGCATCCATGACCACGATGGTATGGCCGACCTTGGGAATGTCTTCGCAGAACTCGCGGTTGCCATTGATCGCCGGCTGATAGCCGGTGAAGTGCATGTTGAACGGCCCCAGGCGCAGCTTGCACATGTCGTCGTCGATCGACAGACCGCCGTGCGCGCCCGCCCCCTGACACAGCGCCAACCCCAGCACCGCGCCGCAGGCGAGGAGCGCGGCGCGCAACCCGCGGCAAGCCGATCGATTCGGCATTTGGCCCGTGCCCTCAGTCACGTTGCGCGAGCTGCAACTGCGTGAACACCGGGATGATCGGGCCGAAGACTTCCACCATGTGGCGCTGTCCTTGCGCGTCAAAGAAGAACAGCATGCCGCCCACGCGGCTGTCGACGTTGGTCAGGAAGCTGACAAGCCGTTCGATCTCCCAGGCCGCATCGGTGGCCTCGATACGCAGGGTCCGCGTCTCGCCGGGGGCGATGGGCGAATCGTCGCTGAGCTTGAGGCCGGAACCCGCAACCAGGTCCTTGGGGAACGAGGGATCGACCCCGGCCAGGGCCACGGCCAGCGACTTGTTCAGGAAGCGCAGGTTGGCGGTGGTGAATTCCCCAAGGCGCATCGGTGAGTCGGACTGATTGGTGACCTCGACGTCCAGCCGCAGGCTGCGGCCCGGGACGTCATAGGTGGCGTCCTTCATTTGCACCGCCACTTCAGGGGGCGCCATCGGCAGGGGCTTGGTCTTGAACGAACCGGCCTGCAGCGGCACCACGTACTCGTATTTTTGCGTGGCGTGGTGATAGCCGAAGATCACCATCACCAGCACCAGCACCAGCATGGCGGCCGCGACCCGGTCATCGGTACGTGTGACCAGCAGATCTTCGCGTCCCTTACGGATGGTATTCCAGCGCGGCACGATCAGCGGCCGGCGGATCCACCAGAAAATCCAGGCGACGGCAATCAAGGCATAACCAGCCTGCCACAGCTGCACGCGCGCGACGCCGTAGTGCTGAAGATCGTCAATCACCTCGCCGGTCATGGTCGTGATCGGCAGCTTGTAGTCCGCCGCGCTGCCGGTGACTTCGACCCAGTGGCCGGGCCCGACGATGGGGCCTGCGCCATGCACGCTGAGCACCGGATGCAGGTGCCAGCGACCGGGCACACGACCGGCCATCACCAGCTTGAAGCTGTAGTCGCCCCCAACTTCCAGCTGACTTACCGACTGTTGCGCCGGCATGCCGTTGATGTACGACTCGACGCGGGTCATCACCGCGCCGGGCGTCGCATTCGACAGAAACGCCAGCTCCGGCTTGGAGGCGGCATCAGGCCAGTCGGTGAACAGGTGAAATTTGCCTTCCACCGTCACCGTCTCGTTGACCCCCACCTGCTGCGTCGACCATGTGACGTCGTACCAGTGCACGGTGCGGGTGCGGATATACGGTTCGGTGGCGCGTTCGCCGTGCGCGGCAACGGGCACCGGCACCAGCGTGCTGGCAAACGTCATCGCCGCGAGCAACAGCGACAGACCCAGGCCGCGACGCGGAGTGCGGAGATGCTGGCTCATGATGAGGCTCCTGGCTGGGTGACCGGGCCACCGGCGGTCTTGTCCTTGGCACCCTTGGCGCCATAGAGCGACTTGAAGCGCTCGCCTACCGGGAAAAAGCGGGCATTGCAGGCCAGCACACCGAGCCCCCAGAACAGGTAATACAAAAAGATGCACAAGAACGCGGCGAAGAACGCCGACACCCAGGTCGGCGTGTCACCGAAGGTGCGCAGGGTGCCGCGTTCGATGATGCGGATGTATTCCGGGGTTCCGGCACGCGGAAAGACGTATCCGATCAGGTCCGCGACCGAGGTCATGTCGCCCATGTTCATCACCGGCTGGAAATAGCCGGCCATGTACGTCCAGTTGGCGGGATAGAACAGCAGGCCGTACAGCGTTGCGCCAAACATGCCGGTCACCAGCCAGCTGCGCGACAGCACCAGAATGGCGTCGAGCACCAGCGCGCCCATCAGGCAGGTTCCGGGCACCACCAGGCTGATGGGGAAATAGGCCAGCCCCTCCCAGCTGTGGTAACGCACGATCCAGGTGCCGAGCAGCAACAGCAGCAGGCTTGCCGTGGCGCCGACCGGAAGCCGGAACAGGTTCCAGAATATGGCCTGGAACGAGGCCGCCATGATGATGGTGGTGATCGGGATGATGAGGATCCAATACTGGCGATCCTTCCAGTCAATGAAGAAATCCCAGTCGCCCCCGAGCAGCAGGAAGCTGATGTGCGACACCGACCAGATCAGGAAGGCGGCGACAACGATGATCAACAGGTCCAGCGTTCGCGACCAGCCGATCGCCTGGGGCGACAGCTCGGAGACTTTCAGAATCGCACGGTCATTTTCAGTCATGGGCACCTTCCTCGAATTCTTATATGTCTGTCCAGACTCTTGCCGGCCGGCGCGCTGGGCGCGGCGCCGGAATCGGTTCCCTGTTGGACGACAGCGTTGTTGTTGTCAGGCCGCACGATCCCCGCAGCCGGGGGTCGCGCGCCGTGCTGCACCTTGGCGACTCAGGCCAGGTCTGCGTCTTCTGCCGGCGGACCGCCGACTTCCTTGAACAACACGGCCATGCGGCCGATCACCTGGATGAACAAACCGCCCAGGGCGAGGCCAGTCCAGCCCAGAATCGGGAAGCCCCAGTGCAGGGGATGGCTGAAGATTTCCTCGGTCATCCAGAACGCATGACCCCACTCGTTGTAGCCGAGGTTGGGCAGAATCAGACCGGGGCCAAGCACCGCCATGATCAGGGGCAGCGAATAGCCCCGTGCGAACGCCGGGATGCGCGTGGTCGCGTACAGCAGGCTGCTGACGCCGAACACGATGTACATCGGCACGCAGGCGTAGAACACCACGATGTGACTGGGCGTGAGCGCCGTATCGCGGATCACCGTCTGGTGCCAGGTGGCATCGCCTTCGCCGAAGAAGCTGGCGATCCACAGGAACGAAAACGTGTACATCATGAACCAGGCGATGAGGCCGAAATAACGCTTCAACTCCGTCTCGCCGCTCATGTTGTCCATGTCACGGTCGCGGGTGAACCACAGGTACAACCAGATGCACAGGCCGCTGCCGAAGATCAGCGGAACTTCGATCTGGAACAAGGTGATCCAGTAGGTCGCGAATTCCGGCGAGGTGGCATCGAGTCCGTACTCGAACGAGAACGCGCCCTGGTAAAGACGAAAGCCGGCGTAGATTGCGAGCAACAGCCCCCAGCCAATGGCAACGGGACCGAGATTGAACATTTTCTCTGCCTTGGGCGCACTGGACACGCGGGCGGAAGGGATCGACGACGCATGGATTGACATGGTGGTTCTCCTGATCAACGGGTAAAGAACGGGCCGAAACCGGCCGGACACAGCGGGCCGACGTCACGCGCCGGACACACAACTGAGCTAAAGCGAGGGCGAGGTGCAACCGCTTCGACGCAGTGCGCGATACGTGCCGACAAACGGGCCGATCGATTGATTGATTTCATCTTGATGGTCTCCTCACCGCGAGCCCCGTGATCGGGGTCTATGGACTGGACTAGAAACCAAATTGATAGAGTTGTCAACATCGCGCCGACGAATGGCGCTGGTCCACGCAACTGCCCTGCTCACGGCCCGGCGCGACCGACATGCGCGCCGCACGCGGCAGGACGGGAGCCCCCGGCGCTGCTATCGTTCGCGCGATGAACAGTTCCGCCCCAACAACACGTCCTGCAGACAAGCCGCCGCGCCGGCGCATGGACCGTGAGGCGCGCAAGCGCCAGTTGCTCGACTGCGCCATCACCGCATTCGCCGAGCGCGGCACCGCCAGGGCCGGTCATGCCGACGTTGCACGCCTTGCAGCGGTGTCAGTCGCCACGGTTTTCGAGTATTTCCCCACCCGCGAACGTCTGCTTGATGCCGTGCTGAGTGAGGTCGAGCAATTCCTGTATGCGGTCATGGCAGTCGGGGCCACCGCCGCCGATGTGCGCAGCCGTGTGCTCGACATATTTCACGCCTTCCAGGCCTGCGTTGACGCGCAACCGCAGCACATGAGGGTCTGGCTGGACTGGAGCACCTCGGTCCGCGAGGGCGTCTGGCTGCATTACGTCGAGGTGCAGGAACGCATCATCGACATGTTCGAGCAGATGATCGAAGCGGGCCGCACCGCCGGCTCGATCTGCCCGGCGGTCATTTCCGGCGATGCCGCGCGCATTCTCGTCGGCCAGGCCCACATGATCGTGATGATGCGCTTCGCAAGCGTCGATCAAGCGACCGTGGTCCGCTTCATCGATCACATGATCGACAGCGCTCTGCCGCCGGTACCGACGACCGTGACCGACGCCTGACCGACCGGCTGTACCGAGCCGGAACCCTGTCAAACATCAAAGCCGTCCGCGCACCGCGGGCGGGTTCAGCCCGGCCGCACCACAGGCGCCGCCGCAGAAGCCACCTGAGCAGCCAACTTGCAGCAGGCCATGCGCACAAGTTCTCCGGGGTATGGACGGTCTTTTTTTTAATCAGTGATACTGATCATTAAATCGCTGCCCGTACCATTCGATGCCAACCCGGATTCGGCCCCGCGCCGCATGCGCCCCTGCCGACGACCTCTCGAATCCCATCCCGGAAGAATTCTGTGATCACCTGGGATTCGTCCTGGCGCGGGCGCGACTCGAGCTGATTCGCGGCCTGGACGCGGTCATCCAGCCGTCGGGACTGCAAGCGCGGCATTTCGCCCTGGTTCGCCTGTTGCTGCAGCGCCCCGGCTTGAATCAGGCGCAGATCTCGGCCCTGCTGGGCACCGACAGGACGACCACCATGAAGATGGCAGCCGATCTCGAACGGCGGTCCCTGGTGTCGCGCAAGCGCTCAGCCACCGACCGCCGGGCCAACACCCTGAGCCTCACGCCCCAGGGCGAGCGCTGGATTGCCCAGCTTCAGCCGGCCCTGGAAGACGAGGAGGCAAGATTTCTCGAACCGCTGAGCCCCGGTGAGCGCGCGCTGTTGCAGGAATTGCTGGTTCGACTGGTGCAGCACGCGACCACTCCGAACAACCCGAATAATCAGCATGAATGATCATTTATCACTGGCCGGCATCCTGGCTCGCATCGGCGTCATCCTGGCGATGGCCGGGTCGATGACGTTGGGTGCGGCGCATGCCCAGGCCCCCTGTTCCGATCTGCCCGCCGCCGAAGGGCTCACACTGCAAACCTTGATCGAACGGGCCCAGCGCTGCGCCGCCGGCCCCCGCGTGGCAGACCGCGAGGTGGCCGTCGCGCGGCAAAGGGCGGTCGCGACGGATGCCGCATTGCGCCCCCACCTGAGCGCGGGGGCGACCGCGACCCGCGAAACCGTCAATCCCGACACGCTGGGACTGGCGTTTCCGGGTCTGCCTTCGCTGATCGGGCCGTTCGGCGTGTTCGACGCACGGCTGCGCCTGTCGCAGGCGGTGATCGATCTGGCCCAGATCAGCGCCGCCTCGGCGGCTGACGCGGCGGTGCGCGCGGCGCAGGCGCGGGCCGATCTCGATCGCGAACACCTGGCTTCTGAAGTTGCCCTCGCGTTCATCCGCGCCCTGGCCGCTCGCGAGAACCTGGCCAGCACTGAGGCGGACCTGGGCCTGGCCATGGAACTGGACACGCTGGCGCGCGACCAGCACGCAGCGGGTGTCGCATCCGGCGTGGACCTCCTCCGCGCGCAAACGGCAGTGGCGCAATCCCGCTACACGCGGTCGGAAGCGCAGACCCTGCTGGCGCGTTCGCAGTTGCGGCTGCAGGGTCTCAGCGAACTGCCGCTGGACCCCGCGGCACTCACGCTCCAGGGCGAGCTTGCAGCCGCGGCGGTTGACGAGACGCCGGGGCCGGAAGCCGCCCTGGCGCAGGCGCGACGTGACCGGCCCGAGTTTGCGCTGCTCGACGCCGCGCTGGCCGAGGCCGAGGCGCGTTACGCGCAGGCCAGCCGCCGCCGCCTGCCGACGCTGTCGCTGGTCGCCGACTATGGTCTGTCCACCACGACCGACCGCTGGGACCAGCAGGACACCTATCGCATCGGCGCTCAGCTGAGTCTGCCGATCTACGCCGGCGGCGCCCTGCAGGCCGACAGGGCCGCATCCGAACTGCGCATCGAGCAACAGCGCCTGCAACTGGCCGCCCTGCAACGTCAGGTCGAGGAAGACGTGCTGCTTGCCGTGGTCACCGTGGGCAACACGGCCGAACAGGCGCGCGCGGCGCACGCCGCCCTGGAACTGGCACAGCGCGAACTGGCCTCTGCACGCGATCGCTTCCAGCACGGCGTGGCCGACAACCTCGATGTGGTCGCCGCCCAGGCCAACCTTGCCCGTGCCCGCAGCCAGCTCGTGGACGCACAAGCCGCCCAGCAGCAGGCCCGGCTGAACCTTGCGGCAGCGACCGGACACGCATCCGGCTTTGGCCTGTGAGTCCCCACACCGATTCCGAAGAGAACCTGACGATGAGCACGTCCCAGTCTGCCGATGCCCCCACCGCCGCTGCGGCGCCGCGCCGATGGCCATGGCTGCTGGCGGTGGCCCTGGTGGCGCTGGGGCTGGGCGTGTTCTGGTGGATGAACCGTGGCCACACGTCGACCGACGATGCCTACATCCAGGCGAACATCACCATGATCGCGCCCCGCATTTCCGGAACGGTGGTCAGGGTGCCGGTCACCGACAACCAGAGGGTCGAGGCCGGGGCACTGCTGTTTGAACTGGATCCCGCCGATCACGAGGCGCGCCTGCGGCAGGTCAGCGCCGACCTGACCGCTGCGGAGGCGCGGGTGCAGGTGGCCCGCGCCGAGCTGGACATGACCCGCACACGCGCCCCCGCCGCACTTGCCCAGGCGGCCGCGGCGGTGCGCAGCGCCCACGCCCGGTCCGAAAAGGCCGCCGCCGACGAACGTCGTTACGAAGCGCTGTTCGCCAAGGACCAAATTCCGCGTCAGGTGCTGGAGCAGGCCCGCAGCAGTCATCTCGCGCTGCAGGCCGAGGCCGAGGGCGTGCAGGCCGGACTGCGCGGCGCGCAGACGCTGGCGCAGCAGATCGCGGCCCACGAGGCCGCGCTGGTGAGCGCCGAGGCCGCCGTGGCCCAGGCCCAGGCGGCGCGCGACCAGGCCGCGTTGCAGCTGCGCTACTGCCGCGTCACCGCGCCGGTCGCCGGTCGGGTGACACGCAAGAACGTGCTGCCGGGCTCGCAGGTACAGATGGGCACACCGGTGCTGGCCCTGGTCAGCGACCAGCCCTGGGTGGTCGCCAACTTCAAGGAAACCCAGCTCGAAGACCTGCGTGTCGGCCAGCCCGTCGAGATCGAGGTGGACGCCTATCCCGGTCGGCGTTTCAGTGGCCGGGTCGACAGCCTGCAGGCCGGCACGGGTTCAGCGTTCAGCCTGCTTCCGCCTGAAAACGCGAGCGGCAATTTCGTGAAAGTGGTGCAGCGCGTGCCGGTGAAGCTGGTGTTCGATCCCGCGCCGGACCCGGCCCTGCACCTGGCACCTGGCATGTCCGTGATTCCGCGCGTGGACCTGCGTGAACAGGGCGGCGCGCGCCTCGCGGAACCCCCGCCGTGAGCGACGCCGGCGCAACAGCGACGCCGGCCAGCGGAAGCACGCGCGTCCGTTCGCCCTACGTGATTGCCGTCATCTGCGGCATGGCGGCGTTCATGGAGGTGCTGGACATGTCCATCGCCAACGTCTCGCTGCTGCACATTGCCGGGTCCCTGTCGGCAAGCCGCGAGGAGGCCACCTGGGTGCTGACCAGCTACCTGGTCGCCAACGCGATCATCCTGCCCATGACCGGCTGGCTGTCGGACCGGATCGGCCGCAAGCGCTATTACCTCGGATCACTGGCGATTTTCACCCTTGCCTCGGTCGCCTGCGGGTTGGCGCCCTCGCTGGAGATGCTGATTCTCGGGCGCGTCGTGCAGGGTATGGCCGGTGGCGCCCTGCAGCCGGTCTCCCAGGCCATCCTCAATGAAGCCTTCCCGCCCGAAAAACGGGGCATGGCGATCGCGGTCTACGGGCTGGCGGTGATTGTCGGTCCGGCGCTCGGCCCTCCGCTGGGCGGCTTTCTCACCGATCAATACAGCTGGCACTGGATATTCCTGATCAACGCGCCGGTCGGCGTGCTGCTGTTCATGCTGGGCACGCGGCTGCTGCACGACCCGCCCGCACAGCAGGCGCGACAGCGCGCTGCCGCCGAACGGGGCGGCTTCGACCCCTGGGGCTTTGCGCTCATCGCGATCAGCATGGGGTCGCTGCAACTGATTCTGGATCTGGGCCAGCAGGAGGACTGGCTTGCATCGAATCTGATCCGCACGCTGGTCGTCGTCTGCGTGCTGAGCTTCGCCTTCATGATTCGGCGCGAACTGAGCCATGCGCACCCGATCATCAACCTGCGCCTGCTGGCGAACCGCAATTTCGCCGTCGGCAATCTGATGATCGCGGCAATGTACGGCACGCTGATGAGCGCCACCGTGATGCTGCCGCTGATGATGCAGTCGATGCTCGGCTACAGCGCACTGGGCGCGGGCCTGGTGATGTCGCCGGCGGCGCTGGTGATGGCCTTCATGATGCCCCTGGTGGGCCGCATCACCGGTCGCGTGGACGAGCGGCTGCTGGTGAGCCTGGGATTCTTTTCCCTGTCGCTGGCCATGCTGGCCATGGGCAGCATCAGCCTCGACGTCTCCGAGGATCAGTTGATCTGGTTGCGCACGGCCCAGCTGCTGGGCGTGGGCCTGCTGTTCGTGCCGATCTCGGGGTTGGCCTATGTGGGCCTGCCCACGGCTGAACTGGGCAATGCGTCCGCCATTTTCAACCTCGCGCGCAACCTCGGCGGCGGCATCGGCGTTTCACTGATGACGACGTTTCTGGCACGGCAGACCCAGTCACACCAGGTGCATCTGGTCGATCGCATCAGCCCGCTGGATCCGGCCTATCAGGAGACGATGGCGGCCATGCAGTCACTCGGCGATCCGCTCGCAAGCCAGGCGGTGATTGCCGCCGAGGTCACGCGGCAGGCCAGCTTTCTGGCGTTCATGGACAACTTCCAGTTTCTCGCCCTGGCGGCCATCGTGCTGATTCCGGTGATCTGGATCGCCAGACGGGCGCCCCAGGTCCACGGCCCGGCCGCGCCCGCCGAATATCACGGCTGAGTGGGCGCTGGGCGGCGCCGATCGCGGGGTGAGGCAGGCTTTTGCGCCGCCCACCCCGCACCCAGCGCCGGTCAGGGCGTCTCAGCCGCCAAACGCGGCGATGCCGGTCTGCGCCCGCCCGAGAATCAGCGCATGCACGTCGTGCGTGCCTTCGTAGGTATTGACGGCTTCCAGGTTCAGCACGTGGCGAATCACGTGATATTCGTCGGAAATGCCGTTGCCGCCGTGCATGTCACGCGCCACCCGGGCGATGTCCAGGGCCTTGCCGCAGTTGTTGCGCTTGATGAGCGAGATCATTTCCGGCGCGGCCAGGCCCTCGTCCATCAGGCGCCCCACCCTCAATGCGGCGTGCAGGCCCAGCGCGATCTCGGTCTGCATGTCGGCCAGCTTTTTCTGGATGAGCTGGTTGGCCGCGAGCGGCCGACCGAACTGCTTGCGGCCCAGGGTGTAGTCCCGCGCGCCCTGCCAGCAGAACTCCGCCGCACCCATCGCGCCCCAGGCGATGCCGTAGCGCGCCTTGTTGAGGCAGCCGAACGGCCCCTTGAGTCCGCTCACCTCGGGCAGCAGGTTTTCCTGCGGAACGAACACCGAGTCCATGACGATCTCGCCGGTGATCGAGGCGCGCAGGCTGAACTTGCCCTCGATCTTGGGCGCCGACAGGCCCTTCATGCCCTTTTCGAGCACGAAGCCGCGAATCTGCCCGGCGTCGTCCTTGGCCCAGACCACGAACACGTCGGCAATCGGCGAGTTGGTGATCCACATCTTGGCGCCGCTCAGCAGATAGCCGCCATCGGTGGCGCGGGCGCGCGTGATCATGCCGCCGGGATCGGAGCCGTGATCCGGCTCGGTCAGGCCGAAGCAACCCACCCATTCACCGGTGGCGAGTTTCGGCAGGTACTTCTGCTTCTGCGCCTCGGTGCCGTAGGCGTAGATCGGATACATCACCAGCGACGACTGCACGCTCATGGCCGAGCGATAGCCGGAATCCACGCGCTCCACTTCGCGCGCGATCAGGCCATAGGCGACGTGACTCACGCCCGGGCAGCCGTAGCCGTGCAGGGACGCGCCCAGCAGGCCCAGCGCGCCCATCTCGGTCATGATCTCGCGGTCGAAACGCTCGTGCCGGTGCGCGTCACGCACCCGCGGCAGCAGGCGCTCCTGGCAGTAGTCGCGCGTGGCTTCGCGCACCAGGCGCTCTTCGTCGCTGAGCTGAGATTCCAGCAGCAGCGGGTCATCCCATTGAAAACTGGCTTTGCTCATTTGGGGATTCGGGTTCCTGAAACAGAGTGTGAAAAGGGTGGACACGCCATCGCTCGAGCGGCGGCCTGCAGGGCTCAGCCCGCGGTCTGCGGGCGGGCCACCTGCGGCTTCTTGCCCTGGCGATAGACCAGCAGCGTGCGGCGGAATGAAATCACCAGGACCCCGTCCTGATTGTGGCCCTCGGTGCGCACCGTCACGACGCCCACGTCGGGCCGTGAGCGTGACGCGCGCATCTCCAGCACCTCGGAACGCGAATAGACGGTGTCACCCTCGAACACCGGGTTCGGCAACCGCACCTCGTCCCAGCCGAGGTTCGCGAACACGTTCTGCGAGATGTCGGTGACACTCTGGCCGGTGACCAGCGACAGCGTCAGGCAGGAGTTGATCAGCGGGCGCTTGAACTCGGTCTGCGCGGCGTAGTGCTGGTCGAAGTGCAATGGCGCGGTGTTTTGCGTCATCAGCGTGAACCAGATGTTGTCGTTTTGCGTGAGCGTGCGGCCCAGCGGATGGAGGTAGACATCGCCCACCTCGAAATCTTCGAAGAAACGTCCTTCCCAGCCGGTCTTGACCGCCATGCTCGGTGATCCTGTGGTTGTTGATGAATTTGACCGGCCGCTTCCCGTTTTTGACCCCGCGGGCCGCCGGATTGATTAGACTGAACGCACAATTCTAACAAGTGTTTGGCCTGGCTGGCGGCAACCCGCACCGGCGGGCCAAAACGGGAGACGGCATGCTCGACACAAACCTGCTGCACGGCATCCTGGCCGACGTGCAGGCCAACTGGATTCTTTACGCCTCCATGCCGCTGGTGGCTGCGGCCATCGGCTACGGCACCAAGATCGCGGCCATCTACATGATGTTCCGGCCGCTCAGGTTTATCGGTCTCAAGCCGCCGTATCTGGGCTGGCAGGGCATCGTTCCACGCAACGCGGAGCGGATGGCGTCCATTGCCTGCGACACGCTTACCGCGCGTCTGCTCAAGCCCGAGGAGCTGTTCGAACGACTGGACCCGATGCGCGTGGCAATGGCCATCGACAAGCCCTTGCGACTGGCGGTGGAAGACATCGTGCACGAGGTGTTCGAACACTATTCACCGGGCCTGTGGACTGCGGCACCCTCCTCGATGAAGCGCTCGATGATCCGGCGCGTTCAAGACAAGGCGCCGGGGTTGATCGAAGACATCATGACGAAGGTCGGCAGCGACCTCAACGCCGTGTTCGACCTCAAGGACATGGTCGTGAGCAATCTGGTGAAAGACAAGGAACTGCTCAACCAGATGTTCCAGGAGGTGGGGAGTGGCGAATTCCGCTTCATCCGCAATTCCGGCATCTACTTCGGCTTCGTGATTGGCTGCGTGCAGGCGGTGGCCTGGGCGCTGACGCATTCGATGTGGATCATGCCCGTGTTTGGCGGGCTCACCGGCTGGCTCAGCGACTGGCTGGCCCTGAAAATGGTCTTCCGGCCCAAGGAGCCCACGCGCTACCTCGGCCTGTTCACCTGGCAGGGACTGTTCATCAAGCGCCGCCATGAGGTGGCCTCGGAGTACGGGCGACTGATGGCGCAGCGGGTGCTGACGCCCAGCGCCATCATGGACGCCATTCTGCGCGGCCCGCTGTCCGACCGGCTCTATTCCATGATCCAGAACGAGGTTCGCGCCGCCATCGACGAGCAGGCCGGGTTCGCGCGGCCGCTGGTGGTGCTGTCGGTGGGCAGCGAAAAATATATGGATATGAAGCGCGTGGTCGCCGCCAAGATCGTGGAACGCCTGCCCGAGGCCATGGGCCACGTCGAGGACTATGCGTTCGAGGCGCTCGATATCGAAAACACACTCAAGACCAAGATGGCGCAACTCACGGTCGACGAGTTCGAGGGCCTCTTGCGGCCGGCGTTCCAGCAGGACGAATGGCTGCTGATCGCAGTGGGTGCCGTACTGGGCTTCCTGGTCGGCGAGATGCAGGTCCATGTCATGCTGGCCTTTGCCGTGACGCCGCCCTGACAGGCCCCAGCGCGCCGCGCAACATTCTAAAAATGGCACCGCGCCAGCTGCGGGCGGGAGAACCCAGATGACCGACACAAGCCCCTTCAGCGCAGCCGACCTGCACGCACTTGATGGCTGGGGCGGCGGGCCGGCAATGAGCCACTTCGAGGGAGTGATGTGGCGCCTGGACGCCAACCCACGCATGCGCTCGACCATGACCGCCGTGGAGATCCTCGATCATGCGCCCGACTGGCAGCGCCTGCGCGCCGCCCACGAGCGCAAAACGGCGTAGGTTCCGCGTTTCCGAGCCGACGGCCGCGCGGCCTATGTGCTGAAAATGCACCACGCCCTGTCCGATGGCCACGGCATGATGCAACTGCTCTCGCAGGCGCACAGCCGCAGCCCCGAGCCGGGGCCACCGGTGAAACGGCGGTCGCGCAAGCCGGCCGCGCCACTGCCCTCCACCGCGACCGTGCTGGGCCAGCAGCTGCGGGCAGGCCTGTCGCGGCTGCCACAGCAGGCGCGCACGCTGGCGGCCGACGTGGCGCAGGGCCTGCAGCGCCCCGGGGCAGCGCAGGAAGCCCTGCGCTATGCGCGGTCGGCAGCGCGCATGCTCGGCCGCAAGCCCGCGCCCAAGTCGCCGCTGCTGGCCGGTCGCAGCCTGTACTGGCATTTCGACGCGCTGGATTTTCCGTTGGACGCCTTCAAGGTCGCCGCCAAACGGTCTGGCGCCAGCCTCAACGATGCCTACATCGCCGGGATCGCCGGCGGGTTCCGGCGGGTTCCGGCGCTATCACGAGCAGCTCGGCCAGCCGATCGGCAAGCTGCCGATGGTCTTCCCCGTCAGCGTGCGCACTGCGGCAGACGGCCTCGGCGGCAACCATTTCGTGGGCGGGCAGTTCGATGCGCCGCTGGATGAATCCGATCCCGGCGCCTGCATGAAGCAGGTCGGCGCATTCGTGGAACAGCTGCGCGAAGAGCCGGCGCTCGACGTGCTGCTGCGCGTGATGCCCGTGGTCGGTCGCCTGCCGACGCCGCTGCTGGGCAAGATGATGTCGGGCGTCCCCGCCGCCCAGGACGTGCAGGCCACCAACGTGCCGGGGCGGCGCCATCCGGTGTACATCGCCGGTGCGCGCGTCACGCACTTTTTCGGCTTTGGCCCCCTGCCCGGCTGCGCCGCCATGTTCGCGATGCTGTCGCACGACCAGCGCTGCTGTATCGGCATCAACACCGACGCCGCCGCCGTGCGCGAGCCGGATCGTCTGGTGGAATGCATGCGGCTGAGTTTCGACGAAATCCTCGGCACGCCCGGCCTCACCGAGGTGTTTGCCGGACCGGGCGATCCATGAAACAACGCCGCTGCCGGGGTCCGGACGCTGCTGAAGACGTCCGCATGCCTCAAACCGAAGTGGGCATCAAAACCTTGCGCCGGCCCCTTGAAATCTAACAGACGTTTGTTAGACTCACCACCCGCGGCCACAACCGTCTGCCATGTACAGGCCGCCGCTGCGCACCATTACGAGACCGAGGAGCAAGCATGATCGGCATCACCTGTTACGGGGCCTATGTGCCACGACTGCGGCTCAGCCGCGCGGCGGCAGCACAGGCCAATGCCTGGGCCAATCCGACCCTGCTGGCCCAGGCGCGCGGCGAGCGCTCGATGGCCAACTGGGACGAGGACAGCCTGACGATGGCGGTGGAAGCCGCGCGCGACGCGCTGGCGGGCCGCAGCACGGACGGCATCGGCGCCCTGTACTTCGGCTCCACCACGCATCCCTTCGCCGACCGTCAGAACGCGGGCCTGGTCGCCGCCGCGCTCGACCTGCCGGAATCGATCAGCTCCGCCGACCTCGGCGGCGCGCAGAAGGCGGGCACCGCCGCGCTGATCACCGCACTCGACCGAGCGGCGGCCGGACGCCCGGGCGAGGCCCTGGTGGTGGCCGCCGAACATCGCCGGGCGCGTCCCGGCAGCGCCCAGGAGTTGCAGTACGGCGATGCCGCCGCCGCGTTCACCATCGGCAGTTCTGCGGTGATTGCCGAGTTTCTCGGCAGCCACAGCGTGTCGGTGGATTTCGTCGATCACTACCGCGCGACAGGTCAGGAATTCGACTACATCTGGGAAGAGCGCTGGCTGCGCGACGAGGCCTTCCAGAAGTGGGTGCCGGCCGCGGTGAAAGCCGGGCTGGAAAAAATGGCGATCGACCCGGGCACCATCGATCACTTCGTGCTGGCCGAGCCCGCCGCCAAGCTCGCCGCGCTGGTCGCCAAGCGCTGCGGCATCGCCGACACCGCCATCGCCGACAGCCTGCTCGGCGTGGTCGGACATGCCGGCTCGGCGCACGCGCCGCTGATGCTTGCGGCAGTGCTGCAGAAGGCGCAGGCCGGACAGACCATCGTGGTCGTCGGCTTTGGCCAGGGGTGCGATGTGCTGGCCTTCCGCACCACCGCCGCGCTGGGCGAACTGCCCGCGCGCAACGGCGTCGCCGGCAGTCTCGAGCGCCGCAAGGAAGAAAAGAATTACCCGAAGTTCCTGTCGTTCAACGAGACCCTCGCGCTGGAAAAGGGCCTGCGCGGCGAAGCCAATCCGCAGACCGCGCTTTCGGCGATGTACCGCAACCGCCGCATGCTGTCCGGCCTGGTCGGGGGCAGCTGCACCAAGTGCGGCACCGCGCAGTTCCCGCCCGCCGACATCTGCGTCAATCCGTCCTGCCATCACCAGGGACCGATGCAGCCCTATCGATTTGCCGACGAGGCGGCCCGCATCAAGACCTGGTCGGCGGACTGGCTCACCTACACGCCCGACCCGCCTGCGCACTACGGCATGGTGGAGTTCGAGCGCGGGGGTCGCTTCGTTGCCGACATCACCGATTGGGATCTCGGCAAGGTCGAGGTCGGGCAGCCGGTTCGCATGGTGTTCCGCGTGCGCGGGCGTGATGCGCAGCGCGGCATGGTTCGCTATTTCTGGAAGGCCGCGCCGCTGGCCGGCACGGGGGAGCACTGAGATGAGCAGCGGAATTCGTGACAAGGTCGCCATCCTGGGCATGGGCTGCTCGCGCTTCGGCGAGCGCTGGGACATGGGCGCAGAGGAACTGATGGTGGAGTCCTTCACCGAGGCGCTCACCGACGCCGGCATCGGCCGCGAGCAGATCCAGGCCGCCTGGCTGGGTTCCTGCATGGACGAGGTCAACATCGGCAAGTCGGCGCTGCCGGCCTCGATGGCCCTGCGCCTGAACAACGTCCCGGTGACGCGCGTCGAGAACTACTGCGCCACCGGCACCGAGGCCTTTCGCGGCGCGGTGTACGCGGTGGCGTCCGGCGCCTGCGACATCGCGCTCGCCATCGGCGTGGAAAAACTCAAGGACACCGGCTACGGCGGATTGCCGGGGCTGGACGGCGGCTCGATGCCACCGCTGTGGTGGCCGAACCTGTCGGCGCCCGGGGTGTTCGCACAGGTCGCGAGCGCCTACATGAGCCGCTACAAGGTGCCGCGCGATGTGCTCAAGCGCGCGCTGGCGGAGATTTCCGCCAAGAGCCACGCCAACGGCGCCAAGAACCCGAAGGCGCACCTGCGCAACCCGGTGAGCTGCGACACCATCATGGCCTCGCCGATGATCGCCGAGCCGCTGGGCCTGTTCGACTGCTGCGGCGTGTCCGACGGCTCGGCCGCGGCCATCGTCACCACGCCGGAGATTGCAAAATCGCTGGGCAAGCACCCCGACCAGATGGTCACGGTCAAGGCCTTGCAGCTGGCGCTGTCGAATGGCTCGGAAGGCGGCTACAACGACTGGGATGGCTCCTACATCCACACCACGCGGGTGGCGGCGCAACGCGCCTATGCCGAGGCCGGCATCAAGAAGCCGCGCGATGAGGTGTCGATGTTCGAGGTTCACGACTGCTTCTCGATCACCGAACTGGTGACCATGGAAGATCTGGGCCTGTCGGAGGACGGTGGCGCCGTCAAGGACGTGATGGACGGCTTCTACAACGCCGACGGCAAGATTCCCTGCCAGATCGACGGCGGCCTCAAGTGCTTCGGTCATCCCATCGGCGCGTCCGGCATCCGCATGGTCTACGAGATGTACCTGCAGCTGCTCGGCCGTGCCGGTGATCGTCAGCTCAAGGACCCGCGCTACGGCCTGACCCACAACCTGGGTGGCTTCCCGCACCAGAACGTCGTGGGCATTTCCATCGTCGGCCGCTATCAGTGAAATTCGTCATTCTTCAGTATCGTCAGGAGCCCAGCGCATGAACCCACTTGCGGCCATCGTCGCCGTGTCCGAGATGAAACCCGGACGCTACCCGCATTACAACGGCATGGAGATGTACCGGCAGGTCATCGCGCAGTTCCTGCGCGAGTGGCCGCAACTGCGGCCCTCGGACATCGGCGGCCTGCTGTCGGCACCGGCCGGCATGGCCTCGGCCGACGGCACCGATGTGTTCGCGCACGAGAAGATCGCCGAAGAACTCGGCATCGAGCCGACCTTCAGCGAAACCATCAATGCCGGTGGCGGCACCTACGCGCTGATGCTGATCCGCGCGTCCCTGGCCATCGAGCGCGGACTCTGCGAGTCCGTGCTCTGCCTGGGTGCCGGGCGCTTCCCCAACGTGGGCAGCGGCATGGCCGAGATGATGAGCAAGCTCATCAGCCATCCCGAGTTCGAGTATCCGTACGGCACCTACATCCCGCCGATCTTCGCGCTCAATGCCACGCGCCACATGCACGAGTTCGGCACCACGCGCGAGCAACTCGCGCAGGTCGCGGTGTCGCAGCGCGAGTGGTCGCTGCTGCACCCGGATGCGCTGATGGCCCCGCAAGGGCGGCTGACCATCGATCAGGTGCTGTCCTCGCGCCCCATCGCCTACCCGTTCAATCTGCTCGACTGCTCGGTGCCCAGCGAAGGCGGTTCGGCGGTGCTGGTGGTGTCGCCGAAGATCGCCCAGCGCTACGCGAAAAAGCCCTGTTTCCTGTACGGCTATGGCGAGAAGCACACCCATTCCAGCATCAGCCAGGCCCACGACCTGACCACGCTGGGCTCGAAGGAGACCTCGGCGCAGGCCTACCGCATGGCCGGTGTCGGACCCAAGGACATGGACTTCGCCCAGCTCTACGACTCCTTCAGCATCAACCCGATCATCTACGCCGAGGACCTCGGCCTGTGCGCCAAGGGCCAGGGCGGCGCGTTCTTCGCCGGCGGCCGCACCGCGCCGGGTGGCGAATTCCCGGTCAACACCTATGGTGGGCTGATGTCCTTCGGTCATGTCGGCGATGCCTCCGGCCAGACCATGATCGTGGAAGCGGCACGCCAGATCATGGGCATCGCCGGTGGCGAACGCCAGTTGAAGAAAGCCGATCTCGGCGTCGTCCACTGCTACGGTGGGATGATGTCCGAGCACGCCACCCTCGTTCTCGGGAGCGCGTCATGAGCAACCCCGCCGTCAACCCCAAACCCGTCCCCGAAATCAATGCCCACAGCAAGCCCTACTGGGACGGCGCACAGCGCGGCGAGCTGATGATTCAGCGCTGCCGCGGCACCGGCAAACCCTTCATGTACGCGCGCTGCTGGAGCCCCTTCGACTTCTCGCCCGACCCCGTCTGGGAAAAGGCCAGCGGGCTGGGCACGGTGTTCAGCTACACCGTCGTGTACCAGCCGCCGTATGCGGCCTTCAAGGCCGACTGCCCGTTCGTGATGGCCATCATCCAGCTCGACGAAGGTCCGCAAATGATGAGCAACATCCTCAACTGCGACCCCGAATCCGTGCGCATCGGCATGAAGGTCAAGGTCTGCTTCGAGACCCGCAGCGGCGGCTTCAAGATCCCGCAGTTCGAACCCGCCTGAATTTTTCTTGAACAGGAGCATCCCATGAGCGAAGAATCCATTGCCGCGGTCCGTGAAGCGGCTGAAGGCCTGACCCGCGGCATTTCGCGCGAGTACTGGTTGCAATGCGCCAGGGAAAAGAAGTTCCCGCAGAAACTCTGGGATGCGATGGCCGAAACCGGCCTGCTCGGTCTGACCGTGCCCGAGGAATACGGCGGCAGCGGCGGCGGCCTTTCCGAACTGATGGTGCTCAACGAGGTCACCGGCCGCGCCGGCATCATCTCGCTGTTCTTCGTGCTCGGCAGCTTCGCGCGCATGCCGATCATCAAGCACGGCACACCGGAACAGATCACCAGGTTCGTCACGCCCACCGCCACCGGCGAGGGCAAGATGTGCTTCGGCGTGACCGAGCCCAATGCCGGCACCAACACCTTCCGCCTGCAGACCACGGCGGCAAAGAACGACAGCGGCTGGCTGGTCAACGGCTCCAAGGTGTTCATCACCGGCGCGAAGGACTCGACCTCGATGCTGTTGATCGCGCGTACCTCGGCCTTCGATCCGGCCAAGCCGCGCGGCGGGCTGTCGCTGTTCATTCTGGATTCGCATACCCCGGGCATCGAGTACCAGCGCCTGAACATCGACGTGCTCGGCGAAAGCCAGTACCTGGTGTTCTTCAAGGACGTGCAGCTGCCGCAGGACGCGCTGATCGGCGAAGAAGGCAAGGGCATGAAGTACCTGTTCGACGGCCTCAACACCGAGCGCCTGGTGCTGGCCTCGATGGCCGTGGGCCTGGGCAATCGCGCGCTGGACAAGGCGGTGGCCTATGCCAAGGAGCGCGCGCCCTTCGGCACGCCCATCGGCAGTTACCAGGGCCTGCAGCACCCCATGGCACGCGCCAAGGCCCACCTCGAAGCCTCGCGGCTGGTGATGCTGGAAGCCGCCCGCACCTTCGATCGTGGCGAAGACGCCGGCCCGCTGTCGAACATGGCCAAGCTGCTCACCTCCGAAGCCTGCGACGAAGCCGTGGACATCGCGCTGCAGGCCCATGGCGGCTACGGATTCGACCAGGACTACGACGTGGTCACGCTCTGGCCCTTCGCGCGCCTGATGCGCGTGGCACCGGTCAACAACGAGATGATTCTCAACTACATCGGCGAGCACGTGCTCGGCCTGCCGCGCTCGTACTGAGCCCCCGTCCAGCGCACCTACCCTCCCAACGAGCCCCCGCATGACCCATGATCTGCCCGTCACCGTTGCGCCCTACCTGGTCAAGGAGCGCTGGAATGAAAGTCCGTTCATGCAGGCCCAAGGGCTGACAGCCGAAGAAATCACGCCCGGCGAAGTGGCGTTGCACCTGGCCGCGCCGACGCCGGCACAGCGGGGCGCGGGCGGGCCGCCGGACGCGATCAACGGCGGTGTGATTTCCTACATGTTCGACGGCGCGCTGGGCTACGCCATCGTCTCGGCACAACTGCCGCGCCTGCTGGCCGCGGGCCTGTCGCCCGCCACCTACTCCCAGGTCACGATGAATCTCGACATCACCTACCTCGCGGCGGCCCAGGGCGAGTCGTTCAGGGCCGTTGGCCGGGTGTTGCGCGCCGGCCGCGGCACCGCCTTTGCCGAGGGCGAGCTGCTCAATTCTCGGGGCGAGATCTGCGCCACCGCCAAGGGCATCTGGCGCGTGTTCTGGCCGCGCCAGTGACGAGCCACACGCATCCGAACGAACAAAATCGAACAGGAAACCACCGAACATGAAACAGACTTCCCTGCGCATCGGCTGCGCCTCCGGCTTCTGGGGCGACACCGAAAATGCGGCCGCCCAGCTGGTGCACGGCGGCAACATCGACGTGCTGGTCTTCGACTATCTGGCCGAAATCACCATGTCGCTGCTCACGCGGGTCAAGGCCAAGGACCCCAAGGGCGGCTACGCCCCCGACTTCGTCAGCACCTTGCGGCCGCTGCTGCGCGAAATCAAGGCGCGCGGCATCCGCGTGGTCAGCAACGCCGGCGGCGTGAACCCGGCCGCCTGCCGCGAAGCGCTGGCCCAGGCTGCCGAAGCCGAAGGCCTGGATCTGAAGATCGCGGCCGTGACGGGTGATGACCTGCTGCCGCAGCTGAACGCCATCCGCGAGGCCGACGTGCGCGAGATGTTCAGCGGCGCGCCGCTGCCGGCCAAGCTGGCCAGCGCCAATGCCTATCTGGGCGCCTTCCCGATCGCCGCGGCCCTGGACGCCGGCGCCGACATCGTCGTCACTGGCCGCTGCGTGGACAGCGCGGTGGTGCTGGGCCCGCTGATCCACGCCTTCGGCTGGAAGCCCGACGATTACGACCGACTCGCGCAGGGCAGCCTGGCCGGCCACATCATCGAATGCGGCACGCAGTGCACCGGCGGCAACTACACCGACTGGCATCGCGTCGAGGGCTGGGACAACATGGGCTTCCCCATCGCCGACTGCGCACCGGACGGCAGCTTCGTCATCGAAAAGCCTGCGGGTACCGGCGGCCTGATCGATCCTTCGACGGTCGGCGAGCAGGTGGTCTACGAGATCGGCGACCCCGGCAACTACCTGCTGCCCGACGTGAGCTGTGATTTCAGCGGCATCCACCTCGAACAGATCGGCGAGAACCGGGTCCGCGTCAGTGGCGCCCGCGGCCGCCCGGCCACCGACCAGTGCAAGGTCAGTGCGACCTACGCTGACGGCTTTCGCGCCACCGCCCAGTTCATGATCGGTGGCATCGACGCGCCGGCCAAGGCGCAGCGGACCGGCGAGGCGCTGCTGGCACGCTGCCGGCGACTGTTCGCCGAGCGCGGTCTGGGCGACTTCACCGAGACCAGCGTCGAGGCCCTCGGCGCCGAGGCCACCTATGGCCCGCACGCGCGCGCCGAGACGCGCGAAGTCATCGTCAAGGTCGCCGCCCGTCACCCCGACAAAAACGCGCTGGAGATCTTCTCGCGCGAAATGGCGCCGATGGCCCTGGCCAGTGCGCCGGCCATCACCGGCTTCTCCGGCGGCCGGCCCAAGGTCACACCGGTGATTCGCCTGTTCTCGTTCCTTTGGCCGAAGGCAAAGCTGACCGTTGGCCTTGAGCTCGATGGCCAGTCCATCACCTGCCCGCAGATGCGCGGCGCCGCAACGCAACCGCCGCCGCCGCACGCCGAACCCGAGGCACTGCCGGCCGACGCCTTCGCCGCCGGCACCCGCACCGTGCCTCTGGTGCGTCTGGCCTGGGGCCGCAGCGGCGACAAGGGCGACAGCGCCAACATCGGCATCCTCGCGCGCCGCCCCGAGTACCTGCCCTTCATCCGCGCCGCCTTGAGCGCCGACGCCGTCGCCCAGTGGTTCGCGCACCTCGTGCAGGGGCCGGTGCACCGCTATGAGTGGCCGGGCCTGGACGGCCTCAATTTCCTGCTGGAACGCGCGCTCGGCGGCGGCGGCATTGCCTCGCTGCGCATCGACCCGCAGGGCAAGGCCTATGCGCAGATGCTGCTCGACTTCCCGATCCCGGTACCGGCGACGCTCGAGCTGCCGTCATGACCGGCGCCCCGATTCGCCGGCTGCTGGTGGCCAACCGCGGCGAGATCGCCGCGCGCATCCTGCGCACGGCGCGGGCGCAGGGGCTTGAATGCGCCATCGTCCGTCACCCTTCCGAGGAGGGCGGGCTGGCACCGCAGCTCGCCGATGCCGTCCTGCCCATCGACGGCGCAACCCCGGTTGCCGCTTATCTCGATGTGGCCGAGATCGTGCGCGTGGCGCGCGAATGGGGCGCCGACGCGGTGCATCCGGGCTACGGCTTCCTGTCCGAAAACGCGCGCCTCGCGCGGGGGCTGGCCGAGGCCGGCATCCGCTTCGTCGGGCCCACGCCCGAGGTCATCGATCTGATGGGCGACAAGATCCGTGCGCGCAATTTCGTCGTCGAACGCGGCTTTCCGGTTGCCCCCAGTGCCATCGAGGAGGACGATCCGGCCAGCTTCACCCAACGGGCACTCGCCGTCGGGTTGCCCATCCTGATCAAGCCCGCAGCCGGGGGCGGTGGCAAGGGCATGCGCATCGTGCGCGACGCGGCGGTGCTGGAAACCGAGCTTGCCACCGCACGCCGCGAGGGCGAACGCTATTTCGGCGACGGCCGCCTGTTCGTCGAGCGTTATGTCGAACGTCCGCGGCACATCGAGGTGCAGGTGTTTGGCGACAGCCACGGCAACGTCGTGCATTTCGGCGAGCGCGAATGCTCGGTGCAGCGGCGCTTCCAGAAGATCATCGAGGAAACCCCCTCGCCGGCACTGACACCGGACAAGCGCGCCGAAATTTGTGAGGCTGCGATCGGCATTGCACGTGCGGCCGGTTACGTTGGCGCCGGCACGGTGGAGTTCATCTACGGTGCCGGCGGCGAGTTCTACTTCCTTGAAATGAACACGCGCCTGCAGGTCGAACACCCGGTCACCGAGATGGTCACGGGTTTTGACCTGGTCGCCGAGCAGCTGCGCGTCTGCGCGGGCGAGGCGCTGGGCTACCCGCAGTCCGGGATTACCACGCAAGGGCATGCCATCGAGCTGCGCATCTGCGCCGAAGACCCGTCACGGGGCTTCGTGCCGGCCACCGGAACGATCCATCTGCTGCGCGAGGCCAGCGGTCCCGGCGTGCGCGTGGACAGTGGCATCCACCAGGGTCAGCGCGTGGGGGCGGACTTCGACCCACTGCTGTCGAAGCTGATCGTCCATGGACGTGATCGCCGCGAGGCCATTGCCCGCGCACGGCAGGCCCTGCGCGACACCGCGCTGCTCGGCGTGACCACCAACACGGCCTACCTGGATCGCGTGCTCGGGCACCCGCAATTTGCGGCCGGCGACTACAGCACCGCGTTTCTCGACGAGCAGGCCGAAGTGCTGTCCGGCAAGGACGAGGTTCTGTCCCTGGACCTGCTGATGGCCGCTGCGGCATTGAGCGACCGACAGCTGGTCGACGCCGCCGCGTCGGTGCCGGCGATCTACGCCGCGATGGGCAGCTGGCGCAACTGAGCAATCGACCATGAAAAAAATCCTGAGCATCAACGGCGAACAGCACGCCTGCACGCTGACGCGCACACCCGCCGGCCTGCGCCTGCAGGCCGGCGAACACAGCTTCGACTGCGCGCTCGACGCGCTCGGCGACGGCCGCTACCGCGTGCGCGCGGGGGATGCGCGGCGCGAGGCGCTGATCGCCCAGCACGGGGATCAGGTCTGGATTCACCTTGATGGCCGCACGCACACCATCGAGCGACTGAACCCGCTCGATGTGCTCGCCGCCAGCGGCCGCGGCGGCGCCAACAGCGCCCTGTCGCCAATGCCAGGCACCATCCTCACCGTGCAGGTAAAGGCCGGTGACACCGTGAAATCAGGCCAGGTACTGCTGACCATGGAAAGCATGAAACTGGAAGTGACCATTACCGCGCCGCACGACGGCGAGATTGCCGAAGTCCTGTGCGCGCCCGGACAGAGCGTTCCGGTCAAGGCGACGCTGGTGCGCTTCTCGGCGCAAGCGGAGGCCACGGCATGATGCAGCGCATCGAAACCCGGGTATCACCCGCCTCGGCCGCATTTCGCGCCAACAGCGAGGCGATGCAACGCATCTGCGGCGACTTCAAGGCCCTGCAGGAGCGCATCCGCCACGAACGCCCGGAGCGCGACATCGAGCGCCTGCGGCGGCAGAAAAAACTGCTGGTGCGCGAGCGCCTGGATCTGCTGCTCGACCCCGGCACGCCCTTTCTCGAACTCTCCAGCATCGCCGCCTACGATCAGTTCAACGGCGAGGCACCGGGCGCGAACGTCATCGCCGGCATCGGCGTGGTCAATGGCCGTGAGGTGATGATCCACGCCGACGATTCCAGCAACAAGGGCGGCGCCTGGTATCCCTTGTCGGCCCCCAAGATCGTGCGCGCCCTGGAAATCGCCATCGAGAATCGCCTGCCGGTCGTGCACCTCTGCGACAGCGCGGGCGGCTATCTGGAAGACCTTTCCGGCGTGTACGTGATGGGCGGCCGCGTGTTCCGCCACCAGTGCATTCTGTCGAAGATGGGTATTCCGCAGGTCGCCGTGGTGCTCGGGCACTGCACCGCCGGCGGTGCCTACGTGCCGGCCCTGTGCGAGCACACCATCATGGTGCGCGGCACCGGCGCGGTGTTCCTTGGCGGCCCGCCACTGGTGAAAGCGGCCACCGGCGAAGAGGTCACGGTCGATGCGCTGGGCGGCGCCGACATGCACACCTCGGTGTCCGGCGTTGCCGACTACGCGGTCGACAGCGAGGAAGAAGGCATCGCGCTGGCCCGGTCCATTGTCTCCAGCTTCGCGCAGCCGCAGAAGCATTTCGACTGGGTGGAGGCCGAGGCGCCCTATTACGACCCGCGCGAGCTGTATGGCATCGTTCCGGTGGACTACAAGACCCAGTTCGACATCCGCGAGGTGATCGCACGCATGGTGGACGGCAGTCGCTTCCACGAATACCAGCCCAACTACGGCCCTACCCTGGTCTGCGGCTGGGCGCGGTTGTGGGGCTGCAAGGTGGGGCTGCTCGGCAACAACGGCGTCTTGTTCTCCGACAGCTCGCTCAAGGCCGCGCACTTCATCCAGCTCTGCAACCAGATGGGCACGCCCATGATCTTCCTGCAGAACACCACCGGCTACATGATCGGGCGCCAGTACGAGGAAGGCGGCATCACCAAGGACGGCGCCAAGATGCTGATGGCACAGGCCGGATCTGAAGTGCCCAAGCTCACCGTCGTCACCAGCGGTGCCTTCGGCGCCGGTTATTACGGCATGTGTGGCCGCTCCTGGGATCCGCGCATGATCTTCTCCTGGCCGCAGGCCAAGATGGGCGTGATGGGACCCGAGCAGGCCGGCAACACCCTGGCCGACGTCAAGCTGCGCCAGTTGCGCCGTGCCCGTCCCGACGCCGGCGACGAGGAAGTGGCCGAGCTGCGCAGGCGTACGCGCGAGAAATCCGAGCGCGAGTCCAGCAGCCTGTGGTTCTCCGCGCGTTGCCAGGACGATGGCGTGCTCGATCCGCTCGATACGCGCAACGCGCTCGGCATCGCGCTGTCCTGTGCGGCCAACGTGCCCCTCGCCGAACAGCGCTACGGCGTGTTCCGGATGTGATCGATATGCCTAACGCAGCCTCAAACGAAGACCATGCACTGATCGACGCCGTCGAGCGCTTCCTCGCGGGCGAGGTGCGGCCGGTGGCCATCGCGCTGGAACAGGCCGACGAGTATCCCGAGGCCATCGTCGAACAGATGCGCGAGATGGGCCTGTTCGGCGCCATCATTCCCGAGGCTTATGGCGGGCTCGGACTCAGCGTGCAGACCTACGCGCGACTGATCGAGACCATCGCGGCCGAATGGATGTCGCTGTCCGGCGTCATCAATTCGCACCTGATCATGGCCTCGGCGGTGCTGCGCTACGGCACCGACGCGCAGAAGGACTATTTTCTGCCCCGCTTTGCCAAAGGCGAGCTGCGCGGCGGCATCGCGCTGACCGAGCCGGACTGCGGCACCGACCTCCAGGCCATCCGCACCGTCGCCCGGCGCGAAGGCGAGGACTACGTCGTCAACGGCGCCAAGACCTGGATCACCAACGGGCTGCGCGGCAACTGCTTCGCGCTGCTGGTCAAGACCGACCCCAGGGCCGACCCGCGCCACCGCGGCATGAGCCTGTTCATTGCCGAGAAAGGCCCCGGCTTCTCGGTGCCGCGCAAGCTTCCGAAACTGGGCTATCGCGGCATCGACACCGTGGAGATGCTGTTCCAGGACTACCGCATTCCGGCCGCGCGCCTGATCGGTGGCACCGAGGGTCGCGGGCTGCAACAGATTCTCGGTGGCCTGGAACTGGGCCGCATCAACGTCGCCGCACGCGGGGTCGGCGTCGCCCGCTCGGCTTACGAGGAGGCGCTGAGTTATTCACAGCAGCGCAAGACCTTCGGCAAGCCGATCTGCGAGCATCAGGCCATCCAGCTCAAGCTCGCCGACATGGCCACCCGCGTGGAGGCCGCCCGGCTGCTGGTGGAGGCTGCGGCCCGCGCCTATGACGCCGGACGGCGCTGCGATCTGGAAGCGGGCATGGCCAAACTGTTCGCCACCGAGGCCGCGATGGAAAACGCCGCCGAATCCCTGCGCATCCACGGTGCCTACGGCTATTCGCGCGAAGTACGGGTGGAACGGCTCTACCGGGACGCGCCCCTGCTGGCGATCGGCGAAGGTACCAACGAAATGCAGCGGCTGATCATCGCCCGCCGGCTGCTCGACGCGGACGGCCATCGCGCCCGATAAGGGCCGGATGTTGCGAGGTTCTCGACCGGCTGCGCATGTCATTGCGCTTGCAATGGAGGGCGGATTCAAGCCAGAAGCGCAACACCTGCCACCGGGTAAGGTTCGCGCAGGCAGAACAATTCACCGAGTCGTTACCGGCAACTCCAGCCTGAAGCGCGCGTGACGCCGGCCAGTCTGGTCGTGCCGAAATCCAGTGTGTGTGTGCGATGCCCCGAGTCTTGGCTCGTTCGCCGGGCACCATCAGCCGGGAGCTGCTGTGTCGGAATGCGTCGCCAGCAGGCGATGCCAGCGCTTCGGCGCGGTCCTGTGCCCAAACGCGGCGCAGGCGGGGCCGCCCCACCCTCAAGCTGGACTGCGGGGGCCTCCTGTTCGCAGTCGTTCGCCACTTCCTGCGCTTGCGGCGGTCGGCCGAGCAGATTGCCCTGACACCGGCAGCGGTGTACCCCAAAGGCCATGAGCACCGCGTGTCGCACGAGACCATCGACAACTGCCTCTACGCCCAGCCCGTGGGCGAACTCGAGCGTGATTCGATCGCGCCCCTGCGGCACGCGCGCGACCAGCGTGTGCCACGCAGCGAAGGGCAGGACAGGCGCGGCCAGATCCCGGACATGCCCAGCATGCAACTGCGTCCGCCTGAGGTTGAAGACCGCCTCGCGCTGCGGGGCCGTGACAAAAAGCGGCGCGCTGCCGGCCCGGAACCTCCCGAACCTGCGAAAGCCGCCGGAGCCCCTGGGTCTTGAGCGCCACGATCATCCTCCGATGATCCACCGCCCAGGCGACCCCTCAGGCGCACTTCACGTTGGAATCATGCGCCCCTTCAGGTTCATACCCTGTTGGAAAACAATTCGTGTTGCCAAGACCGTTGCAACGTGGTAGCGTCAAATCTAACAAGCGTTCGGTAGATGGTCATGTCGAACGCCAGACGGTCGCGAGAACCACCCAAGATGAGGAGAGCTGACGGTGTATATAAAAAAGAAGTCCATGCTGTGGGCAGCGCTATTCGCTGCCGTGGTACTGCCCGTTGCCGCCAAGGCGCCACCGGAGGAGGTCGCAAAGCTCGGCAAGGAGCTGACGCCGGTCGGTGCCATCCGCGCCGCCAACGAGGACGGCTCGATTCCCGAATGGGAACCCCGGCCGCAAAACGGTCCGCTCAAGGACTTCTGGCCGAGTTATCCGGACATCGAGGCTGAGAAGCCCCTGTTCACGATCACCGGCGCGAACGCCGGTCAATACGCGGACAAGCTCACCGAGGGGCACAAGGAGCTGCTCAAGCGCTACCCGGATTCCTACCTGATGAACGTCTACCCGACCCACCGGGTCGCGAACTTTCCCCAGGAGATCCTCGACGGCTCCATCGTCAACGCGGCCAACGCGGTGATGAACGGCGTGGACGAGCCGTCCGGCGCGCTGCTGGGCGTGCCGTTCCCGATTCCGCAATCGGGCGCCGAGCCGATCTGGAACCACAAGACGAAGTTCCGCGGCAACGCGTTCCGGCGCTACAACAACCAGATGATCGTTCAGCTCGACGGCAAGTTCACGATGACCAAGATCATCGAGGACATCAAGTTTTACTACAACAACCCCGAGATCGAGCCGCCGCTGGAGCTCAAGCCGGGCGTGGTCTCGATCAAGTACGTCTCGGAGGTCACCAGCCCGCCGCGGCTTGCCGGCACCTTCATCCTCGCGCATGAGAAGGCGGGCACGGGACCCGAGGGACGTGCTGCATGGCTGTACGCCCCGGCCATCAAGCGCATCCGTCGCGCGCCCGCAGTCTGCTGCGACAACCCCTACGAGGGCACCGACGGCCACCAGTTCTACGATCAGGTCGACATGTTCAACGGCGTGCTCGAGCGCTACACCTTGAAGCTGGTCGGGCGGCGCGAAATGTACATCCCGTACAACTCGTACCGGATCGCCGGCAACAAGATCAAGTACGCCGACATTGCGAGCCCCAGGCACGTCAATCCGGAGCTGCCGCGCTACGAGCTGCACCGCGTCTGGGTGGTGGAAGCGGAGAACAAACCGGAACTGCGCCACACCTTCGCCAAGATCCGCTTCTACATCGATGAGGACAGCTGGAACATCGTGGCGCGGGACAATTACGACCATCAGGGCCAGCTGATGCAGCTGCAGGAGGGGCACCTGATCTATGCGTCCAACGTGATGGCCAGCACCACGGTGCCCGAGGTGATCTACCACTTCAACAGCGGCCGTTACTTTGTCACTGCAATGGCCAACGAAGACCAGCCCGGTGACGCGTCCGTGGATTTTCCGGACAGCTATTTCGAGGCCTCGTCCGTCCAGCAGCGCAGCGCGAAGTAAGCCGGCAGGTTTCACCATCAAAACCCGCCCGTCGGCGAAACGCCGCCGGGCGGGCGGATCCAAGAACGGCACGAGAGAGAAACGAAGAACCAATTCTAACGTCCTGACGTGACGAAACATCGCCCAATGAGATCAAAAAATAAGGATCCAGGGGCATTGCAAGAGGAGGAGAGACAATGGCGAAAATGAGTCGGGGGGCCGCTGCTGCGGTCATGCTCATGGTCTGCATGAGCGCGTCGGCGCGCGATCTGGAGTTCAGCCTGTTCGGCCAGGACTTCGGCGCGATTCTGAACAACAGCTTCACCGCGGGGGCGCAGTGGCGGCTCCATGACCGTGCGGACTACCTGGTCGGCAAGTCCAACCTGAATCCGGACGTCTGCACCGGCGTCTTCCAGCTTTGCCAGGGCGTCATCCGCAGCCAGAGTTACCCGGCCGAGCGCCTGCGCGACGCGCCGGGTCAGGCGTCGATGAACTTCGACAATGGCAATCTCAACTACGACAAGGGCGACGTCGTGCAGGCGCCGTTCGTCCTGAACACCGACGTCAAGTTCCGCCTGGCGAACATGGAGCTGTTCGTGCGCGGGCGCGGCGTCTACGACCCGGTCAACTACGATTTCATCGAAACCTTCCCGAACAAGACCACGCCGGAAAACTACGAGCAAGTGGCCACTCGGGGTGATCCCTTCGCCAATCGCTACTACGCCGATGTGCTCGGCCGTGGCACGCTGGTGCGCGAAAAACGGCCGGACGAGATCGCGGAGGAATATCTGTTCTACGACCTGCTCGACCTGCACCTGACGATGCCCTTCACGCTGCGGGATCGAGCCGTCACGGTTCGCCTCGGCAAGCAGGTGGTGAACTGGGGCGAGAGCACGGCCGCGATCATCAACAGCCTCAGCCAGGCCAATCCGGTCAACGCCAACAACATCTTCCGGCTTGGCAACGCACTGCTGGAGGACTTGTTCATCCCCGTCAACATGGCCAACGTGTTCGTGAACCTCACGAGCACCCTGAGCCTGCAGGCGCACTATGCCTTCGAGTGGAGGCCGGTGGAGATTCCGCCGCCGGGCACGTTCTTCTCGTTTATCGACGCCGGAACCAATAACCTCGGCCCTGATCGTCTCAACGCCAGCTTCGGCCAGGCGACGGACGACCTCGATCAGCAAGGAACCCGGATCGCCAATCCCTTCGGGCTGGTGTCGAAGACCACGCTGTCCGTCGGCCGGAAGCAGGATGACGAGGCCCGCGACGGCGGGGAATACGGCATCAGTCTGAAGTACTACGCCGAGTGGCTGAACTACGGGACCGAGCTGAGCCTGTACTTCATGAACTACCACTCCAAGCTGCCCTATGTGGACGCCTACGCCGCCAATGCGAGCTGCATGCGCGCGGCCGGCAACCCGCAGGGCCGGAACGCCACGAATACCTTCGAGATCCTCACGTTGTGTCCAAACCTGAACCTCGTCACGGACGGTTATCCGGGCGGCGTCCTCCAGGCCGTCACGGATCTCGCTGGCCTGCTGACCGCACGGCCCGAGGTACTCACTACCCTTGGCATCGATGGCACGCCGCTCGACGCCGTCACCGGGGTGCTGAATCTGCTGGTGCCACAGCCGGGCCGGCCAGAGAGCGAAATCATTGCGCTGGATACAGCCAATGTGCAGCTCACCTATCCCGAAGATCTCAAGATGTTCGGCTTCAGCTTCAACACGACCTACGGCGACTACTCCTTCCAGGGTGAACTCGCCTACCGGCCCGATCTGCCGCTGCAGGTGGCTCTGGTCGACGTGCTGTTTGCCGCGATGCAGCCGACGCTGGGGCACTGCAATGGTCCCGAGGATGGCTGCGACGGCACCGCCGCGGCCGTGGGCTTTGTCGAAGACAGCAGCGGCAGGCCGGGCGGCGGCCAGAACACCTCGGGCCAATATTTCGTCTACGACGGCGGCGATGCAACCGACGCCAATGGCAATGTCATTTTCAATGACACGGCCTTCCTGCTGCTCGCCGGCGTTCCGTCTCCCGCCCGGGCCTTCCCCAGCTTTCTGGTGCCGTATCGCGGCGGCACCCTGGGCGACGATCCCCCCGCCAACAGCCGCATCCGCGGCTGGGAGGAATTCGACGTGCTGCAGTACAACCTCGGTGCGACGCGGCTGTACAGCGTGTCGGACTGGCCGTCGAAGCTGATCGGCGCCGACCAGGTGCTCTTCATCTACGAACTCGCGGCCACGCACGTGCTGAACATGCCGAACTTCGACGAGCTGCAGCTCGAGGGGCCGCTGACCGCCTACACGCACGCCTCGGCCGGCGCCGACGGCAGCGGTGCGGACGGTTCCCGCCTGGCCTGCTCGACCAACATCGCCTGCACGATCGGGCCCGACGGCATCCGCTTCAACCCCTTCCAGGCACCGCGGGATGCTTTTGCCGATTCGTTCTCGATGGGCTACAAGGTCGTCGCGCGCATCCTCTACGAATCGGTCCTGCCGTCGATCAGCATCGCGCCGCTGCTGCTCTGGCAGCACGACATTCATGGCAATTCGCCGGCGCCGCTGTTCAACTTCATCGAGGGCCGCTACTCCCTGACCGCAGTCACCGAATTTCGCTACGAGAAGGCGTTGTCGTTCAACGTCGTCTACAACCTGTATGGAGGCGCCGGCGAGAACAACCTGATGGCGGATCGGGACAATCTGGGTTTTTACATCAAGTATCTGTTCTGACCGGGGCATCAATCATGAAACTTATTCCATGGCGCTGCGCGCCATCCGATGGCATCAATGCAGCATGCGCGCTCCGGTCCGAGAAGGGCTGGAGGCTGACGGGCGCCGCCGGTCTGGTGACCGTGGTGGCGCTGGCCGCCGGCTGCTCGGATCCGGACAGTCCCAACGGCCGCGGCGGTGCCGGCTTCGCCAACGCGCCCCAACAGTGCGCCCCCGGCAACGCCTTCGAGCCTCTGCGCGCGCCGCGGGCGGTCCTGGAGACGGGCATCGCCGGGGTCTGCGTGCTCTGCTCGGTGGTCGATGCGGAGGCCGCGGTCGACGCCGATCCGACGAACTTCGCGACGCTCAACGTCCCCGTCTCGGTCGCCGGCACGGCATTCCTGTCGGTGTTCGACACGGCGCGCACGCATCCGCCCGGCAGCCGGGTCGCCATTTTCGTGGCCGGTGAGGAAGACGTGATTCCGCTCACGGTCTCGCTGAACCAGCAGATCAGGATCACGACCTTTCTGGGCGGAGAGGAGCAGGAGTCGAGCACGTCGGAGGAGGGCCAGGTCCCCATCGGGCTGAGCCTGCTCGACCTGCCGTCGCTGCTGGTCACGCCGACCAACTCCGGGGTGCGGGCCGTGGGCAGTCAGCTCACCAAGGAGTTCGACCAGGTGCGGGTGGATTTTGGCGGCGGCCTGCAGGTGCTTAACGCGTTGCGGCTGTTCGAGGTCTGCGTGAACGACGGTGGCTGACGCGGAAACAAGGTTCGATCAGCGCGTGCCTAAGCGCCCGGCAGCGGGCGCTCAGGCACACGCGATCCCTCACCCGGGCCTTTGGGAGCCGGTCGGCGGCGCGGCAGCTCGCTGACAGGAGAATATGGGCGGATTCAAACCTGAAGTGCAACACCGTGGTTTCAGTGGATGAAGCGTGAATGTTGCGTGGCATTCGGGAGTCATTCTCGATAGACCACGCGTGGTGATCGTTCGCCCGGTCCCTTTCGAGGTCTGCCGTTGAGCTCGTCGACGATGGCATCGAGAGGTCGGTGCCCCTGGGCAGGCACTGGCGCACCCGGCCGTTCATGTTCTCGTTGGAGCCACGCTGCCAGGAGCTGTGCTGCGGGTCGCAGAAGTACACCGCGATGCCTGTGCGCTTGCCCAGCGACTTGTGCATGGCCATCTCCCGGCCATGGTCATGGTAATGGTAATGGATGGAGATGCTGTTCCAGGGCTACCGCATTCCGGCCGCGCGCCTGATTGGTGGCACCGAGGGTCGCGGGCTGGAACAGATTCTTGGCGGCCTGGAACTGGGCCGCATCAACGTCGCCGCACGCGGGGCCGGCGTCGCCAGCGCTGCTCGACGCGGACGGCCATCGCGCCCGATAAGGGCCGGATGTTGCAAGGTTCTCGATCGCTGCGCATGTCATTGCGCTTGCAATGGAGAACCTCGCATCCCCTCCTCAGTGCTGACCGACCGGTGTTCGGGCCACGATGCCGTCCAGCGCCTGGGTGAGCTTGATCTGGCACCCCAACCTTGAGCCAGGGCTGCGCCCCTCCACGAACTCCAGCATGGAGTTTTCGATCTCTTCAGGCGGCGCCAGCTTGTCCAGCCATTCGGACTCGATGAACAGATGGCAGGTGGCACAGGCACTGACGCCGCCGCAATCACCGTCAATGCCGGGGACCAGGTTGCCGACCGCTGCTTCCATCATCGAGGTGCCCTCCTCAACTTCGACGTTGCGAACGGTGCCGTTGTGTTCGATAAATGTGACCTTGATCATTGTTGATTCCTGTCTGGAATGACCCCGCCGCAGGCGGGGCCTTTCATGGGCTGAGGCCCTGCGCTGCCACGCCCCGCCATGAGCGGAGCGCGGGCTCAGGCGTCGATCCGCACCGGCAAGGATGTATAGCCCCTGATCATCGGTGACAGTACGCGCACGGGCTCTCCGGTCACCTTGAGTTGGCCGGGTTTCGGCCACCGCTGCAGGATTTCCTCCCACAGGATGCGAAGCTGCATTTCCGCCAGGCGGTTGCCGACGCAGCGGTGGATGCCGAAGCCGAACGACAGATGTTCACGCGGCCGGGGTCGATCAATGATGAAGTCGTTCGGATTTTTGATGGCCTCTTCGTCACGGTTGCCAGAGACGTACCACATCACCACCTTGTCACCCTTGGCGATGTTCTTGCCGCCGAGCACGGTGTCTTCGGTTGCCGTGCGCCGCATGTGCGACAGCGGCGTCTGCCAGCGTATGATTTCAGGAATCATCGACGTTACCAGTGCCGGATTGGCACACAGTTTGGCGTACTGATCGGGGCTTTGACTCAGTGCCAGCAAGCCGCCGGTCATCGAATTGCGTGTGGTGTCATTGCCGCCGACGATCAGCAGCAGGACGTTGCCGAGAAACTCTTCGGGCGTCATGTTTCGCGTGCGCTCGTCGTGGGCCATCATCGAGATCAGGTCGGGCCGCGGATCGGCATTGACGCGCTCGTTCCAGAGCCGGGTCATGTAGGCCGCGCACTCGCCCATGATCTGCATGCGGTGTTCTTCGGAGTCCACCACGCCCTCGCCCGGCAGCGCCAGGGTGGCGTCTGACCAGAAGGTGAGCTTTGAGCGGTCTTCCCAGGGAAAATCGAACAGGGTCGCCAGCATCTGCGTGGTGAGATTGATCGATACGTCATCAACCCAGTTGAATTCCTTGCCCACAGGCAAAGCATCCAAGGCCTCTCCGGTACGCTTTCTGATGATCCCCTCCAGACGCGCGAGATTGTCCGGGGCAACGATGGGGCTGACCGCCTTGCGATGCTCGTCGTGCTGTGGCGGGTCCATCTGGATGAACATCGGCAGCGACACCGCCGTGTTCGCGTCGATGATGGTGACGCCACCCCGACGTGAGTCGGAAGAGAAAATGCGGGGCTGCGTCTCGACCTGCATGATGTCCTTGTACTTGGTCACCGACCAGTAAGCACCGAACTGGCTCTTAGCACAGTAGTGCACGGGGTCTTCGCGGCGCAGGCGCTCGAAGTAGTCCCACAAGGTGTTATCGCGGTACAGCTCCGGATTGCTGACGTCGATCTCATCCAGCGGGATTGCGTAGGCAGGATTCTTGTGCGCCGACGGAACGGCAGTGTTTGCGGCATGCATCATGATTTCTCCTCGGTGGTGGGCACTTGGCCTGCCGCCCTAAATGCCGGCAGGCCGACAACCTCTGTTATTGATACTTATATCAATTTTGCGGAGCCCTGACAAACCGGGCGCCGGAACATCGCGCCGCGCCATGGCGCGATCGCGCCGGCAGCCCCGCCGGCTGGCGTCACGTGCCTTCTGAACCTAAACTATGATGAACGCGCGATGACCCTGACAAATGAGTTGATCGCCGTCAACGAATAACAAATAGCAAAGCGGGCCGTCCTGTTAAGGCGCGTCACGCACGCACCCGGAGGATGTAAAAATGAGTACTCACCTCGTTCCCGCCCTCGATTTGGGGTGGCTGGTTCTTGAGACCAGCGACACCCCCAATCATGTCGGCGCGCTGATGATCTTCGAGCGTCCTGCGAGTGCGGGGGCGACCTACATGCGCGATCTGACCGACCATCTGCGGTCTGCCGACGCGCTGGTGAAGCCTTGGAACCTGCACCTGCGCAAGGGTCTGATGTCGGGCCTGATGCCGATGCTCGACACCTCCGGCACGCCCGACATGGAGTACCACGTTCGCAGGCTTGCACTGCCGCAGCCCGGTGGTGAACGCGAACTCGGCGAACTGGTCTCCCGCCTGCATGCCAACGCGCTGGACCTGCGTCGGCCGATGTGGGAATGCCACGTCATCGAGGGGCTGGAGGACAACCGATTCGCGCTGTTCATCAAGATTCACCACGTGCTGATCGATGGCGTGTCGGGCATGCGCATGTTGCAGCGCGCGATGTCGCCGGTACCCGATGAAATCCGGCCGGCGCCCTGGGCCTACGTTGAAACCAGCCGCCCCCGGCCGCGGAAGGCAAAGGCCGCCGAGAACACCGACAAAGCCGCGGCCGTACCCACGCGCCGCGGCCTGGCGATGAAATCCATCGCCAACCTCTACCCCATGCTGAAGCCGCGCGCCGGGCGCGTGCCCGATCTGGTCACCGCGTTCTCGGCCCCCAGCACCGCGCTGAACGGACGGGTCACCGTGCAGCGCCGCCTGTCCACACAGCGCTATCCGCTGGCGCGCCTCAAACGCGTCGCCGAGGCGGCCAAGGTGTCGGTCAATGACGTGGTGCTGGCGATCTGCGGTGCCGGCTTGCGCAGGCTGCTGGCCGAAGCAGGCGAACTGCCCGAGCGGACCAGTCTCAATGCCTGCATCCCGATCAGTGTCCGCGCTGCAGACGAGATCAGCGTCGGCACCGCCATCAGCTTCGGCTTTGCCGACCTGGCCACCAATGAATCCGATCCCGTCGCGCGGCTTGAACGGGTCCACGCCTCGACGCGCGCGCTCAAGGAGCAGGTGAGCGCCCTGCCGCGCACCACGGTGGGGGCGTTCACCCTCGCCGTGATGGGCCCTTACGCCTTGCAACAGGCCCTGGGCCTCGCGGGCCGCACCCGGCCCATGTTCAATGTGGTGATCTCGAACGTACCGGGCCCCACGGAGCAACTGCACCTGTTCGGCGCGCGCCTCGAAGCGATGTACCCCGCCTCGGTGCTCTATCACGGGCAGGCCCTGAACATCACCTGTGTGCGCTATGGCGATGACCTGAACTTTGGTTTCACCGCCTGGCGCGACGCGCTGCCCCACGTGCACCGCATCTCCGTGTACTGCGCCGACGCGCTGGCGGAACTGGAAAGTGCGCTCGAACTGTCCGCTGCACCCTGAGGCACGGGGCATCTGAATCGCCCCGTGCGCGAATTTCATCATCCGTTTTAGGAGAGCCATTGTGATCCGTTTTTCACCCTGCGGCAGTCGCCGCGCGAGCTTGCGTTTACTGCTGTTGCTTGCGGTCAGCAATACCGCAATGGCCACTGGCACCGCGGGCACTGCGGTCGATGCCGCCCGGCTGGCTGCTGCCGGAACCGAGACCGCAAACTGGATCCAGCATGGCCGCACGCAGGACGAGCAGCGCTACAGCCCGCTGAGCCAGATCAGCGGCGACAACGTCGAGGATCTTGGCCTTGCCTGGTACCTCGACCTGGGCACCAAGCGTGGACTGGAAGGCACGCCCCTGGTCGTCGACGGCGTGATGTATTTCACCGGCGAATGGAGCAAGGCGTACGCCGTCGATGCCCGCAGCGGCAAGCTGCTGTGGGAGAACGACCTCAATGTAGACCGCGACCGCGGCCAGTATGGCTGCTGCGACATCGTCAACCGTGGCATGGCGATGTGGAACGGAAAGGTTTATGTCGGCACCTTTGACGGGCGACTGGTCGCGCTCGATGCCGCAACCGGTGAGGTGGTCTGGGACACGCTTACCGTCGACCTCTCGCGCCCCTACACCATCACCGGCGCGCCGCGCGTGGTGAAAGGCAAGGTCCTGATCGGCAACGGCGGCGCAGAACTGGGCGTGCGCGGATATGTCAGCGCCTACGACGCCGAGACCGGCGAGATGGCCTGGCGGTTCTACACGGTGCCCGGCGACCCGTCGAAGCCCTTCGAAAGCCCAATCCTCGAAAAAGCCGCGGCCACCTGGGATCCAAGCGGCAAGTACTGGGAAGTCGGTGGCGGCGGTACGGTCTGGGATTCAATGGCCTACGACCCTGAGCTGGACCTGCTTTACATCGGCGTCGGCAATGGCTCGCCCTGGAACAAGTGGATTCGCAGCCCGGCGGGCGGCGATAACCTGTTCCTGTCCTCCATTGTCGCGCTGCGCCCTGAGACCGGCGAGTACGTCTGGCACTACCAGACCACGCCCGGTGATGGCTGGGATTACACCGCCACGCAGCACATGGTGCTGGCCGATCTGGAGATTGAAGGCCAGACACGCAAGGTCATCATGCAGGCGCCCAAGAACGGCTTTTTCTATGTGCTGGATCGCGCCAGCGGCGAATTGCTGTCCGCCGAGAACTACGTGCATGTGTCCTGGGCGGAGCGCATCGATCTCACGACCGGACGGCCCGTCGAAACCGACAACAGCTACAAGACCAGCCCGGTGTACCAGTTCCCCTCGCCCATGGGCGGACACAACTGGCAGCCGATGTGCTTTCACCCCGGCACCGGCTACGTCTACATCCCCGCGCGCGAACTGGCGATGATCTTCCGTCAGGACGAAACCTTCGAGTACAACCCGAAGTTCTGGAACGTGGGGATGGACGTGATGAAGGATCTCACCGTGCCGGCCTGGCTGGACCGGGAGCTTGTCAAGAAGGTCGGGGCCGCGACGGCGCAGGGGTTCTTGCTGGCCTGGGATCCGGTGAAGCAGGAGGAAGTCTGGCGCCACAACAGCGAAACGCCCTGGAACAGCGGCGCCCTTTGCGCCGGTGAAGACCTGGTGTTCGAAGGCACCGGGCGCGGCTATCTGGACGCCTACGACGCGCGCACCGGCGAGCGGCTCTGGCACTACGACGTGCAGCAGGGCGTGATTGGCTCGCCCATCACCTACACCGTCGATGGCGAGCAGTATGTGAGCGTGCTGGTCGGCTGGGGCGGCGCATTCGGCATGTCCTTCGGATTCTCGAGCAACACGCGCGAGAGCCCGTCCACGGAAGGCCGCTTGATGACCTTCAAGCTCGGCGGCGACACGCAACTGCCCCCGGTGGACCGCCCGCGCCGCCTGCCCGAGCCACCGGCGGACACGGCAACGTCTGAGCAGATCGACAAGGGCAATCAGCTCTACCACAAATACTGCGTGTACTGTCACGGACCGGGCGGCATCAGCCATCCCAACCTCGCGGATCTGCGTTACATGAGTGCTGAAACGCACCAGATGTTCGACGCCATCGTGCTGGGCGGCGCCCAGCGCGAACGGGGCATGCCCGCTTTTTCGGACACGCTCAATGCCGAGGAGTCGGCAGCGATTCACGCTTATCTCACTCGGGTGGGGCACCGCACGCTCAACGCCGAGCAGAGCCGCGATTCCACCTGGACCAGCGTCAAGCACTGGTTCTATGGGGTGTTGGCCGCAGTGGCCGATTGGGGCGTGCGCATGATCGCCTGGTTCAAGAGCGCCGCAGGTTGAGACGGGCGCGGGCCAGCAATGGCCCGCATTCATTGATCTGGCGTTGGGTCGACGGGCAAGACTGCGGGTCGAGGAAGACCGTTGGCCGAACCGATCCAACGCCAGCCCGGATGCGCTGGCCAGGCCATGTGGCTTGGGACGCTCAGGGGGCGGGCGCAGCGCCGGTCTCCCCGCGCTGCGCACAGCAGACGGCCGCCCCAAGCACCGGTTGCGGCGAGGTACGTCACATGGGTTCCCCCATGAGAACAGCGGCCCGGCACCACCGGGCGCGCCCTTCCGGAATCAGTCTCCAAGCATTCGCGAGACGCAGGCCCGAACCGGAGACTGCGGCGAAGAAACAGCCTGACTGATCGCGTGGCGCGCGACACGCAGGCCGCTCTTCGTGACCCCTACTTCTTGCCGCTGTCGGTAGCTTCGACGACAACCTGCACCGTCTGCATGCTCGCATCAATGGTCCGGTGCATGCCATCCGACCAGTACACCCTCAGGCTGCGCTCGCCAGGCTCGACCGGCAGGTCAAACAGGAACACGTACCGATTGTTGCCCAGCCGGATCAGCTGGTCTTCGCCGGGCATCAGCGAAATTCCATCGGTTTCGATGTGCAGGTGGGTGCCCACCACGGGCGCGCTCATGGTCAACCTTTCCATTTTGCCGGGCGTTTCGAACACTACCGCAAGCTGGGTGCCGACCTTGGCGCCGTCCTCGGGAAACAGGATGCGCAGTGGCGGCACTTCGGTCGCACCCTTCCCGGCCGCGCCGTTGGCCGCATGCGGGGCGTGCCCTTGATGATGGGCGTGATGGTCGTGCGCCGCCTTGCCTTCGGCCAGAGCGCCGAAGGACAGACCGCTGCCGAACAATGCCGCCCAGAAAAGAATTTGGGGTCGTTTCATGGTTTGACTCCTGATGGGTTCAGTGAATGTGCGCATCCGGTGGTGGACGCAAACGAGGCTCGGCGTTGAGCCTGTCGAGGTGGGGATACAGCATCGCGGGATCCGACCATCCCACCGCGTCATCCTCAGCAATCCAGCGCGCACGCACATAGCCAAAGCGATCGATGAGGAACTCAGCGTGCGTCCAGGCCATGCCCAACCGGTCCGGCAGTCCGCGATCACCGACCGTGCGGGACAGCAGTTCGTAGGCAGACCATGCGTCGGTTGCGCCGGACTTCAAGACCGGATACGGCAAGTCGCCGGGCAGATCCGCGTCGTCGAGCGGAACCGCAAGGACCTGTGTGCGGCGGGACTGGAGTTCAGGGTGCGCCATGGCCAAGGCCCCCGCGCGCGCATCCGCATTGGGTCCGCCAAGAAATGCCAGCAGTACGTTATGCGTTTCGCGGTAGCCCTGAAGCTCGGTCGGTCCCGATGCGCCCTCGATATAAAGGTTGACCGCACCCAGCCACGCCTGGCCGGGAACGATGCCGGCCCGCATGACCCGACTCTCGAAGCCTTGGGAGAAGGTGCGCATGAAATTGATCAGGTCCCAGCGATCGTCCTCCGAAAGCACCGCGCCGAAGCCGGGCATGCCGCTCTCTGGAATCCCGTAGCTCAGCCACCAGTACATATCCCCGGCCGTGTGCAACGCCGTGTGCGGCTCGCTCAGATTGGCGGGCGGCACGGGCAGCGTTGCGGCCAGCGGACCGTCGCCCAGACCTCCGGTGCCGTGACAGGCCGTGCAGTGCTGCATGAACAGCTCGCGCCCGTTTGCAACCGACTGAGTCAGATACGGTACTTGCGAGCGACGAAACGTGTCGGGATAAGCCGGCACCGCAAACGCCCAGGCGAGCACGCTGATCGCGGCGACGACCAGCACGGTGGCCGTGACGCGCAGCGATGTTGATGTCGATGCCCCACTCCGCCAGGTTGCCGCAAAGCCGGCGGCAATCAGGGCTGCCAAAGCGCCCAGCATCCAGACCCTGAGCGACGGGTCGACCCAAGTGGCTTCGAATGACCAACGAAATGGCAGCCACCAGTATGGCTCGGGTTCGTGGAACGCCGGGGTGGTCTGCGCCAACCAGACCGCACAGAGCAGCACGCCCGTGGCCGCGCCAAGCTCGACTGCAACGTGCCGCAGCGCCAGCGCCGACCGCGCGCGGGGCTCAGCGTGATTGCCCGCCCTCTTCAGTACCGGCAGAAACCTGGTGCGCAGTCGGTTTGCGAACAACAGCGCCAAGGCCAGCAGCCCGACCTTGCCGACCAGCAGCCCCCCATAGCGCGTGCCCAGCAGGTCCCCTTCGTTCTCGATGTAAAGATCAGCCAGCCAGACCCCGGTCACGACAATGACGGCCATCAGCGCCATCGACAACTGCGAGAAGCGCTGCAGGGCGGCGGAAAGGGCGGACGTCGTCAAGGCAGACGATTGGTTGCGGGCATACGCGCTGACCGTCAGTAGCCAAGACGGCAAGGCGCCGAACCATACTGCGACGGCAAGCATATGGGCGATGTTGGGCGGCAGAACCTGCCACGGTGCTTCCGCACCTGCGCCGTGACCGCCCCAGGGTGCAAGTCCAAGGTAGAGGGCCGCCGCGATCGCGCAGGCCCAGCGCGCGCGCTGAACCGGCCGAATCACTCCCACCAGCACACACAAAAGCAGAAGGGCGGCCGCCCCGGCTCGAATCAGCCAAATCTGGCCAAAGTGCGTGCCCATCACCAGATTGCGCCAGTCGGCTGCAGTCCCTCCGAGCGGGACAAGGGTGAGCATCTGCGCCCACATCAAACCGGCATGACCGACAGCAAGCACCGAGACGCCTATTAGCAGCGTCCAGGAGCCGGGCACCGCTGGCTTGCGGAAGCCGCGCGGCACGCACCAAGCGTGGAAGACGGTTGCACCGATGATCCAGGCCGCACTCGCGAAAGCCGCCAATCGGGATGCCGCAGCCAGAATTTCGATCACCCCGACCTCAGGGTGCTTCTAATTTGAATCCGTACCCGTAATCGACGACGTGACCATCGACAGAAAGCACGCGGTACTTGACCGTATAGCTGCCATTGCCGAGCGGTGACTCCAAAGGCACGACCAGGCAGGCAGGCACCTCAGGGTCGGTCTGGACTTCGCCAAGCGACTCGATTGCATCATCACCCTGAGAGAGCGTGACAGTGGAAAATTTCGGCTCGATGTTCTCGTTGAAACACAGGCGGATCGCTTCGGGCGGCACGGATAACACCGCTCTGCGTCCAGGCTCCGAACTGACCAGCCCCGCATGTGCGTGAACGGCTGGCCCGTATGCACCGAGCGAGGCCAAGAGCAACGCGCTCCCTAACCTGTGCGCTGAAACTGCCATCACTTCACCTCGGTTGAATTATTTTTGCGACCCGTGAGGCGGTAGACAAGTGCCGCAATGGCGAAGACGATCAGGAAGGCCGGCAGATATCGCCACAGGCTGTGGACACCCACCTTGAACGGAAACACGGAGTGCAGCACGGTTCCAGTTTCGGGATCCTTGGCAGTGATCATGCCGATATACCACCCGGGCGTCTCAAAGTTGTGTTCAAACGTCAATGTGCCTCTCGGGTAGACCTGAAACGGAACGTGAACCAGGCTCGCAGCCTCGATGTCGGACTCGGACCCCAAGTCTTCATACCGGCCGCCAGCCCTGAGGTCGTTCACGTCTTTAAGCACGCGGAATTCAACCTCATACTGACGCAACGCTGCGCTGACGTAATCAATGACAATAATTGCGCGTCCAAGCTCCGGGATGTCTTCGCAGAACTCCTGGGTCGCGCGCTTCTCCGGCTGATAGCCGGTGAAGTGCGCGCGTAGCGTCCCGATTTTCATCACACAGTTGTCGTCTTCCATCGAGACGCCGCCATGACCGCTGGCCCCAGCGGCCACCAGCAATGCGGCTGCGGCGAGGAGCGCGTGGAAAGCGCGTCGCGTGAACATCAACGCGGCACCATGCCGAAGTCGGGGATCATCGGCCCCCCGAACTCCACCAGATGCCGTTCACCCGCGTCGTCGAAGAACGACAGCACACCCGCCACAACGGCGTCAGGTGAAGAGATCATGGTCGTCATGCGCTCGGTCTCCCACATGGCATCGTCGGCGTAGATCACCACGCGCTGGGTGGCCCCGGCGGCTACGGGCGCACCTTCGACACGCAGGGCATCAGAGGCCACCAGATCGTGCTCGTCCCTGGGCTTGACGTCGAGCACATCCGCGTTAATGAAACGCAGGTTGCCGGCCGCGAATTCACCGATGGTGACGGGCCGGTCACTGTCGTTGACGACATCAAACTCCATCCTGAAGCTACGACCCGGAATACGGTAACGCGCTTCAATGAGCTTGATCGCAATGGGGGTCGGCGGCTGATCCAGCGGCGGAACATCGATCTTGCCGGTCTGCAGCGGCGTGGTGATCGGCCACCTTTCCTGGGCATAGACGTAACCGCCCACAATCAGGCTCAAGGTGAGGACCAGGAAGATCCCTCCCATCCGACGATCCATGGTGGTGATCATCTGGTCGGCTTCGGCCCCCAGCTCCTGCGCACGCTTGAAGCGAGGCACCACGATGGGGCACTTGGTCAACCAATAGACAAACCAGGCCAAGCCGACGGCGAACCAGAGGGCGGACCACGCCATGACGTTACCCAGGCCATAGGTTTCCAGATCGATGGTCTCGCCCAACAGCGTCTCGACGGTGTTCACAAAGGCGGCTTCATCACCCGTGACTTCGACCCAGATGCCGGGGCCGATCATCGGACCAGCCCCCGCGACGTTGATCACCGTATGAACATGATATCGACCGACCTTGCGCGCCTTCATCGTGATCTCGAAGTCGTAGACCTCGCCCTTGCGGAATGAGGTGGAGCGAATCATCGGCACGCCGTTGACGCGGGAGTCCAGTCGCACGAAGGAAGGCCCGGGAACGCCGATGTTGAGGTAGGCGGTTTCCTCGATCGAGTCCACGTGGTGTGGCCAGTATTTCGAGGGCATGAATTTGCCGCTGATCTTGACGATCTCGTTGATCGACAATTTCGTCGTCGATGCCTGGACGTCAATCCAGTGCACCGTGCGCATGCGCAACTGCGGCATCTGTGCACGTTCACCGTGCGCCACGGAAGGCGATGGATAGATCACGCAGAACGCGATCAGAGGCAGCAGGAACGCAGAAAGCAGTTTCATGGTCGTTTTCATCACACGATCTTCCGGATCCACAACGCTTTCGCACCCAGGTACCCGATCCAGAGCCAGAACCAGTAATTCATGATGTTCAGAAAACCCGCGAACACGGCGGTCAGGGGCGTCACGGCGGCGCCGAATGTCCGCAGCGTGGACTCCTCGATGATGCGCAGGTATTCAGGGATGGCGGTGCGGATGTACTCATAGCCCATCAGGTCGGCCACGGTCAGCATCGTGCCGTTGAGCTCAAGCGGCACCTGAAACGGCGCCAAGATCGACCAGTTGAGCGGATAGATCAGTAGGCCGAAGGCGAATCCGCCGAAAAGACCGGTCCAGAAGAAGCTGCGCGTGAGCAGCAGCATGCAGTCCAGAATCAGGCCCAAGCCGATGTAGGTCGAAGGCCATACAAAGTTCATTGGGAAATCGGCGAAGAGGTGGAAGTTCAGATAACGGCTGATCCAGGCCGCCAGCGTCAGGCACAGAATCGTGAGCGTTCCGCCCAACGGCAGGCGCAGCTTGTCCCACAGCAGGAACCCGAACACCCCTGGCAATACGGTGAGTGCAAGTGGCGTTACGAGCGGCCACCAGCGGCGATCGCGCCAGTCCACCCAGTAATCCCAGTCGCCGACGAGCAGCGCGAAGTGAAAACTGAAGATGCCCATGAAGAGCAGCACGATCAGAGGAATGATCAGCAAGTCCATCTGGACGTAAGCCTTTCGCTGCTCCTTCGCTGAAGTGAGCCCGTTTTGGCCTGTGGCAACAGGCACTGAGTTATCTGAAACCTTCATTTAGTCGGGATCTCCGCCCTTGATTTTACTCAGCGATGCCCGCGCAGGGGCGACCGCTCGATTTCTTGTTTCCACTGAACGCCAGTCGCCTGTAGCGATGACCCAACCCCATGTGCAGGGATCCCAACCTAGTCGCGCCCGGTTGCTGGCTTACTCAGCGGCGAGGACGCACCCTTTGGGCACGCCCCCGCCGAATGCTTCTTTCTTCGAACGACCCTTAAGCCGAAATGCGCGCTGTCGCGGCCCCCTGCGACCCTTCTGCAATTTCGCTCGTGCCGACGATTTTGGTCAGTTCAACGACACGGGTCAGGATCTGCACCACCAGACCGCCGGCCGCAAACGTCGCCCAGCCGAGCAGCACGAAGCCCCAGTGAATGGGCGCGGCGAACAGTTCCTCTGCATAGAAGAACGTGTGCCCCCATTCATTGAGGCCAAGATTGGGCATGATCATGATCGGGCCCGCAACCACCAGCGCGAACGGCAGGGAAATCCTGTTCGCAAACTGAGGGAGCCGAGTGCGCGCGTAAACGAACGACACCACGCCGGCCATGATGAACATCGGAATGCCGAAGTAGAACAGCACGATGTGCGTCGGCGTAAAGTCAGTATCACGGACCGTCACTTGGTGCCAAGCTGCGTCAGCCTCGGTGAAGGGCGATGCGGTCAGGTAAGCAACCACGGCGAACACCAAGATCTGCGCCAGCAACACGAAATAACGGCGCAGCTCCTCGGCCGGGGCCAACTTGTCGAGCTGGCGATCCCGCGTGTGCCAGAGCCAACCCACGATGGCGGCACCCATCCCGAACAGCACGGGCAGCTGGATATAGAGCAGTGTCATCCAGTATTTCTGGAAGTCCTCCGAAAAATAGTCCAAACCCACCGTGAAGGAAGTGGCGTGTTGATAGATGCGGTACGAACCAAAGAGGATGCCGACGCCCAGCAGAACCAGAAAAAGCTTGGCCCAGGGCCCTCTGGGAGACACGTACGAGGTGTTTTGCGTGACGGAACTCATGAGTAGAACCTCCTGATGTGTTTATCTGCCGGATTCGGCATTTGTTGACGGCCAAGAACCGCCTAGGTTGCGACCTTAGTCGCAGGTGAGCGGTTAGTCAATAGTGTGCATTCGCGACGCAACCCAAGACCTGTGACGCATGGATTCGGTCTTGCAACGATCGCTCACACAGCGGTGTTTCAGGCATCGTTGCGCTGCAGGGCCCTTGGAACCGACGGCCGAATCCAGTGCCGAGCGCGGCAGCCCGACAGGCTCTTTTCTAACAAACGCTTGACTGATACACTCGTCCGCAGCGACCTCTAGGCTGACGCCCAAACAGCACACCCGCCTGCGGTGGCCGCGAATCACATCTCGGAGATCGAAATCATGAACGCCCCTCACCAGACCCCCGTCCCCGCAGTTTTCGCCAATAGCGCGCCGGATTCGCAGGCGCTGGTGGCCGCCTTCGAGGCCCAGAAGGCCACAGCGCTCCGCTGGCGCAGTTCGACCGCAGACGAACGGATTGCACGCATACGCAAACTGCGCGATGCCGTGCAGGCGGCAGCCCCGGCGATCCGCGCGGCCGCTGCAGCGGACTTCCGCAAGCCGGAAGTCGAAGTCGACCTGACCGAAATCTTCACCGTCATTTCCGAAGCGAACATGGCGATGCGCAGGCTCAAGCGCTGGATGAAGCCCACGCGCGTCGGGTTCTCGCCGCTGATGGCCGGCACCAGCGGACGCATTGAGTACCAGGCGCGCGGACGTTGCCTGATTATTTCGCCGTGGAACTACCCGGTGAACCTCAGCTTCTGCCCCCTGGTGCTGGCGCTTGCGGCCGGCAACACCGCCATCATCAAGCCCTCGGAAATGACGCCACATCTGTCGGCGGAGATGCAGAAAATCATCGACGCGACCTTCCCGCCGGATGAAGTCGCGCTGTTCCAGGGCGACGCTGAAATTTCCAAGGCCCTGCTCGATCTGCCGTTCGATCACATTTTCTTCACCGGCGCCCCCGCCCTCGGCAAGGTGGTGATGGCCGCTGCTTCGCGCCACCTGACCAGCGTGACGCTGGAGTTGGGCGGCAAGAGCCCGACCGTCATCGATGCCAGCGCAAACCTGGAGGCTGCTGCGCACAACGTGTGCTGGTCCAAGTTCATGAACAACGGTCAGACCTGCATCGCGCCCGATCACCTGTACGTGCATGAATCAGTCGCGGACAAATTCGTGGATCTGCTGCGCGAACGTCTCGCCGAGGTCTTCGGTCAGGACGACGAAGCCCGGTTCCGCTCGCCCGACCTTGCCCGCATCGTCAACGCACGCCACACGTCGCGCGTGCGGCAACTGCTCGATGACGCACGCGAGCGTGGTGCCACCGTCGTCGCCGGCGGCGACGTGCGTGAGGAACATTGCTACATCTCGCCGACCCTTCTCGAAGGCGTGCCCGCAGATGCCGCAGTCATGCACGAGGAGATCTTCGGACCGCTGCTGCCGGTGATCCGGTTCGGCGAACTCGACGAGGTCATCGACCGCATCAATGCCGGTGAAAAGCCGCTGGCGCTGTACGTCTGGGGCCAGGACCGCGCCCGCATCCGCCGCATTCTTGACCAGACCTCGTCGGGAGGCGTCTGCGTCAACAATACGGTCGTGCATGCCCTGCATCCCCTGCTGCCCTTCGGCGGCGTCAACAATTCCGGACTGGGCAGCACGCATGGCGAGTTCGGCTTCCGTGCGTTCTCGCACGCGCGGGCGGTCGCGGACACGCGAATCGGCTTGGTCAAGATGTTCTATCCCCCCTACACCGCGCGCGTGAAGCGGCTGATCGCACTCACCTTGCGCTGGTTTGCGTGACGACTGGCGTTCACCCAGGCAGCCCTTGCCAATCCCCGCACTTGGCCTCGCCATAGAGAGGCCACTTTTTTAGCGTCATCCACATTCACTTCGCGTATTGGAGCATTACCAATGAGTCAAACCGTCGTTGTTGCCGGCGTGGGTATGGTGCCCTTCACCAAGCCGGGCACTTCCGAACCGTATTACGATATGGGCGCGGAGGCGGCACGTCGCGCCCTGGCCGATGCGGGCGTCGATTACAAGCTCGTGCAGCAGGCCTACGTCGGCTACGTGTACGGCGATTCCACCTGCGGGCAGCGGGCGCTGTACCCGGTGGGCATGACCGGCATCCCGGTGATCAACGTCAACAACAACTGCTCGACGGGTTCCACGGCGCTGTTCCTTGCACGCCAGGCCGTTCAAAGCGGCGCTGCGGACTGCGTGATCGCGCTGGGCTTCGAGCAGATGAAACCCGGCGCGCTGGGTTCATACTTCCACGACCGGCCGAGTCCTTTCCAGCCCTTCGACACGGTGTGCGACGAACTGGTCGGCCAGCCGGAGGTGCCGCTTGCCATCCGCTACTTCGGCGGCGCCGGCATGGCGCACATGGAAAAGTACGGCACCAAGGCCGAGACCTTCGCGAAGATTCGCGCCAAGGCCAGCCGCCATGCCATGAACAATCCCGTCGCCCTGTTCCGCAAGGAAGTGACCGTGGAGGAAGTCATGGCCTCACCGGTGCTGATCGGGCCGATGACGCGCCTGATGGCCTGCCCGCCCACCTGCGGCGCGGCAGCGGCGATCGTCTGCTCGGAGAAGTTTGCCAAGCAGCATGGCCTGGACTCACGCGTGAAGATCGTTGCGCAGGCCATGACCACCGACACGCCGGAGACCTTCGAGGCGCGCAACATGATGCAGCTGGTTGGCTTCGACATGGCGCGCGCCGCTGGCGACCAGGTCTACGCCGCCTCCGGCGTTGATCCCAAGGACGTCAGCGTTGTCGAGCTGCACGACTGTTTCGCGACCAACGAACTGCTCACCTACGAAGCCCTGCGCCTGGCGCCGGATGGCGGCGCCGAGAAGATGGTGAACGACGGCGACAACACCTATGGCGGTCGCGTGGTGACCAATCCCTCCGGTGGCCTGCTGTCCAAGGGCCATCCGCTGGGCGCCACCGGTCTGGCCCAGTGCACCGAGCTGGTCCAGCAGTTGCGCGGCACCGCCGAGGCGCGCCAGGTCAAGGGCGCCCGCACGGCGCTGCAGCACAACCTGGGCCTGGGTGGCGCCTGCGTCGTGACGATGTACCAAGTCTGACAGGGAGGACTTCCATGATCGATACCAAGCACATCGGCCGTCAGTTGCCGAGCACCACCTTCGAAGTGGAGAAGGGGCGTCTGCGCTTCTTCGCCAAGGCCACCGGTGAAACCCGACCCGAGTACATCGACGAGGCCGCAGCCAAGGCGGCGGGCTACCGCAGTCTGCCGGTGCCGCCAACCTTTCTCATGGGCGCGGATCTGGATGCCGGCATCATGTTCACACTTCTCGACGAACTGGGCGTGCCCATCGGCAACATCCTGCACGGCGAACAGAGTTTCACCTACCACGCGCAGGTCTGTGCCGGCGACGTGCTGAAGGTGGACTCGCGCATCGCCGACATCTACCAAAAGAAAGGCGGCGCACTCGAGTTCATCGTGAAGGACTCGGTCATCACGGATCAGAACGGCGTCAAGGTGATGGAAGCCCGCAGCATCATCGTGGCCCGCAACCCCAAGGAGAAGGCGGCATGAGCGTCCCCACATTCGAGCAGGTCAAGGTCGGCGACGAACTGCCGGCGTTGAAGCTGCCGCGCATCACGCGCACCACACTGGCCCTGTTTGCCGGCGCCTCGGGCGACCACAACCCGGTCCACATCGATCTGGACTTTGCCAAGGCCGCCGGCATGCCGGACGTGTTCGCGCACGGCATGTTGTCGATGGCCTACCTCGGCCGCTTCCTTACCAACTGGGCACCGCAGACGCAGCTTAGGCACTACGCGGTGCGCTTCTCGGCCATCACGCCGATCGGCGCCAAGCTCACCTGTGGCGGTAAGGTGGTGGAGAAACTCGAACGCAATGGCGAGCAGGTCGTGAAGCTCGAGATTGGCGTCGTCGACGACAAAGGTGAGCTGAAGCTCTCCGGCGATGCGCTGGTCGCGCTGAAGTAACCCATCCCCATTCAGACAGGAATCAGAACGCATGAAACTCGAAGGCAAGGTGGCGCTGGTCACCGGATCGGGCCGTGGTATCGGCCGTGAAATCGCACTCAAGCTCGCCTCGGAAGGCGCCAACGTCGTCGTCAACGATCTCGATGCCGCCCCGGCCGAAGAAACCGTTGCCGAAATCAAGGCGATGGGACGCAAGGCCATCGCCTGCGCCGGCAGCGTGACCGAACAGGGCTTCGCCGAACGCTTCGTCAACACCGCCGTCGAGCAACTGGGCGGGCTCGACATCATCGTCAACAACGCCGGCTACACCTGGGACAACGTGATCCACAAGATGACCGACGAGCAGTGGCACGCCATCATGGACGTGCACGTCACGGCGCCGTTCCAGATTCTGCGCGCCGCGTCCGAGTACCTGCGCGTGCAGACCAAGAAGGAAGCCATGGAAGGGCGCGAGGTGTTCCGCAAGGTCGTCAACATTTCCTCGATCGCCGGCACCGGCGGCAACGCCGGTCAGGCCAATTATTCGGCCGGCAAGGCAGCGATCATTGGCCTGACCAAGGCGATGTCCAAGGAATGGGGCCGCTACAAGGTTAACGTCAACTGCGTGGCCTTCGGCCTGATCAAAACGCGCCTGACCGAAGCTGCGGCCGGCGGCGATGCGAGCATCGACGTCGAAGGTCGCAAGATCAAGGTCGGCGTCAATCCCGACCTGCTCAAGACCATGGAAGCCACGGTGCCAATCGGCCGCGCCGGCACGCCGGCCGAGGCGGCAGGTTCGGTGTATCTGTTCTGCATCCCGGAGTCCAACTACGTCAGCGGGCAGGTGCTGGTCTGCGGCGGCGGGTTCTCGATGTGAGCATGGCGATGAAGAAGCCTGAATCGCCGTGGATGGACGAGGAACTGACGCTGTTCCGCGACAATGTGCGCAAGTTCATCGCTGCGGAGATCACGCCCCACGAAGCGCAATGGGCCGAGCAGCAGTTCGTCGACCGCTCGCTGTGGCGCAAGGCCGGAGCGGCGGGGCTGCTGTGCACCGATGTTCCCGAGGAATACGGCGGCGCGGGCGGTACATTCGCGCATGAAGCCGTGATCCTCGAAGAACAGGCCTACGCCGGCAACACGGCCTGGGCCAAGGGCGTGCACGAGATCGTCACGCACTACATCGTCGGCTGCGGCACGCCCGAGCAAAAGCAGCGCTGGCTGCCGAAGCTGGTATCGGGCGAGATGGTCGGCGCCATTGCCATGACCGAACCCGGCACCGGCTCGGACCTTCAGGCCGTGCGCACGCGCGCGGAACGCAGTGGCAGCGATTACGTCATCAACGGCGCCAAGACCTTCATCTCCAACGGTCATCACGCCGGGCTGCTGATCATCGTCTGCAAGACCGATCCCACGTCGGCGGCCAAGGGCATCTCGCTGATCGTCGCCGAGCATCCCGCCACCCTGCCCGGCTTCAAGCGTGGCCGACTGCTGCACAAGATCGGACAGAAGGGTCAGGACACGGCCGAGCTGTTCTTCGAAGATCTGCGTGTGCCGGCCGAGAATCTGCTGGGCGGACGCGAGGGTCAGGGCTTCTACCAGCTCATGAACCAGTTGCCGCGTGAGCGCCTGATCATCGGCGTCGGGGCCATTGCCGCCGCCGAGGCCGCGATGCACCACACCTTGGCCTATGTGCGCGAGCGCAAGGCATTCGGCAAAACGCTGCTAGAATTCCAGAACACGCGATTCAAGCTGGCTGAGCGGCAGACCGAACTCACCATTGGCCGGGTCTTCATCGACCACTGCATCCAGAAATTGCTGGAAGGCAAACTCGATGCGGCCACCGCGTCGATGGCCAAGTGGTGGGGCGCGCAGAAGCAGTGCGAGATCGTCGACGAGTGCCTGCAGTTCTTCGGGGGCTTCGGCTACATGACCGAGTACCCGATCGCCCGCATGTACCAGGACGCGCGTGTACAGAAGATTTACGGCGGCACCAACGAGATCATGAAAGAGCTGATCGCGCGTTCGCTGGAATAAGCCTGTCAACCGCCGCTGCGTGACGCCCTGCGCACGCGGCGCCCAACCATTTTTTGAATCCCGACCTTGCCACACGACTCAACGACCCCCCTGACCCTTCGCGATGTCCAGCTTCAGGGCCGCGACGGACAACAACTTGCCGCCGAAGCGGCAGGCGATCCCCACAATACGCCGGTGATTCTGCTGCACGGCGGCGGGCAGACCCGTCACGCCTGGGCGGGGACGGCGCTGCGCCTTGCCGAGGCCGGCTACTACGCACTGGCCTATGACGCCCGCGGCCACGGCGACAGTGCCTGGTCCGAACAGGGTGACTACAGCCCAGACGCGCTGATTGGCGATCTGCATCAAGTGGTGGCCGGCCTCTCGCAGCCACCGGTGCTGGTCGGGGCCTCGATGGGCGGACTGACCTCGATGGTGGCGCTGGGCGAGGCCGACCGGGCATTCGCAAGCGCGCTGGTCCTGGTGGACATTGCCGCGCGGCTCGAAGCCAGCGGCGTCGCCCGCGTGCTCAACTTCATGAGTGCGCACACCGGCGGTTTCGCCAGCCTCGAAGAGGTGGTCGATGCCGTGTCGGCCTACAACCCGCATCGGCCGCGACCGCGGGGAACGGACGGTCTGCGCAAGAACCTGCGCCTTCGCGACGGTCGCTGGTACTGGCACTGGGATCCACGCTTTCTCAACCACGCCAGCCGCACCCAAGCGGGTGAGGCGCTGGTGCAGCAGGAGCGCCGCGAGAGCGCCGCGCAGCGCATCCGCGTCCCGACCTTGCTGGTTCGCGGCGGCAGCAGCGATGTGGTCAGCCCCGAAGGCGCGCGCGCGCTGCAGAACCTCATTCCTCACGCAGAGCTGGCCGACGTGGCTGAAGCCGGTCATATGGTCGCCGGGGACCGCAACGACCTGTTCAGCGAAGCCGTGATCGACTTCCTCCACCGTCACGTCCCCCCGAACGCGGGCCACTGATGCGCCGGCGTGGCGCCGCATCGTCGGCCCCAAGCGGACTGCCGCTGCCCTGCACGCCGCAAATTTTTTTCTTTATCTCACCTTGAGGAGCATTACTGTGGATCTAGATTTCTCACCGGAGGAGCAGGCGTTTCGGGAAGAGGTTCGCGACTGGATGCGCGCCAACGCGCCCCCCAAGGCCGGCCCGGAGATCGGCCTGCCCAGCCATCTGGAAACCCAGGCGGCCTGGGAGCGCAAGCTCGGCAAGAAGGGCTGGCTCGCCTACAACTGGCCCGCCGAATACGGCGGGCCAGGCTGGACCGCCACCCAGCGCTATATCTTCGACACTGAGCGCGCCGCCGCCGGAGCGCCGGTTGGAAGCCCCTTCGGCCTAGCCATGCTTGGCCCGGTCCTGATGAGCTTTGGCACGCCCGAGCAGAAGGCGCGCTACCTGCCGCCCATCGCCGCTGGCGAAGTGTTCTGGTGCCAGGGCTATTCCGAACCGGGTTCGGGCTCAGACCTTGCCAGCCTCAAAACCACAGCCGTGCGCGACGGCGACCACTACGTGGTCAACGGCCAGAAAATCTGGACCACCCAGGCGCACTGGGCGAGCTACATCTTCTGCCTGTGTCGCACCAACACCGAGGTGCCCAAGCAGCAGGGCATTTCCTTCCTGCTCATCGACATGAAAACGCCGGGCCTCGAAATCCGCCCGATCATGACCATCGATGGCCATCACCATCTCAACGAAATCTTCCTGAGCGATGTTCGCGTGCCGGCCGAGAACCTGGTCGGCAAGGAAGGCCAAGGCTGGACGATCGCCAAGTTCCTGCTCACCCACGAGCGCACCGCCATCGCCGGCGTGTCCGACAGCCTCTACCAGATGAATGCGTTGCGCCGTGCCGTCGCCAGCGATGCCGCGCTGGCCGATGACCCACTGGTGCGGCGGCGCCTGGCGGCGCTGGAGGTGGACCTCATGGCACTTGAATACACCAACTTGCGGACCCTGGACCGCGTCGCCAAGGGTCAGCCACCAGGCCCGGAATCGTCCGGTCTCAAGATCAAGGGCGCCGAGATGCAGCAGGCCATTTCCGAGGCGCAGGTCGAACTCGGGGGGCTCAGCGCACTGCCATGGATGAGCGACGACGCGGCCGGCCACGACGTGTTTCGCAGCGCCACACAGCGTTACAACTTCCTGCGCGCCAGCAGCATCTACGGCGGCACCAACGAAATCCAGAAAAACGTCCTCGCCAAGCTGCTGCTGGGCGCCGGCTGAACACTCGGGAACCTAGATCAAATGGACTTTTCATACTCGTCTGAGCAGGAACTGCTGCGGGACAGCGCCAACAAATTCGCCCTCAAGGGCTATGGCTTCGAGCGCTACAAGGAGACGCTGACGCGCCCCGGTCAACTCAATGCCGAGGTCTGGGCACAGATGGCCGAGTTCGGCTGGCTCGCCCTGCCACTGCCGGAATCGGCGGGCGGCCTCGGCGGCAGCGGGACCGACATTGCGCTGATCACCGAAGCACTTGGTGCCGGCATGGTTCTGGAACCCATCGTCGCCGGCGTGGTCTTGCCGGGCAAGCTGCTGGCGCTGGCCGCCAGCGAAGCGCAGCAGCAGCGTCTGCTGCAGCCGCTCGCCGAAGGCGGGCTGCAGCTTGCAGTGGCCTGGGCCGAGCCCAGTGACCGCCAGAACCCGGCCCACTGTGCAACCGAGGCCAAAGCCGATGGCCAGGGCTACGTCATCAGTGGCCGCAAGCTGTGCGCGCTCAACGCGCCAAACGCACAGACGCTGATCGTCAGTGCCCGCAGCGCGGGATCGGCCGGCGAGGCCGCCGGAATCAGCCTGTTCGAGATCGACCCGGCCGCCAGCGGCGTCACACTCACGCCCTACGCGGTCATGGGGGGTGGCACGGCGGCGGACGTGGTGCTTGATCAGGTCCGGGTTTCGGCCGACGCCCTGATCGGGCCGGCGGGCAAAGGTTTCGCGGCACTGGAGGCGGCGCTTGATCACGCCACCGCAGCCGCCTGCGCGCAGGCCCTGGGCGCCATGAACGCGCTGCTGGAACGCACTGCCAATTACCTGAAGGTGCGCAAGCAATTCGGCACCGCCATCGGTAACTTCCAGGTGTTGCAGCATCGCCTGGTGGACATGTTCATCGAGATCGAGCAAAGCCGCTCCATGGTGCTGATGGCCAGCGTACGCGTGGACAGCACTGACGCAAACGAACGTCGTCGTGCCGTGTCCGCCACGAAGGCCTATCTGGCGCAGGCCAGCAAACTCGTCGCCCAGCAGGCGGTGCAGTTGCACGGGGGCATCGGGGTCACCGAAGAGCTAGACGTGGGGCACTTCTTCCGTCAGCTCACCGCCTTCGGCACGCTGTACGGTGACCGCGAGCGGCACCTCGACCGCGTCGCCGGCCTGCCACGCGCCGCCTGAACCCACTGTCCCCGAGCACCCCATGACCACCCTCCCCGGCGTCCCCCACCCGTACCTGCGCGAAGAGCACGAGCTCTACCGCAGCCAGCTGCGGCGCTTCGTGCAGAAGGAATGCGATCCCCACATCGAGGCTTGGGAGCAGGCCGGCGAGCTACCGCGCGCCTTGCAGCTCAAGGCGGCCGAGGCCGGTGTTCTCGGCATCGGCTTTCCCGAGGAATACGGCGGTACCGGCGATGATGATCCGTTCTACCAGACGATCATGGCCGAGGAACTGGCGCGCTCGGGGTCTGGCGGCCTGATTGCCAGTCTTGTCAGTCATCGCATCGGCAGCCCGCCGATCGCGGCCCACGGCACGCCGGAGCAGAAGGACCGATTTCTGCGCCCGGTGCTGGACGGCAGCAAGATCGCAGCGCTGGCCATCACCGAGCCGGGCGGCGGTTCGGACGTGGCCAACCTGCGCACCACCGCGCGGCTGGACGGTGATCATTACATCGTCAACGGCTCCAAGACCTTCATCACCTCGGGCATGCGTGCGGACTTCATCACCGTTGCCGTACGTACCGGTGGCAGCGGCATGGGCGGCGTGTCCCTGCTCGTGGTCGAAGCCGGCACGCCGGGCTTCACGCGCAGCCCGCTGCAAAAGATGGGCTGGTGGTGCTCGGATACCGCGACGCTGTATTTCCAGGACTGCCGAGTGCCGGCCGCCAATCGCATTGGTGAGGAGAATCGCGGCTTCAAGGCGATCATGGAAAACTTCAATAACGAGCGGCTGATGCTCAGCGCGCAAGCCTGGGGCTTTGGCCAGGTCTGCTACGAAGAGGCCCTGGCCTACGCCCGCGAGCGGCAGACCTTCGGCCAGCCACTGATCGCCCGGCAGGTCATTCGCCACAAGCTGACCGACATGAAGATGAAGCTGGACGCGATCAAGGCCCAGCTCGACCTGTTGTGCTGGCAGATCACCCAGGGGCATATGCCGGTCGCGGAAATCTGCCTGCTGAAGAACCTCTCCACCGGCGCGCTGGAATGGATTGCCGGCGAAGCGGTGCAGATTTTTGGCGGCGCAGGCTACCTGCGCGGCGCCAAGGTGGAACGCATCTTCCGCGAAACCAAGGTGCTGTCGATCGGCGGTGGCGCGACCGAGATCATGAAAGACCTGGCCTCGCGCCAACTCGGATACTGACGGCAACCTCGCGATTCAGACAGACCCTGCGCCACGCGAGTGACGCAGGGTCTTTTTTGTTACCGACCGTGAGTGGTGGCCGGGCCGGCAATCACTTCGAACGTGCTCAGACCCCTCAGGCCGCGTGCCGCGGGGCCTTTTTGTCAGCGTCGGCACGCTGTGCCTTTTTGGCGCCGTACTCGGGATTGATCGCCTTGCGGAAGCGGTTCATGAACTGCGCATTGACGGCCTCGGCAACACTCGGCGCCACACGCTTGAACATGTCCATCACGTAGGTCTCGGGCGTCACCAGCACGCGCATGTCGTTGTTCTGAATGGCACGCACGATCTTGTCAGCGACCCGCTCCGGCGGACGCCCATAGCGCTCGAACCATTCGACCATCCGCCCCTGCAGCGCACTGTCGGCAACCTGGCTGCTCTTGGCGATGTTGGTGCGGATCATGCCTGGATGCACCGACGTAACGCCGATATTGCGGCCGGCCAGCTCCGCCCGCAGTGACTCCGAAAAGCCGCGTACGGCGAACTTGGTGGTGCCGTAAGACACCATGCCCGGCGTCGAGATGATGCCGGCAAGGCTGGAGATGTTGACGATATGGCCCTCGCCGGCACGCAACATCAGCGGCAGGAACATCTTCGAGCCGTAGACCACGCCCCACAGATTGATGTCGACGACCTTCTCGAAATCTTCGAGGCTGCCATCGACAAAGTCATCAAGAATGCCGATGCCGGCATTGTTGACGACGATGTCGACGCGGCCATGCTGGGTATCGATCTCGTCGGCAAACGCCTGCATCCGGCGCTTGTCGGCAACATTCACGACATGGGCGCTGGAGGTGCCGCCGACAGCGCTGATCAACTTTGCGGTTTCGCGCATACCGGCTTCATTGATGTCTGCCAGCACCAGCGTCGCGCCCTTGCGGGCCAGCGCGATACTGGTCGCTCGGCCGATGCCACTGCCGGCACCGGTCACAACCGCGATTTTTCCTTTGATCTTCTTCATTTCAGTTCTCCAAGTGGTTCAAAACAACAGAGTGAGGGCCTTAGCGTCAGACCCGGGCTCAGCAGGCGGTGTGGCCTCCATCGACCACCAGGTCGGCGCCCGTGACGAAACTGGCGTCGTCGGAGGCCAGAAACAGCACGGCATTGGCAATCTCGCGCGGGTGGCCCAGCCGCCCCATCGGCACCCGTGCCAGCAGGGCTTGCTGGAATTGCTGGGCCATCTCGGCGCCCAGGGAGCCAACGGCATCGGCGACCATGGCCGTCTCAATAAAACCGGGGCACACGCAGTTGATGCGGATGTTGTAGCCGGAACGCGCGCAGTGAATCGCCGCCGATTTCGAGAACAGGCGCACGCCGCCTTTTGCGGCGTTGTAGGCCATCGCCATCTGTTCGCCGATCAATCCTTCGATCGAGGCGATATTGACGACCGAGCCGCCGCCACGCGTCTTGATCCTGGGGATGGATTTCTGCGTACCGGTCATCACTGCGGTGAGGTTGATATCGAGGGTCTTCTGCCATTGCGCCGGGGTGCAGGATTCGATATCACCCATCTGTGCAATGCCGGCATTGTTGACCGTGACGTCGAGTCCGCCCCAGCGCTGCTCGATGTCCTCCAGCACGGTATCCCACTGCGACGCCACGGTGACGTCATGCACCTGAAACGCCGCCCGTTCGCCCAGACGCCGGGCCTGCGCCGCGCCGGCCTCGGCGTCGATATCGCTCAACATCACGCGGGCGCCCGCCTCGATCATCCGCTCGGCAACCGCCAAGCCGATGCCGCGTGCGGCGCCGGTCACCAATACGACCTTGCCTTCCATCTGTGCCATCAAAAGTTCTCCTCAGATCCTGAATATGTGGGGTCTTTGTGCGGCCCGCCCCTGCTCGAGGACGGCGCGCACTGCATCACTACATGGCCGACAGACCGCCGTCGACGACATGCTCGGCGCCGGTGGTCCAGCGCGATGCATCGCTGGCGAGGTAAAGCACCGCGTCGGCGACGTTGTCCGGTTCGCCGGTGCCGATCGGATGCAGGCTCTGCATCATCGTTTCGGCGGTCGCCAGATCCGCCACCAGCCCAAGGTCGACGATGCCCTGGATCACGCTCATGCCCATGTCGGTCTTGACGATCCCGGGGTGCACCGAATTGACGCGGATACCGGTCTGCAACTGGCCGCATTCCACGGCCGCCGCCTTGCTGAGCAGGCGCACCGCCCCCTTGGTCGCGCAGTAGCCGGACAAGCCGGTGAAGCCGATCATGCCGCCCACCGACGACAGGTTGATGATGCTGCCGCCCTTGCCCGCGCTGCCGCCGGGCCGCATCGTCCGGATGCCGTGCTTGAGCCCCAGAAACACGCCCTCGACATTCACCGCGAGCAGCTGACGGAACTCTTCCTGGGTCATGTCGGTGATCAAGCGCATGATCTCGACGCCCGCGTTATTGACCAGCACGTCCAGCCCGCCCAGGCGACTGACCGTGGTGGCCACGGTGGCCTCCCACTCGGCCTCGCTGCTCACGTCATGCTGCAGCCAATCGGCCTGCCCGCCGGCGTCGACAATCTGCGCCGCCATGGCCCGCACCGAATCGGCGGCGATATCGGTCAGCATCACCTTGGCGCCGGCACGGGCCAGCGTGCGGGCAATGCTGGCGCCGATGCCGCGACCCGCGCCGGTCACCAGGGCGACCTTGCCTTCGAGGCGGTAGGGATTGTCTGAGTGGTTCATGGTGCTCTGTCTCCTCTTGGTTTTTGTGTTCACAACGACATGGCGGGGCTCACGCCCGGTCGGTCGCGCTCGCTTCAATGATTCTCACATGCCGGCTCACGCCATTCGGAATGTCGCCCAACTGGGCGCTGAAGTCGCGCGGATCGAGCAGCCTCGCTGCGGCGAATCCGCTCTCACACAGCGCCGCACTCGCCTGCTCCGCCGAGTTGAAATGCAGGCTTACCCGCCCTTTGACAAAGATCGACAGGAGCTTGACAAAGGTCCCGACGCCGGGCCCGCGTGTCTCTGAGGACAAATGCAGGTCTGACCAGTAGACACCGCGCGGAAACCGCCCCAGCGCCAGCGCGAAGCGCTGCCAGATGCCGCGGACGACGTCCTCGGCAAAGTAGTTCAGCAGCCCCTCGGTGACAATCGCCACGCCCTGGGTGGCGTCGAGCGTCGCCACCAGCGCCGCCAGGCTTTCCGGACCGTCATCGGCCAGCGCATCGAGATCGACCACGCGATGATTCGGCGCCAGGGGGCCGATGCGCGCCAGCGCCTCGCGCTTGCGCAGCGTCATGCCCGGCAGGTCGGCCTCGATGTAGGTCAGGCGATCGGCGTAGCGCTGGCTGAACTGCCAGCCACGGGGCGACAGGCCAGCGGCAATCTCCACGACCTGGGTGATGCGCCCCGACTCGATCGCCTCGCTCAGCTTCAGATCAATCAGCCGATGCCGCGTCATCAGCACACTTTCGATGTATGGGGCGCCCAGCGCACCGCCGATCGCGGCAGCCGGCCGCAACAGGTGGAACAGGGCCCGCCCTTCGGTGGTCACCAGTTCGGGGTGCGACAAACCATGACGCGCCCAAACAAAGCCGGTGTAGTGGGCGGTGGGACTGATGGTTGCTGGTGTCACATAACCCGAATCACGCATTGCCCTCTCCTCGTCGAATTTTTGCGTTGCTGAAAACAGCCGCGCATTCATTGGTTGCGCTGTCTGTTGCATTGACCTCATCCAAAGGTCTGCTCGCCCGCGTGCGTCCGGGCCTCAAGAACCTTCACATACCCCGCCAGACCATGCGGAATTCCCGACAACCGCTCGGCAAATTCGCCGGGCTCAAGCAGCCGCGCATACGGAAACCCATCGGCCTCGAGTTCTGCGTGAACCTCATCCGCGGTCGCGAAGTGCAAATGGACGCGCCCCCGGACGAACGCCGACAGCAACTTCAAAAACGGGCTGACCCCCGGACCGGCCAGATCTGATGAAAGATAAAGGTCGGCCCAGTAATAGCCGCGCTCGAATTCCGCGAGGGTTCGCGCGAAGTGTTGCCACATACTACGCACATTGTCCAGGCTGAAATAGTTGAGCAGTCCTTCGGTGATGATGGCCACACCCTCACGACGGTCGAGGCCGGCGGCGACTGCGGCGAGGCTGCCGGGCCCCGATTCCTGCAGGGCGTCGATATCGACAATGTGATGACCGGCCGCGAGCGGCCCGATCCGCGCCAGCGCCTCACGCTTGGCCTGCGCCATCTCGGGCAGATCGGCCTCGATATACGTCACGCGATCGCCAAAGCGCTGCTTCATCCGCCAACCGCGGGCCGCCAGACCGGCGGCGATTTCGATCACCTGCGTCACCCGGCCCGACTCGATAGCCTCGGCGAGCCGCAGATCGATCAGCCGGTGCCGGGTCAGCAGAAAGCTGTCGGCGCGCGGCGCCCCGGTTGCGCCGGCCAACCAGACGATGGGCCGGAACAACTGGAACAGGACGCGCCCGGTGTGGGTCACCAGCGCGGGATGCGAGAGCCCATGGCGCGCCCAGATGTAACCGGTGTAATGGCCGGTCGGACTGATCGAGGCCGGCGTGCGATAACCCGAGGTGTTCGTCATGTCGATTGGGTATCCAGAATCAATGTGTCAGGGACGCGGCCTGAGGCCGCTGGGAATATGAAATCGCCCGCTGGTGAGGGATTGCCTGCGCATCCCTCATCCTTCATGGGTCAAGAACACGCCGTCGGAAATCAGCGAGGCAATCTGCCGGGACACCTTCTGCACCGAGCCCTGCTTGGGGTCGTACCACTCCACGGTCCAGTTCACCGCGCCCAGAATCACCAGACGGGCGATGTGCAGGTCGACACCCGTCCGAAGTCCGCCATGTTCCGCTGCCTCCGACAGCAGGCTGTCCCAGAAGGCGCTGTAGTCCTTGCGACGCAGCTGGCTTGATCGCTTCAGGTGTGCCGGCAACTGTCCGTAGGTGCGGATGCTGGCCGACGTGAAATCACCGTGCTGGAGCAGCCCCAGCAGGTGACCTTCGATGCCTGCGGCAATCTTCTGCCTCGGCGTGGCATCGGCAGGCAGGGCATCCAGGCGGCCCGCGACCGACTTGCGCACTTCGTCGATTCCGGTGTCGAGAATCTCGGTCAGGATCTCGTCCTTGGACCGGAAGTGGTAGTACACGCTGCCGGCCTGAATGCCCGCCGCATCGGCGATCTGGCGCAGCGTGGTGGCCACATAACCCTGATCGCGAAACAGCTTTGCGGCTGATTTCAGGATGTGGTCACGCGTGAGTTCGGCAGGGGCCTCACTGCCCTTGATCCCCGGTCGCGCTTTGCGCTTGGCTATCGTCATCTCCGCAGTCCCCTGTCAATTCACAATTCTGCCATGCCGAACTCAGATGCCAAGCGCTCGGCCGCACGTTTTCCGCGACCGCCGCGCCCGGTCGCCTCGCGCGCAGCCGGACTGGCGTGACTGTCTGATGTCAGGTTTGTCTAACTATCATTCGGTAGAATGATGCGCTAATGTTCACCCCGTCAAGCATCAAGCCGACACGCCGGCTTGCCGCGACTCAAGAACAACCAATCAATCAACCCACCGGAGAAATCAGTGGATCTCGGACTCAAGGAAAAATCAGTTGTCATCACCGGCGGCGGCTCCAACATCGGACGCGCGCTGGTGCTGGGTTTCGCGGCCGAAGGCGCGCGCATCACCATCGGCGACATCGACGAAACCCAGGCCGGCAAGGTGGCCGAGCTGGCACGGGCGGCCGGCGCTGCCGACGTGCAGGTGGTGCGCACCGATGTGACCCAGCTCGATCAGGCCAAGGCGCTGATGGATGCCGCCGTGAGCCGCTACGGCGCCATCGATGCACTCGTGAACAACGTGGGCTGGGACCAGCTGATGTTCTTCATGCAGACCACGCCCGACTTCTGGGAAAAAATCATCCGCATCAACTTCCACGGCGTGCTCAACTGCACGCACGCGGCGCTTGAAAAAATGATTCCTGCGGGCAGCGGCAGCATCGTCTCGATCAGCTCCGACGCCAGCCGCCAGGGCGAAGCCAAGGAAGCGGTCTATGGCGGCATGAAGGCGGCCGTCAACAGCTTCATGAAAACCATTGCCAAGGAGAACGGCCGCTACGGCATTCGCTGCAACTGCGTGTGCCCGGGCGTGACCATTCCGGAAACCGAAGAAGAAGTCGGCAAGGGCAGCATGTGGGCCAAGCCGCTGTTCACCCCCGACCAGCTTGAGAAAGTCGCGGCGTCGCTGCCGCTGAAGAAGGTCGGACGTCCGCGCGACATCGCCAATTCGGTGGTGTTCCTGTCCTCGCCGCTGGCTGCCGGCCACGTCACCGGGCAAGTGCTCTCGGTGTCGGGCGGCTACAGCATGATCGGCTGAACCGGCCGTGGCCTCGACGACGCAGCGCAGCGATGTCGGCACGGCGCTGGGCAGCTACGCCCAGGCGCGCGAGTGGATCGGTCGGCGCAGCGAACTGCGCCTGACCGACGTCGCGGTCGACGAGTCCCGCTGCAAGCTGTTCGCGGCACTGTCAGAAGACGGTAACCCGGCGTACTGGGACGAGCAATGGGCCACGGCGCAGTTTGGCGCGCCGCTGGCCCCCAGCGGCATGACCATGAGCCTGATCATGTCGCTGCCCTGGAAACCGGGCGACGCGCCGCTTTCCCAGGCCACGCTGGCGGTGGACGTGCCGCTGCCGGGCCAGACCTTCATCAATGTGGACACCGACTGTGAATTCCTGCGGCCAATCCGCTGGGGGGATCACTTGAGCGTCTATGAAGAGATCGTCGACATCAGCCCGGAAAAGAACACGCGCCTTGGCCGCGGCCACTTCGTGACGACGTGCATGAATCTGCTCGACACCCAGGGCCAGTTGGTCGCGCGGCTCACCAACGTGCTGTACCGCTACGAGGCGGCTGAGTCATGAGCACGACGACGATCTACCCACAGCGGCTCTGGTCCGAGGTGAAGGTCGGCGACGTGCTGCCGCCCATCGAACTCCCGGTTGCGTACTCGCGCATCATTCTCAATGTCGCCTCCACCTGGGATTATTTTCCGGGACATCACAACCCCGACTACGCGCGGGCGCAGGGCCAGCCGAACATCTACGTCAGCACGATCTTCTTCCACGGCTTCATCGACCGCCTGATCACCGACTGGGGCGGCCCGTCGAGCTTCATCCGCCGCCGCCGGATGCGCATGGTCGCCAGCGTGCATCCCGGCGACACCATGCGTGCCGAGGGTCATGTGCTGCGCCATTACCGTGACGACAACGGCGAAGGCCTCGTGGATCTCGACATTCACATCGATACGGCGCGCGGCCTCTGCGTGCCGGCCTCGGCCACCGTCAGACTTCCCTTGACGCAGGGCGAACGGCTTTTTTCACTCGAATAAACCTTCACTCGGAGCAACACCATGAACGATATGCATGACCCCGTCGTCGAACCCCTGAGCGTCCGTATTCAGCAGGTTCAGGAAGCCACGCGCGGCATTTCGGAACAGTACCCGCGTTCGTACATTCGCGAGTGCATCGATAAGGACGTGTTCCCCGAGGACATGTGGAAAGCGATGGGCGAGTACGGCCTTCTGGGTCTTTCCGTGCCCGAGAAATTTGGCGGCAGCGGCGGTGGCGTGGTCGAAATCGTCGCGCTCGCCGAGGCGCTGGCGCTGGGCGGCGTGCCGACGCTGTTCCTGGTCGTTACCGGCCTGGGCCGGGTGCCGATCGTGCGCCACGGCACGCCGGAGCAGATCAAAAAATTCGTGACGCCAACCTGCGACGGCTCGGTCAAGCTCTGCTTCGCCATCACCGAACCCAACGCCGGCACCAACAGCTTCAACATGAGCAGCCTTGCCACCCGTGACGGCGACGAGTGGGTGCTCAACGGCCAGAAGGTGTTCATCTCGGGCGCCCGCGATGCCGACATCATGCTGGTGATCGCCCGCACGCAAAAGGCCAGCGAGGTCAAGCACCGCACCGAGGGCATGTCGCTGTTCGTTCTCGACATGAAGACCCCTGGCATCACGCTGCAAACCCTCAACATCCAGGTCGAAACCGCCGAGCGCCAGTACATGGTGTTCTTCGACAACGTGCGCCTGCCCGCCGACGCGCTGATCGGCGAAGCCGGCAAAGGCGCCAAGCTGATGTTCGAAGGCCTGAACTCCGAGCGCCTGCTCGCCGCTGCGGCAGCACTCGGCATCGGCGAATACGCGCTCAAGAAGGCAGTGGCCTACTCGCTGGACCGCAAGCCCTTCGGCAAGCCCATCGGCTCCTACCAGGCCCTGCAGCACCGCATGGCACTGGCCAAGGCCGAACTGGAAGCCGCGCGCCTGATGACCTACAGCGCCGCAGAACGCTTCGATGCCGGCGAAGATGCCGGCGCGCACGCCAACATGGCCAAGCTGCTCGCTTCGCGCGCGGCGGTGTCGGCCGTGGAAGCGGCCATCCAGACCCACGGTGGCTATGCCTTCGACCGCGACTACGACATCGTCACCCTGTGGCCGATGGTGCGCCTGATGGAGATCGCCCCCATCAACAACGAGATGCTGCTCAACTACATCGGCGAGCACGTGCTGGGCCTGCCGAAGAGCTACTAGGCCCATGACGATGGCGCGCGCGCGCAGTCCCGTCGTGTCTGCTCGCGTCGCGCTTGCCGCCGTGACCCATGATCAGAATCCCAGCGATCCGCTCCCCATCACCGCCGCCGCGCGTTGCCCATGCGCGGCGCGCGGTGGTGCTCGGCGGCGGTCAGCCCGGCGGCAGCGCCCGGGCCTGGCTGGACTGTCGATCCAGAAATTCCAGCACCTGATGCGGCGCTCCAGCCCATCGCCAGTGGCTGCGTGGTGTTTCGCAGTAGACCGTTTCCGCCGCACAGCCGGTGTACCGGCGACACCCTGCGGCGTCCGGCTCGCGCTCACCGCTGCAGGCGTTGCAGGACGACCACCATTGGGCCGCATCGCGCCCGAAGCCGGGAAAGTGACGGTCGTCGGCGCCGTGCAGAATCATCACCGGCAGCGGCGGCGGGCAGTCCAGACCGAGGAAATCGGTGATCTGCCAGCCGGCGCCGCTCACGGCGATGGCATCCACCGTGCCCCGATGCGCTTCCAGCGCCGCAAGCGCCAGCGACACGGTGCCGCCATCCGAATGGCCGGTGGCGTAGATGCGACCGGGCGCGATGCACCACTGCGCCGCGACGTCCGCCGGAACCGAGGCCATGCGCCTGACCGCCTCCGGGGTCAGCAGCGGCCCGCTGGCGACGAAGGCCAGTACGTAGCCGGCCGTCGTGGCCTCGTGCGTGAGGCCGGCAAAACGCTCGGACAGACCGGCGCTGAACCCGGCCGGCGCGTACACCACCAGCAGCGGATGCCCGTGCTGCGGCCGGTAGTTGCGCGGCGTGACCACCACGTAGGGCACACCGTCACGCGAGCGCAGCCGGTGGCGGCCGGCCGATCCGGGGCGCGTATCGGTGGCACAGGCCGCGTCGGCGGCTGCCGCACCCGTGGCGTAGTTCGCGTCGGCCGCTTCGATCGCCTGCCCCCAATGCAGCAGGCTCGCCAGCACGGCGGCGATGGCCGCCATCAGCACCCCGGCCACGATCCAGTACGTGCGCAGCGCGCGGGACCCGGACTCTGTGTTGTTTTTCATGATGTTTTCGTTCTCAGCTCCGCGCGGCAGCGACGCGGGCGATATCACTGATTATTAAAGGAGAGACCAAGCATGGCCGAGCAGGACGAACTTCTCTACACCCTCAACGACGGCATTGCGGTCGTGACCCTCAACCGGCCGGAGCGGCGCAACGCCCTCACGCCCAAGCTCACCCATCTGCTGGCCGACACCTGGAAGCGCATCGACGCCGACCCGGACGTGCGCGTGGCGGTGATCACCGGCACCTACTGCGGCACCTTCTGCGCCGGCATGGATCTGCAGGAAGCGGCGCGGCTCAAGAAGGAAACCGGCAAGGACATCCTGGAATTCTTCGCAGACCTGCGCAATGACGGTCTGCGCGTGGTGAGCAAGCCGCTGATCGCCGCGATCAACGGCCACTTCCCTGCCGGCGGCATGATGCTGTCGCTGAACTGCGACATCCGCGTGGGGCTGGCCGGCACGCGCGGCGGCATCACCGAGGTCAAGGTCGGTCGCGGCTCGCCCTGGGCCGTACCCCTGCTGTGGATGATGCCGCAGGCGCTGCTGATGGAAACCGTGCTCACCGGCGACATGATTCCCGCCGAGCGCCTGCACCAGGTCGGCTTCATCAACTACCTCGAACAGACGCCCGAAGCGGTGCTGGCGCGCGCGATGGAACTGGCGCGCAAGATCGCCGACGCGGCGCCGCTGTCGGTGATGGCCGGTAAGAAAGTGCTCAAGGACGCCACCACGCTCGGCTGCGTGCCGGGCCTGAAGGCGGCCTGGGATCACTACGTGCCGGTGTACGCGAGCGAAGACGCCATAGAGGGCCCCAAGGCCTTTGCCGAAAAGCGCAAGCCGCAGTGGAAAGGGCGCTGAAGGAGACCCCACATGACCACGAACGCTGACACACAGGACCCGCCCAAGTTTGGTTTCACCGACGCCGATCTTGCGGCGCTGCCCACCGTCTACGCGCCGGGCCTGTTCGCGGGGCAGCGCGTGCTGGTCTCCGGTGCGGGCAGCGGCATCGGCAAGGCCATCGCCTTCCTGTACGCGCGCCTCGGTGCCACACTGGTGATCTGCGGGCGCAAGCCGGAGGCACTGGAGGCCAGCGCCGAATGGCTGCGCAGGCTCGGCAGCCCCGAGGTGCTGGCACTGCCCCTGAATATCCGCGACCCGGAGGCCGTGAGCCAGGCGATGGACGCGGTGTGGGCGCGCCTCGGCGGGCTCGATGTGCTGGTCAACAATGCCGGTGGACAGTTCCCGCAGGCGGCGCTGGATTTCAGCGTCAAGGGCTGGAACGCGGTGATCGACACCAACCTCAACGGCACCTGGCACATGATCCAGAACGCCGCGAAGCGCTGGGTGCGCGACGGCGTTCCCGGCAGCGTGGTGAACATCGTCGTGGTCACCGAGCGCGGCCAGCCCGGCATCTCGCACTCGGTGGCGGCGCGTGGCGGCGTGATCGCGCTGAGCCGTTCGCTGGCGCTGGAATGGGCACCCCATCGCATCCGCATCAACTGCGTGGCGCCGGGCACCATCGAGAGCAATGGCTTCAACAACTACCGGCCGGAAAACGCCGAAAACTTCTGCAACTCGAACCCGATGAAGCACAACGGCGACGTGCAGGACATCGCTGAGGCCGTGGTCTATCTCACCGCTGCCAGCGGCAAGTTCCTGACCGGCGAAACCCTGCGCGTCGATGGCGGCGGCACGCTCTGGGGCGAGGCCTGGACCAATGGCCGCCCCGATTACTTCAAGGTGACCTGATGAACACAAGCAGCGAACACGACAGCCCGGTGATCTCTTTCAAGAGCCATCGCCGCACCATCACCGAAACCGACATCGTCAACTTCGTGAACCTGCTCGGCCTGCACGAGCCCTTCTTCATCGACATGGAGTACATCAGTACGAACCTTGCCGAAGGGCACCGCAGCCGCTTCGCACCGGGACCGATGGTCATCTCGCTGGGCATGGGCCTGGTCGCGACCATCATCAAGGACGTGATCGACCGCGCGCTGGTCGGCGCCAATGCCGGCGAGTTCGGCGGCATGACCGGCGTCAACGCGCGCCTGGGCGCGGCGCTGTTTCCCAACGACACCATTCACGTCGAAGGCGAGGCCCGCTGCAAGCCCAAGACCAGTCGCGGCTACACGCTGCTGGAGATTCGCCACCGCGTGATCAACCAGCGCGGCGAACAGGTCGCGGATTTCACCGAGACCGTGTGCTTCCTGCCGCCCAAGCCGTCCGCATGAGCGCCCTTGCGGGCGTCACCGTCCTCGACCTGTCGCGGCTCATGGCCGGGCCCTACGCCGCGATGGCGCTCGCGCATTACGGCGCGCGGGTGATCAAGGTCGAGTCCCTCGCCGGCGAGGAAGGCCGCGGCTTCGGCCCGCCGTTCTGCGGCGAGGTGGCCTCGCTGTTCATGATGAGCAACCGCGGCAAGGAATCGCTGTGCCTGGACTTCCGAAAGCCCGCCGGCCGCGAGGTGCTGGAGAAACTGGTGGCGCGCGCCGACGTGCTGATTCACAGCTTCAGGCCCGACTTCGCCGAGCGTCAGCGCCTGCGCTTCGAGGACCTGGCGCCAATCAACCCGCGCCTGGTGCATTACTCGGTCTCGGCCTACGGCAGCGACAGCGCCTACCGGCTCAAGCCGGCCGTGGACAGCGTGATCCAGGGCGTGGCGGGCGGCTTCTACGGCGCGGGCGAGGAGCAGGACCCGCCGATCCGCAACAGCCTGCCGATCGTGGACGTAGCCTCCGGCATGTGTGGCGTCAATGGCATCCTCGCCGCGCTGATGGAGCGCGAGAAAAGCGGCCGCGGCCAGGCGGTGGAACTCACGCTCATGTCGACGATGCTCAACTTCCTCGGCAGCAAGATCGCCGAAGCCAGCATCGACGGCCATTGCGAACGCGAGATCAATCCCGCCATTGTCGCCCCCAGCCGGCACTTCCAGGGTTCGGATGGGCGCTGGTTCGCGTTCACCGTCATCAACGACGTCGCGTTCGCCCGGTTCTGCCAGGTGGTCGGGCATCCGGAATGGCAAGCCGAGGCACGTTTCCGCGACAACGCCGCGCGCATTCGCCACCGCCCCGAACTGCTGGCGATGCTCGCCGACATTTTCCTGAGCCGCACCGCGCAGGACTGGATCGACGCACTGGACAGCGCCGACATCCCCGCAGGCCCGGTCAACACCGTGCCGGACATGCTGGCCGACCCGGTGCTGCGCGCGCTGCTCATCGAACAGGCCGACGTGCCGGGACTGCCGCAACCGCAATTTCCGGTACGCAGCCAGCGCGGCACGGCTGACGTCGCCGCGCTGCGACGCGCACCCGGTCTTGGCGAACACAGTGGGGCCGTGCTCAGCGAGCTCGGCTACGACGCGGCACAGATCGAGCAGATGACCCGGGACGCCGTCACCCGCCTCGGCGGGCCACCTCGGCTTCAGGACTGAAGCACTCCTCTCAACAGCGGACAAGATCCAACATGAAGAAACGCGAAGCGGTCATCGTCGGCGTCGCCGACGTTCCCCTGCAAAACGGCAAGGTGACAGAGTCACTCTCGGTGCTGCAGGTCCAGGCGCGCGCGGCGCGCGACGCCCTGAACGATGCCGGTCTGTCGATGCGCGATGTCGACGGCCTGCTGACGGCCGGCATGTGGGGCGTGCCCGGCCCCGGACAGTTGCCAACGCTGACCCTGGCCGAATACTTCGGCATCACGCCGCGCTACATGGATGCCACCAACATCGGCGGCTCGGCGTTCGAGGCCTTCGTGGCGCACGCGGCAACGGCGATTGAAGCAGGCCGCTGCGATGTGGCATTGATCACCTACGGCAGCACCCAGAAGAGTGAGAAGAGCCGCAACCTCGCGGGCCGCCCGTCGGTGCTGACCATGCAGTACGAAACGCCCTGGGGCATGCCGACGCCCGTCGGCGGCTATGCCATGGCCGCAATGCGCCACATGCACGAATACGGCACCACGTCCACGCACCTGGCCGAAATCGCGGTCGCGACGCGCAAGTGGGCGCAGCGCAACCCGGCCGCGACGATGCGCGACCCGCTGACCATCGACGACGTGTTCGCCAGCCCGATGATCTCGGACCCGCTGCACCTGCTGGATGCCTGTCTGGTCACCGACGGCGGCGGCGCCATCGTCATGACCACGGCCGAGCACGCCCGGGCACTCGGCCGCCCGCCGGTCTACGTGCGGGGCTACGGCGAGTCGAACACGCACTGGACGATGTCCGGAATGCCCGACCTCGCGCGCCTGACGGCGGCGGAAATTGCCGGACGCGAGGCGTTCCGCATGGCCGGCATCGGCCATGATGCAATCGACGTCGCGCAGATCTACGACTCGTTCACCATCACCGTGCTGCTGACCCTGGAGGCGCTGGGCTTCTGCAAGCGCGGCGAAGGCGGGGCCTTCGTCTCGGACCAGCGGACCGCCCCCGGAGGCGCCTTTCCGCTCAACACCAGCGGCGGCGGCCTGTCCTGCTGCCACCCCGGCATGCTCGGCATTTTCCTGCTGATCGAGGCGGTGCGGCAGCTGCGCGGCGAGTGCGGCGAACGCCAGGTGCAGAACGCGCGCACCGCGCTGGTCCACGGCACCGGCGGCACCCTGTCCAGCGGCGCCACCTGCATCCTTTCGCGGAGCTGATCACCATGTACGAAAAACCCCTGCCGGTCATTGACCCCGAGAGCCAGCCCTATTGGGACGCCCTCAAGCAGCATCGGCTGCTGCTCAAGCACTGCCGCGCCTGCGAACGTTTCCATCACTATCCGCGCGAACTCTGCCCGCACTGCCACTCCGACGACCTGGAATGGAAGCAGGCCGCCGGCACCGGCCGCATTTACACGTACACGGTAGCGCGGCGCCCGGCCGGCCCCGCGTTCAAGCCCGACGCGCCCTACGTCGTCGCCCTGGTCGAACTCGACGAAGGCCCGCGGATGATGACCAACATCGTCACGACCGACGTTGAGTCGGTGCGCATCGACCAGCGGGTCACCGTGCAGTTCGACGATGTGACGCCGGAGGTCACGCTGCCCAAGTTCACGGTGAGTCCCGTCTGAGGGCTTCGTCGAACATGAGGCGGGCAGGAGGACGGAGCATGAAGATGAGACTGTCACCATTGTCGCCAACGAGGCGCCCGCTGAGTCGACGGCGGCCGATGAGCCCCGGCGCCCGCGGGCGCGCCGCGCTTGGGCTGCTGGCCCTGTGGTCGGCGGCCTTGCATCCGGCAACGGGCTGGGCCGCCAGCGGCCTCGCGCCCCTGGGCACCGGCGCCGTGCAGAACGGCCTGGCGGGCGCCGGGACCGCAGACGCCGCTGATGCGTTCTCCAGCGTGCGCAATCCGGCGGCCGGCGCGCGCCTGGAGACGCACCTTGTAATGGGCCTGGACCTCGGGCGTCCGGATGGCCGCATCCGGGCCAACGATGCCGGAATGGGACTGGGGATTTTTGCCTTTTCCTCGCAGTCGCAACAGTCGGTCTCGGGCCTGCTGCCGGGGCCCCAGTTCGCCTACAACCGGCGCCTCACACCGCGCTCGGCCTTGGGCCTGTCGCTGAATTTCGCCGGATTTGCCGCCGAGGCCAGCGGCGGCAGCGCCACGTTCGGCGGCTCGACACCAATGATCTCTGCCCGCTGCCAGGGACTGCTCGGCGGCGGCGCGCCGGCGCCCGGCAGCACCGATGCCCTCGGGCTCTGTGGCAACAGCCGCAGCACCCTGAAACTGCAACTGGCGCAGGGGTTTCTGGCCGCGAACTACGCCCACAACTTCGATCACGGCTTGAGCCTGGGACTTGCCCCGGTGCTGGCCGTCCAGGCCCTGCGCGCCGACGGCTTCGGGGCGCTGGCCAATTTCTCCAATGATCCGGCAGCCACGAGCGACCGCGGCACTGGCCTCTACTGGGGACTGGGCGCACGCTTGGGCCTGCTTTGGCAGGTGGCGAATACCTTCACCGTGGGCGCCGGTTACCAGACGCCGATCCGAATGCGCGGCTCGGACCGTTATGTAGGGCTGATGCCGGGCGGCACCCTGGACGCGCCCTCCAGCCTCCACGCGGGCATCGCGCTAGGCCCTTTTGCTCGACAGCGTCTGCTGATTGATGTCGAGCACATCCGCCACGAGGACAGCCGCGCCCTGTCCAACCGGGTCGACGCGCAGCGCCTGACCGAGCAATGCCTGCTGCCTCGCCTGGTGCAGCTTTCACTTCGTCGGGCACCGGCCGCAGGCCCCTCGCCAGACTGCCTTGGTGGCGCACACGGCGCCGGGCTGGGCTGGCGCAATCTGACCGTCTACAAGATCGGTTACGAGTACACGCACGGGCCGGTGCAGCTGCGGCTCGGCTACGCGCACAGCGAGCGGCCGATGGGCGTCGACCAGGTGCTGGCCTCGATGGTGGCACCCGCCACCAGCCGTCGCCATCTGGCGCTCGGGCTGTCCTGGGCCGCTTCGCCCCGCTGGGGGGTCGACCTGATGCTGCAACGCGCGTTGCCCGAAGCGATTGACGGACGCAACCCCCTGAGCCAGGTTCAGGTTCAGCTGCTGCCGCCGGGAATCGACGCCAGCAGCGACGGCACCGATCAACGCCTGCGCACCGAACTGGATGTCTGGCAGCTGGGCCTGGGCCTCAGGCTCGCCCTTGGCAGGGAACACGCACGATGACCGAAACCCCCAACCCTTGGCGCCCGCTCGCCGGCCTGCGCGTGCTGGACTTCTCACTGCTGCTGCCGGGGCCGTTCGCGACCGTGACCTTGGCCGACCTCGGCGCCGAGGTCATCAAGATCGAGCCGCTGACTGGCGACTTCGCGCGGCGCATGGCCGGCCCGATGTTCGCGATGGCCAACCGCAACAAGCAGATCCTTGCGCTCGATCTGAAAAACCCGGCGACGCGGCCCCTGATCGAACGTCTGGCGCGGTGGGCCGATCTGGTCGTGGAAGGTTTTCGCCCCGGCGTCGCCGCGCGCCTGAAGGTGGATCACCCCTACCTTTCGGCGCTCAACCCGCGCCTGATTTATTGCTCGATTTCCGGCTACGGCCAGGAGGGGCCCGCCCGCGATGCCCCCGGCCATGACCTGAACTACATTGCCGCGTCCGGCGGACTGATGTTCGCCGGCCACTGGAGCGGCGCGCCACGCCGCTCCGGCATGCCGGTTGCCGACCTCGCGGGCGCCAGCTTCGCAATCGTTGCCATGCTCGCCGCGCTGCACGAGCGAGGCCGCACCGGCAAGGGGGTGTACCTCGACCTGGCACTGGCCGACGCCGCGCTCGCGTTCAACACCGCACGCCACGGACTGGAGGCGGAAGCGCCCTCGCGTGCGCACCTGTATCCGACCAACGACGTGTTCGAGACTGGCGACGGCCGCGCGCTCACCCTGGGGATCATCGAACCGCAGTTCTGGCAGCGCTTCGTCGCCGCCACTGCCGACATTGCGCCCGACTTCGCGGCGCCCGCCTGGGCCGAGGAAACGGGGCGCCTAGCCGATGGCGACGCCCTGCACGCGCGCATCGCCGCCGTCATGCGCACACGCAGTTCCAGCGAGTGGCTGCAGCGTCTGGCGCGTCACGACGTGCCGGCGCAGCTCGTGCTCTCGCCCGCCGAGGCCGCGCGCTCGCCGCAGACCCGCGCGCGCGAACTGGTGATGGAACACGAAGGGCAGCGCCACCTGCCCTTCCCGGTACACGCCGACCACCGCCGCGGGGCGCGCCTCGACCGCGTGGCCGGGGCGGTCGGTGCCGATGCCGACCCGGTGCTGATCGATCTTGGACTGAGCGCTGCCGAGATCGACGCGCTGCGCAGCGCAGGCGCGCTCGCCCCGGCCCCGCGCTGATACGGCCACGTCGGACCGGCCTGCTCATCCACCACACATTGCCTTGCGAAGGACTTCACCATGTCATCTGCACCCCCCAGCAGCACCCCCCGCCTCGCCGCCACCATCCTGCTGCTGCGCGACGGCGCCGAGGCCCTGGAAGTCTTCATGGTGGTGCGTCACCACGAGATCGACTTTGCCGCCGGGGCCCTGGTCTTCCCCGGCGGCAAGCTCGCGCCGGGCGATGAAGATCCGCGAGTGCGCCTGCGCTGCACCGGCATTGCCGGCCTGGCACCCGAGCAGATCGCCCTGCGTGTCGCCGCGATACGCGAAGCCTTCGAGGAGTGCGGCATCTTGCTGGCGCGTGCGCGCGGCGAGCAGCGCCTGCTCGGACCGACCCGCCTGGCCGAACTCGGGCCGCGCTACCGCAAGGCGCTGGACAAGGGCGACCTCGGCATCGCCGACATGCTGGAAGCCGAAGACCTCGAACTGGCCTGTGAAGAACTGGTGCCCTTCGCGCACTGGATCACCCCGACCTTCATGCCCAAGCGTTTCGACACGCACTTCTACCTCGCCGTGGCGCCGGCCGAACAGCTCGCGGTGCATGACGGCAGCGAACTGGTGGACTCGCTGTGGCTGCGACCCGCGCACGCGCTGTCGCAGGCCGCCGCCGGTGTCCACACCCTGGTGCCGGCCACCGAGCTCAATGTGAAGAAGCTCGGCTTTTCCGACAGCGTGGATGCCGCCCTTGATGCCGCGCGCACACAAGCGGTCGTCACCGTTGTGCCCGAAGTGATCAAGGGGCCGGAGGGCAAGCGACTGATCATCCCGGCCGAGGCCGGCTACGGCGTCACGGAATTCGCGCCACCGCAGCCACCGCAAAAACCCTGAGGACCACCCCGGCGGCACCGGAGCCCGCCAGGCCTCAGCCTGGCGTGCTCAGGCCGCCGTTGACGCTGAGCGTCTGCCCGGTGATCGCGGCAGACTGAGGCCCGGCGAAAAAGGCCGCCGCATTGGCGATGTCCCGGCAGGTGACGTCGAACAGCATGCGCTTGCGCAGGTTCTCCAGCATGCCGCCCTTGCCTTTATCGGCCATCAGGGCCGCCGACCCGGCGCCCCAGCGCGGGATGGCGTCCGAGATGAAACTCATCGCCACGACGTTGATGCGAATCTTCTCGCGGCCGAACTCGCGCGCCAGCACGCGACACATCTGCATCATGCCGCTGGTCGAACCGCCCAATACCGATTCGCCCACCGTCGCCACGCGACCGGCGTCGGTGCCGATCATGACCATGCTGCCGCCACCGGCATCGCGCAGATGCGGCTGCAGGGCACGAATGGCGTACACCCGCGAAAGAAAATGCGCGCGCAGATACTGGTCGTAGTGCTCAAGATCCATGTCCTTGAACAGGCGGAACGAGGGCGAATCGTGGCTGGCACCGGCACCGCTGGCCACCAGCACGTCGATGCGCCCGAAGCGGGCCGCGACACGATCCGCCATGGCCTGCATCTGGCCGGCATCGAACAGGTCCGCCGCCTCGAAGCAGGCGCGGCCGCCTGCCGCTTCAATCTCCGCCACCACGGCCGCGCCCGCTTCCGCATTGCGACCGCTGACCACCACGGCCGCGCCCTGCTCGGCCAGCCGGATCGCGCAGGCGCGGCCGATGAAGGCCGTCGCGCCGGTGACCACCGCTACCTTGTCTTTCAGTTCCAGACTATTCATCTACAGGTTCTCCCGGCGGGTGACGCGCCGTTTCAGCGGAACGGGGTGAAGTCGGGCTTGCGCTTGGCCAGGAAGGCCGCCGCGCCTTCGGCCTGCTCGCCGGTGCGGAAGTAGTCCGGCGCAATCTCTTTGATCATGTCGTTCATGTCGCGCTGCATGATCGGCTCCATCTGGTAGTAGAACGAGCGCTTGAGAATCTTCAGGCAGGTGGGGCTGACGGCGAGCAGTTCGTCCGCCCACTTGCGCACCTCCGCGTCGAGCTGCTCCTTCGGCACGACGGCGTTGGCCAGCCCCCATTCCAGGGCCTGCGCGGCGGTGTAGCGGCGGCACAGCATCCACAGTTCGCGCGCGCGCTTGTGGCCGAGCACGTTGGCCGAGTGGCTGACGATGTAACCGCCGGCCGGCGAGCCGACACGCGGACCGTTCTGGCCAAAGATGGCGTGCTCGGCGGCGATGGTGAAGTCGCAGAAGTAGGCGATGTGGTGCCCGCCACCAATGGCGTAGCCGTTGACGCGCGCGATCACCGGCTTGAGGCATTCGGCGATCTGGCGGTTGAAGGTGAAGTTGAGATCTTCAAGACCGCTCTTGCCGTCGTCGCTGCCCTTCTCCCAGTTGATGTCGCCGCCCACGCAGAACGCGCGCTCGCCGCTGCCGGTCAGCACGATGACGCCGACGTCGCGGTCGTTCGTTGCCTTGTCCATCAAGTCCTGCATTTCCTTGATGTTGTCGCCGGTGAAGGCGTTCAGGGTCTTGGGGCGATTGAGGGTGATCGTGGCAACGTGGTTGTCAACGCTGTACAGCACTTCGGCTTCCGACACGGTGTACTCCTTGGTAGGGATGTTGAGGTGAAACGAGCGCCGGACCGTCACAAAGAACAAGGGGACCGACGTGCAAATCGAACAGATGTTAGTTAGATTACACGACATTCCACGGCAACTGCGAGCCCCCGTGAACTTCGAGCCAACCGATGAGCAGGCCAAACTGCGCGACGCCGCGCGACGTCTGGCGCAGGAGCGGTTCAAGGACAAGGCGGCCCGCTGGGACCGCAACGAGGAATTCCCGGAGGAGAACAAGCATCTCCTCGCCGAGCTTGGCTATCTGGGCCTGTCCATCGACCGCGAACACGGCGGCAGCGGCGCGGGGCTGGTCAGCACCTATCTGGTGGTCGAGGAAATCGCCAAGGTCGACATGCTCACCGCCCTGATCGTGCACGACCAGAACGTGTCGCCGCGCATCATCGCCAACCACGCGCAGGCTGCGCTGCGCGCGCGACTGCTGCCGAAAGTCGTCAGGGGCGAACTGGAAATCAGCATCGCCTGGACCGAGCCGCAGGCCGGCTCCGACGGCACCGCCATCCGCACCACCGCCACGCGCGACGGCGACCACTACATCGTCAACGGCCAGAAGATCTTCACCACCTTTGGCGACCGCGCCGACATGCACCTGGTGTACGCGCGCTTCGCGCCCGGCACCGGCGCGCGTGGCATCGGGACGATTCTCGTCGAGCGCGACCGACCCGGCGTCACCGTGCACCGGCTGGAGAACAAGATGGGCGTGCGCGGCGCCTCGGAGTGCGAGCTGTTCTTCGACGAGGTGCGTGTGCCGGCCAGCAATGTCGTCACGCTTGGTGAGGCCGGGCATTCGCGCGGCTTCGTGCAGCCGCTGAACATCTACAACGGTACCCGTGTGGGCATGGGCGTGATGGCCCTGGGCGTCGCCGAAGGCGCCTTCGATCTGGCCCGCGACTACATGATGGTGCGCGAGCAGTTCGGCCAGAAGCTCTGCGAGATGCAGGGCCTGCGCTGGATGATGGCCGACATGCTGATCGAGATCGAAGCCGCGCGCTGCCTCTGCTACAAGGCGCTGGCGCTGGTCGATGCCGGCCGGCCCGATCCCTGCCTGTCGTCGATCGCCAAGGTGCAGGCCACCGAGATGGCGCAGAAGGTCACGCTGCAGTGCCAGCAGATGTTCGGCGGCTACGGCTACTTCGGGGCGCTGCCGCTGGAGCGCATGGTGCGCGACGTGCGCATGCTGACCATCACCGGCGGCACCACGCAGACACAGAAGAACACCATCGCCAGCCACATCTTCAGAGCACAGGGAGCAGCTTCATGACCGTTCGCCTCGAACGCACAGGCGCCATCGCGCGCATCGTCCTCGACCGCCCCGATGCGCTCAACGCGCTGAACGGCGAGATGAAGGATCGCATTGGCGATTTGGCCCTGGAACTCCAGCGCGATACCGATGTGCGCTGCGTGGTGCTGTGCGGCACCGGACGCGCGTTCTGCTCGGGTTCCGACATCGGCACGATGACCGGATTCGATGTCCGTGCCGGCCGTGCACGGCTGCAGCAGGCGCATCGGTTCATCCTCGGCATCGCCAACCTCGACAAGCCCGTCATCGCGGCGGTGCGCGGCGCCACCGTCGGCGTCGGCTTCAGCCTTGCGCTGGCCAGCGATCTGGTGGTCGCCTCCGACACCGCGCGCTTCGGCCTGGTGTTCAAGAAAGTCGGCCTGGCACCGGACGGCGGGATGGCCTACTTCATGACGCACGCTGTCGGTGCGCGCCGCGCCAGGGAGCTGATGCTGTCCGCGCGCCTGTTCGATGCCAAAGAAGCACAGTCGCTGGGTCTGGTCGCCGAAGTCGTGGACGACGCCAGGCTGGACGCGCGCGCGATGGAACTGGCCGAAGAGATGGCTTCGTCGGCGACCTTTGCGCTGGCCATGGGCAAGCGCATGTTCCACGCCGCCGCCAGGCCCAGTCTCGAAGAATTCCTGGAACTGGAATCGCACATCCAGACCGAAGTACTGCAGACCCAGGACCACCGCGAGGGCGTGGCCGCCTATCGCGAAAAGCGCAAGCCCCTGTTCCACGGCCGTTAATACGGTTCACGATTGCCACGTCACTGGAGTGACCATGTTTCAACTCGACCCCGAACTCGAATCCTTCCGTGAAGACGCCCGCAAGATGGCCGAACGGGCCTTTGCAGCCAAGGCCGCCTACTGGGACGAAGAGGAAATCTACCCCACCGAAAACCTCAAGCTGCTGGCCGAGCTGGGTTATCTCGGGCTGGTGATACCGGAGGAATACGGCGGCTCCGGCGCACCCATCATCCAGGGCACCATCCTGCTCGAAGAGATTGCGCGGGTCTGCTTCAACACCGCACTGGTGGCACAGGTAGGCATCAACGGTCCGTCGCGGGCGATCGCCGTTCTCGGCAATGAGGAGCAGAAGAAGCGCTGGCTGCCGGGCTGCGTCAGCGGCGAGAACATCTTCGGCATCGGCATCAGCGAGCCGGGGGCCGGCTCGGCGATGACCGACATGATCACCAGTGCCACGCCCGACGGCGATCACATCATCCTCAACGGCCAGAAGTGCTTCTGCACCGGTGGCCATGTGGCGACGCACATCCTGGTGTTCGCGCGCTGGGGCAAGACCCAGGGGCCGCGCGGCATCGGCGCGCTGGTGGTGGAAAAGGGCACGCCAGGCTTCGAGATCGGCCATCCGGGTCCGAAGATGGGCGGGCGTGGTGTGGCGGAGGTGGAGCTGTTCTTCGATCACTGCCGGGTGCCGGTGGAGAACCTGATCATGGCCGGCGACCCAAATTCCACGCGCAGCTTCAAGCGCCTGATGAGTTCCTTCGGCCCCGAGCGCGTCGGCAATGCGGCGATGTGTCTGGGTGTGGCCCAGGGCGCCTACGAACTGGCGCGCAGCTATTCGCTGGAGCGCAAGCAGTTCGGCAAGCCGATCTGTGAATTCCAGGGCATCCAGTGGAAGGTCGCCGACATGGCGACACAGATCCATGCCGCCCGCCTGATGATCTATCGCGCCGCAACGAATCTGGTGGACGGTTTTCCAGACCCGCTGGAAGCGGCCTACGCCAAGCTCTACGCCAACGAGATGGTGCAGCGGGTGACCAACGAGGCGCTGCAGATTCACGGCCATTACGGTTTCACCCGCGAGTTCCCGCTGGAGCGCATGGTGCGCGACTCGCGTGGCTTCTCGCTGGGTGGCGGCACCACGGAAATCCTTCGCAACACCATTGCGGCCATCGTTTATGGCCGCGCCTTCGACCAGCGAAAAGGCTAGCGGCGCAGGGTGCGGCTGGCGCCCGGACGTTAAAACACCGATGCTGCGGCCAGCAGCGTCGTCCACTCAGTCCATGAGGGCACACCCATGACAAACGCCATCCGTTTCGCGGTGCTGAGCTTGATGACATCGGCCGCCGTGTCTGCCAACCCGCCAACGCTGAACGCGCCGCCCTCGGTCGCAGCCTATCTGGATCAGGTTGCGGCGGTCGAGACGGCCGGGCCGAGGGTGTCGCTGGAGCCAGTGTACAACGCCGCCCTGGCCGCACAGGACGACCTGATGACCCTGCGCGACGATGCGGCCTGGATCGAGGGCCTGTCAGATGCCGACTTTGCGGTTCTGCAATCGCGCCTCAGAGGCTTCGCGCTCAGCCGCGGGCTCGAAATCTATGCCGACCCCGACCCGGCATTCTTCCGCGCGCTGGCAGACACGCACGGCCAGCCTGCCGATCAGGCGTTCTTCGCCCAACTGGAGCAGTCCACAGCGCCGGACTATCTGCCCGTGTACCTCCGGCCCAAGGGGCTGAGCGTGTGTGTGCGCTACGGCGATGGGCTGATCGCGCCCTATTACGCCGGCTGGCTGGACTATCAGCGTCAATCACCCGAACGCTACAAGAGCAAGGTCAGCGAATTTCTGGCCAATCTGGAGGGCATTGTCGGCCTCGGCACCTGCGCCTGCGGCGCGCTCGAAAGCGTGCAGCAGGAGCTGCACGCGTTCACGAAGCGGTTTCCGTCTGCGAGGGTCAACGGCAAGATTCGCGACCGCCTCGCGCAACTGGAGGTCGACCCCTGGAGCGTGCCGGTACGCTGCAGCTGAACCGACGACGCGTTCCGGCCGCCTACCACCGTTCGTTCACACCAATGGCTGCTCGATAAACCGCGTGAATCCAGCGACGGGCTCACGCTCGGTCACCAGGCGATTGGCGATGTGCGTGTCGTCGGCATAACCCAGCGCCATGCCGCAGACCAGCATCTCTTCCGGCGGCATGGCGATGTGCCGGGCGATGATGTGGTGGAACGGTGTGAACGCCGCCTGCGGGCAGGTATCCAGCCCGTGGCCCCGGGCCGCAACCATGATGTTCTGCAGGAACATGCCGTAATCCATCCAGCTGCCCCGCCCCAGAATACGGTCGATGGTGAACATCAGGCCCACCGGCGCATCGAAGAAGCGATAGTTGCGCGCGTGCTGCGCGTGCATGCCCGGCTTGTCCTGCTTGCCGATGCCGAGCAGGCCGTAGAGATCCCAGCCCACCTTGCGGCGCCGGTCGATGAAGGGCGACTTCCACTCAGTGGGGTAGTAATCGTACTCATCGCGATGCGTCTGCGCCCAGTCGGGCTGGTCGAAGGCGTCGAGAATGTCGCGGCTCAGGGCCTCACGTGCGGCACCCGTCAGCACGTACACCTTCCACGGCTGGGTGTTGGTGCCCGAGGGCGCCCGCGAGGCGATCTGCAACACGTGCTCGATCGCCTCGCGCGACACCGGCCTGTCGGTGAACGCCCGCACCGAGCGACGGCTTGCGATGGCGCGATCAACCGGATGCGCGTCGGGTGACGCGAACGTCTCACTCATGGCGCATCCCGATGAACCGCGCAGCAGGCCGCATGCTGGAGCCGGCCACCCATCAATTGACGGACTTGCTGCGACCCGCCCAGTACGGCTTGCGCAGGTCGGTCTTGAGGATCTTCCCGGCGCCACTGACCGGCAGCGGCTCCTGGCGAAGTTCGACGCTGCGCGGCACCTTGTAGCCGGCGATCAGCGTGCGGCAGTGGGCGATGATCTCTTCGCCGGTCACCGTGGCACCATCTTTGGGCACCACCACGGCGAGTACCGCCTCGCCCCATTGCTCGCTGGGAATACCGATGACCGCGCATTCCTGTACGGCCGGATGCTGGTAGATGGCCCCTTCCACCTCGACGCTGAAGATGTTCTCGCCGCCGCTGATGATCATGTCCTTGGCGCGGTCGACCAGGAAGATGAAACCCTCCTCGTCCATGTAGCCCAGGTCACCGGTGTGCAGCCAGCCGTTGCGCAGGGTTTCCCGGCTCTGTTCCTCCATGCCCCAGTAGCCGCGCATCACGTTCAGGCCGCGGGCGCAAATCTCGCCGACGGTGCCGCGCGGCGCCTCCACATCGTTCTCGTCCATGACCACCACCTCGACGCCGTAGGCGGGGCGCCCTGCGCTGGTGAGCTTGGGGCCGCCGGCAACGTGGAACTTGGCCTCCAGAAAGCTCACCACCGGAGCCGCCTCGGTCTGGCCATAGCCCTGGGTGAAGCTGACGCCGGGCAGCGCCGCCATTGCACGCAGCAGCACCGCTTCCGGCATGGGTGAGGCGCCATACAGCATGCGCCGCAGGCTGGACACATCGTGATCGGCGACCTTGCCGGAGCTGATCAGCAGGTTGATCATCGTCGGCACCAGCACCGTGTGGGTCACGCGTTCGCGGGCGACGGTGGTTAGCACATCATCCACGTCGAAGCGTGGGATGGCGACATGGGTGCCCCCCGCCATGGTCACGGCGAAGGTATTGGCCATGTCGGCCAAGTGGAACATCGGCGCCGCGTGCAGGTAGATGGCGGTGTCGTCGTAATGCAGCGCCGGAATCACGTTCAGGGCATTGAACACCACGTTGTCGTGCGTGAGCATCACGCCCTTGGACTTGCCGGTGGTGCCGCCGGTGTAGAACAGGCCGGCCAGCGCGCCGCCGCCGACATTGGCGTCGGCCACGGGCGCGTGATCGGCAATCAGGGCTTCGTAAGACAGGCAGCCCTCGGGCAGCGCCCCATCGCCCATGAACACGACGTGCTTGACCGTTTTCATCAGTGGACGCAGCGCCGGCAACATTGCTGCGAAGGCATCGTCCACGAACAGCACGGCACTGGCGGAGTCGTCGAGCGTGTAGGCGATCTCTGGCGGCGCCAGGCGAATGTTCACCGGGTTGGCGGCCGCACCGATCCAAGCCACCGCGTAAAAATACTCGACATAGCGGTCGCTGTTCAGTGCCAGCACCGCCACGCGATCTTCAGAGCCCACCCCAAGCGACTTCAGGGCAGCGCCCAACCGGGCAATACGCTGCTCGAACTGAGCCCAGGTCTGGCGACGATTGCCGCAGATCGTGGCGGTACCGCTCGCCCGAATCTGTACTGCGCGCCGCAGGGTCTGAGTGATGTACACGGTGTTTTCCTCCCAAGAGTGATAAAGGCAACCTGACGAAATTCCGAGGCTTTCGCGGCTGCTTGCGATGATTGTCTAACGGATGTTAGTTTGCTCGCGAACCCATGACAAGTGCTGCACCCGACCATGTCCGGCCCTGACGATTCCCCGTGCACGCAGCTTGCGTCGGCCTCCCAGCGCTTCGAGCCGAGCCCTCTTCTGGCAGATGCCAGCGCCTGGGACCAGACCCCGTTCTTCAAGTGGATGGGCATGCGCGTGCTCGACGCCGAGGCGGGCCGGGGGCGCCTGGTGCTTGACGTGCAGGACCATCATCGCGGTGGCGGCGGAACGGCGGCCGTCAATGGCGGGGTGCTGGCTTACATGCTCGATGCGGTGGTGGGCCTGGCGGTGCACACCAGCAATCATCCGGACACCGTCGGCCAGGTCACGCTCAGCCTCAACGTGGAGTACCTGGCCCCAATGATGGTGGCGCGCCAGATCATCGGCGAGGGCGAGGTCGTACGCCGCGGCGGCAGCCTCGCCTTCGTTGACGGGCGCCTTTATGCCGATGACGGCAGCGTGGCCTGCAGGGCACACGCGGTGCTGCGGGTGTTCCGCCGTCGCGCCTGAGCGCATTTCCATATTCAAGTCACAGACCGAGAACATGCCCGAACAGAACCTGCACATGGCGGTGAAATTCACCGCCACCGCGAAAGCGATCCCGGACCATCCTTGCCTGATCCAGGGCCAGCAACGCTTGACCTGGCGGCAGGTGGACGAGCGCACCAACCGCATTGCCAATGCCCTGCTCGACGCGGCCACCCTGCAGCGCGGCGATCGCGTCGCGGTGATGGAACGCAACTCGCCGGCCTACGTGGAGAGTTACCTGGCGGCGATGAAGCTGGCGCTGGTGCCCTGCAACGTCAATTACAAGTACCGGTCCGAAGAGCTTCAGTATCTGCTCGAAGACTCGGGCGCGGCCGTGCTGGTGATCAACGCGGAATTCCTGCCGGTCTTCGAGCCGATCGCCGCGCAGTGTCCGCACCTCAAACTCGTCGTGGTCATTGGCCCTGCGGCGCAGGCCGCGCTGCCCGCCGGACGCATGGCCTACGCGGCCTGCCTGGCACACCACAGCGCTGCGCCACCCAATCTGGCCTGGGCCGCGCCGAACAACGATGACCTGTTGTTTCTGCTCTACACCGGCGGCACCACCGGCTTTCCCAAGGGCGTCATGTGGGACACCACGGTGTACCGCGAAATGCACCGCCTGCTGGGGCCGATGGTGCGCGGCATCATCGAGCGCCTGCCGCGCGCGCCGGCGTCCATGTTCCGGTCGCGGACGGGGCACGAGAACGCAATCTCGCGCTTCATGCAATCGCCGGTGTTTCGCTGGCTGATCGCACGCCAACCGGTGCGCGAGGCGCTGGGCCGATACGCCGAGCGCTCGTTCCGCGAGCGCGCCAGCGGGCCGCTGGACGTGGCCGCCAAGAAAGCCCGGTTGATGCGTCGCTTCCCGAACCCGACGCTGGTGGCCTGCCCGCTGATGCACGGCACCGGCTGGCTCACCACCTTGAACACGCTCACCGGCGGCGACGCGGTGATCTTTCTCGAAGGCGCCAAGTTCGACGCGGCCGAGGTCTGGCGCACCGTCGAACGCGAGAAGGTCTGCACCCTCATCATCGTCGGCGACGCGTTTGCGGTGCCACTGCTCGAAGAACTGGAGCGCCATTCCTACGACACCTCGTCGATGCTGATGATGAACAGCTCCGGGGTGGTCTGGTCGCCCAAGGTCAAGCAGGGGCTGCTGAAGAAGATTCCCCAGCTGATCATCGTCGACTCGCTCGGTGCCTCCGAAGGTCTGGGTCGCTCGGAACCGATCACCGCGCAGGAGGGCGAGATCAAGCCCATGCGCTTCCGTCTGTCGTCGCACATGAAAGTGTTCGACGAGCAGGACCGCGAGGTCGTGCCCGGCTCCGGCGTCAGTGGCCAACTCGCGATCAGTGGCCTGATTCCGCGCGGCTACTGGCGCGACGAGGCCAAGACCGCCAAGACCTTTCGCACCATCAACGGCGTGCGGTACTCGATGTTTGGCGACGTTTGCACGGTCGAAGCCGATGGCTCGCTGACCCTGCTCGGCCGAGGCTCCGGCGTGATCAACACCGGGGGTGAAAAGGTGTTCCCGGAAGAGGTCGAGAACGTCATTCACGACCAGCCCGGCGTCGCCGACTGCGTCGTGGTGGGCGTGTCCGACCCTCGCTACGGTCAGGTCATTGCCGCGCTGGTCGCGTTTCATCCGGGCCAAAGTGGCTCGCTGGATGACATCGCCCATCAATGTGCCGCACGCCTGGCCAACTACAAGAAGCCCCGCCACCTGTTCGTGGTGGACAAGATTCCGCGTAAGGACAACGGCAAGATGGAATACCCGCTCGCGCGGGAAATCGTCGCCCAGCGCATCCAGCAACTTTCAGCCTCCGAATGAAAACCCTCCACGCCCCCCTCTACACCTGCCCCGAGGACTTCCTCGCGGGCCTTGAAACCCAGCAATACATCGCCAGCAAACGCATCGGCACGGCCGTCTATCTGGGACTGCACCTCGAGAAGCCGCTGCTGGTCGAAGGCCCCGCCGGCGTCGGCAAGACCGAGCTGGCCAAGGCGCTGGCGTCCCTGCTCGATGTGCCGCTGGTGCGCATGCAGTGCTACGAAGGCCTTGACGAGTCCAAGGCGCTGTACGAATGGAAGTACGGCAAGCAGTTGCTCTACACACAGATTCTGCGGGACAAGCTCGGCGAGCTGATGCAGGGCGCGGCCACGCTGGAAAAGGCGCTGGAGAAGCTGCACGCCCACGACGATCTGTTCTATTCCGAGAGCTTTCTCGAACCCCGGCCGTTGCTGCGCGCCCTGCGCGAACCGGCGGGCTGCGTGCTGCTGGTGGACGAGATTGACAAGGCCGACCCGGAGTTCGAGGCCTTCCTGCTCGAACTGCTGTCCGACTACCAGATCTCGGTGCCGGAGCTCGGCACGGTGAGCGCCAAGGTGCGCCCGATCGTGCTGCTGACCAGCAACGGCGCGCGGGAGCTGTCCGACGCACTGCGCCGCCGCTGCCTGCACCTGCACATTCCTTATCCCGAGGCCGCGCTGGAACGGCAGATCGTTCAGACCCGCGTGCCCGAGCTGGCACCGTATCTGGCGACCAGCCTGGTCGCTTTCGTGCATGGCCTGCGCGCGCTGGACCTGAAGAAGCATCCCGCGGTCAGCGAGACGCTGGACTGGGCGCGCACGCTGGTGCTGCTCAACGCCGACGAACTCGGCGAAGACCTGGTGCGCGACACGCTCACCACCCTGCTCAAGCACGAGGAAGATGTCGCCACCGCGCTGGCCGCCCTGCCCCAGGTGATGCAGGCGACCCGCAACGCCGCGCAGGTTCATGCAGCGCGCGCTTGAGGAGTTCGTGCTGGCGCTGCGCGGCAGCGGCCTGGAGCCGGGGTTGTCGGAATGCGTGGACGCCTATCGCGCCGCCCGCATCGTCGGGCTGGACGATCGCGACCGCCTGCGCGAAGCCCTGGGCGCCACGCTGGCGAAGACCGAGCCGGGCCGCGCCATTTTCGACGACGTGTTCGAGCGCTACTTCTCGTTCACGATGTTTGGCGAAGGGCTGCCCGATACCGCAGAAACCGAACCGGTTGCCGACGACGGCAACGCCGCCAACGACAAGGCCCCGCCGTCGGGCGACGCCCGAACGCCCACCGACGTTCTGCTGCGCATGATCGAGACCGCCGACCGCGCGGGCCTTGCCGGGCGCCTGCGCGCCGCCGAGCAGCAGGTCGGCATCACCGGCGCCTGGCTGCCGACGCAGCGTGGCCTGTACACGCGGCGCATGCTGGAGGCCATGGGCGCCGGCGACCTGATCGCCGAGGAACATGCCCTGGCCGCTCAGCCCTCGCGCTCGGCGGCCACCGAATCACGCATCTCGCGCCTGCAAGCGGCGCGCGGACGCCTGTTTGAAGAGGTGCGCGACCACGTTGCGCGACGCTTGGTGCTGTACGGCAAGTCCGCCACCGAGAAGCTGCGCGACACCACGCTGAGCACCCAGCGCCTGTCGAACATCGAGCGCCGCGACTTCGACCGCATGCTGCGGCTGATCCACAAGCTGGCGCGCCGGCTGGCCACCCGCCACGCGCTGCGCCAGCGCCGCCAGCGCCGCGGCGTGCTCGACGTGCGGCGCACGCTGGCGCGCAATGTCGCCTACGGCGGCGTGCTGTTCGAGACACGCTGGAAGAACCGGCCCATCAGTAAGCCCAAGGTCATCGCCATCTGCGATGTGTCGCGCTCGGTGGCCTCTTACGCGCGATTTCTGCTGCTGCTGCTGTACGGCCTGCGCGACGTGTTGCCCGACGTGCGCAGCTTCGCCTTCACCCACCGTCTGGTGGACGTGTCGGGCCACTTCGACCGCGATCCGCCGCACATCGCCATCGAGCGCGTGCTCGACCAGGTGGGCGGCACCGGCACCAACTACGGCACCATGCTGCGCGACTTCGCCGCCCAGGAGCTGGCCAGGGTCGACCGTCGCACCACCGTCATCATGCTGGGCGACGGTCGCAACAACCACGCCGAACCCGAGGTGCAGGTGATGCGCGACCTGCACAAGCGCGCGCGCCGTGTGGTCTGGCTCAACCCCGAGCCCCGCAGCTTCTGGGCCCTGGGCGACTCCGAAATGCCGCGCTATGCGCCCTGCTGCCACACCGTTCGCGAGTGCGGCACCCTGGTGCAACTCGAGCGCGCCGTCGACAACCTGCTGCGCAACACCGGCAGCAATGGCTGAAGGCTTTCTCACACCTATGAACCTCATGACCCCTCCCCCCGCCACACCGGACGCCGTCGCCGAAGTGCTTGGAGTGCTCGACCTCAAGACCGTCGGCACCGATCGCTTCCGCGCGCAGCCGCGCGAATTCGGTCGCCGTCGCCTCTACGGCGGCCAGATCTTCGCGCAGACCGTCATGGCCGCGCAGCTCACCGTGGAGGATCGCGCACCCCACGCGCTGCACGCCTGCTTCCTGCTGCCGGGCACCCCGGACGATCCCGTCGACTTCGAGGTGGAGCGCCTGCGCGACGGCGGCGCCTTCTCGGCGCGGCGCGTCAATGCGCTGCAGAATGGGCGGGTGATCCTGAGCCTGATGGCCTCGTTCCATCGCAAAGAAGAAGGCTTCGAGCACCAGATCGAAATGCCCCCCGCGCCCGAGCCGGAGACACTGGCCAGTACCAGCAGCCTGCTCGCCGACTGGGTGCAGCAAACCGGCACGGTGCCGCACTCGATGCTGGAAGTCAGCATGACCCAGCGCATGGGCCTGGACGTGCATCCGCTGGAACCCGACAGCGTGTTCGGCGACAAGATCCGCCCGCCGGAATACGCGCACTGGTTCCGCGTCTGCCGGACGGTGCCCGACGACCCCCGGCTGCACTACGCGCTGCTCGCCTTCGCCAGCGACCTGTGTTTTCTCGGCACCTCGCTGCGGCCGCACGGGGTGCCGTGGTACGTCCCCAGCATGCAGCCCTCCACGGTCGATCATTCGCTGTGGATCCACCGCCCGCTGCGGGCCGACGAATGGCTGCTCTACGTGATGGACTCACCCACCGCGCAGAACGCCCGGGGCTTCGTCCGCGGCGCCATCTACGATCGCGCCGGCCGGCTGGTGGCCTCCAGCGCCCAAGACGGGCTGATCCGCCCCCTGCAAGCCCGTTAAAGCCCTAAGCCCATGACCTCGACCACCGCTGCACGCCCCTGGTGGCAGTCCCTGCCTGCGGATTACTACCGGCATCCCTACGCCACCCTGCTCGACCGCAGCGACCCACTGAAGGTGCTCACGACTGCGGCCGTCGATCAGGTGGCGCGCACCGCCCTGGGCTCGGTGATGGCCCTGGCCCTGATGCGCAGCCTCGGCACGCCGCGCGCCCGCGCCATCGAGCGCGAGCGGCTCCGCTTCTATGCGCCGCTGGCCGACGCCGACGCTGACGCGGTCTACATCGCGCCGCCGGCCGTGCCGGTGCGGACGCGCAAGACCTCGGGCTGGGGCCTGGGCTTCGGCGAGGCAGTGTGCGAACGCCTGAGTTTCGACAGCCCCTTCGAGCCGCTCAATCCGGCGCTGCGCGAGGATTACGCCCGCAACGAACGCAACCGCCGCGCCACCGCGCTGTACATCCGCCGGCCGATGGGCAAGCCGCGACCGACGCTGATCTTCGTGCATGGCTACCTGCTCGACGATCCGCGTGTGAACAGCCGTGCGTTCTGCCTGCCCTGGCTGTTCCGCATGGGCTACGACGTGCTGCTGCCCAGCCTGCCCTTTCATGGGCCGCGCGCCGAGCGGCTGCATCCCTACAGCGGCTACGGGTTTTTCGGTGGCGGCCTGGCGCGCACCAACGAATCGATGTTGCAGGGGGTCAGCGACCTGCGGGTGTGGACGCAGGAGCTGTTGAACCGCGGTGCACCGCAGGTGGGCATTTCCGGCCTGAGCCTGGGCGGCTACATGACCGCCATGCTGAGCACGGTCGAATCGCGCCTGGCGTTCGCGATTCCCAATTCGCCGGTGGTCGCGGCGGCTGACATGGCGATGGAATGGCAGCCCCTGGGCACGCTCATGCGCCGCTCGGTGCTGACCGACGGCTGGACCTTTCCCGAGCTGCGGCAGAGCATGGCCCTGCACAGTCCGCTCAGCCGTCCACCCCGTCTGGATCCGGGGCGCCTGATGGTGATTGGTGGCGCGGGGGACCGCTTCACCTCACCGCGCTTCGTCAGCCTGCTGCACCAGCACTGGGCGGGCAGCGATGTGCACTGGTTTCCCGGAAATCACCTGCTGCATCTGCAACAGGGCCGGTATCTGCGGCTGATGAAGAAGTTCATGGACCGCAACGTGTATCCGAACGCCGCGGATCAGCCCCCGCCCGCCCCGCACTGATCCGCCTGCACCGGCCGCACTGCCGCGCAACACGACGCGGCAGTGCCGGGCCGCGATTCAGGGGGCGCGTGCGATGCCCTGCTCGATCATCGCGTCGACCTCGGTGCTGGAATATCCCAGCCCCAACAACACCTCGCGCGTGTGCTGGCCCAGGGTGGGGGCCGCCGCATGCACCGATCCCGGCGTTCGCGACAGCTTCACCGGAATGCCCAGCCCGCGCTGCCCGTTGTCGAACTCCACCACCATCTCGCGGTGCAGCGTGTGCGGGTGCTGCAAGACCTGCGGCAACTGGTTGACCGGCCCTGCCGGGATGCCGGCCTTCAGCAGGCCTTCGCACAGTTCTGCGGCATCCCGATCTGCCAACAGGGTTTCGATCGAGGCGCGCAGCGCAATGCGATTGCGGTTGCGCTCGCCGTTGCTGGCATAGCGCGGGTCGGTGGCCAGCTCCGGGGCGCCCACGAACGCGCAGAACTTGCGGAACTGCCCGTCGTTGCCGATGCCCAGAAACACTTCGCCGCTGCGGGTCTCGAACTTGTCGTAAGGCACCACGTTGGGATGGCCGCTGCCGGCCAGCACCGGCACCTGGCCGTTGACGAACCAGTTGGCGGCGTGCGGATGCAGCAGGCCCACGGCGGTGTCGAACAGCGTGGCCTCGACAAACTGCCCCTGCCCGGACCGCTGCCGCTCGGCGAGCGCCAGCAGTATGCCGATCACCGCGTTCAGCCCGGTGGTCATGTCGACGATGGGAATGCCGATGCGTGTCGGGCCGCTGGCGGGGTCACCGTTGACGCTCATCAGCCCCCCCATGGCCTGGGCCACCGCGTCGTAGCCCGGCGCACCGCCCAGCGGACCATCGCCGCCGAAGCCGGACACGCGGCAATGGATCAGTCGGGGGAAGCGTTCACGCAGTACGTCCTCGAAGCCCAGGCCCCACTTCTCCATCGTGCCGGTCTTGAAGTTCTCGACCAGCACGTCAGCATCGGCAAGCAGGCGCAAAACCGCCTCGCGGCCTTCCGGCCGCGAGAGGTCCAGCACGATGTCCTGCTTGTTGCGATTGACGCCAAGAAAATACGAGGCCGTGCCCTCGACGAAAGGCGGCCCCCAGGTCCGGGTCTCGTCGCCCATCGGCGGCTCGACCTTGACCACACTGGCCCCATGATCCGACAGGATCTGCGTGCAGTACGGCCCGCCCAGCACGCGTGAAAGGTCAACAACCCGGATGCCGGTGAGCGCACCGCTGGGGGGTTTGGGCGAAGCCTTGGGCGACAAGGTGGGCATCAGTACGAGCGCGGCAGGCCCATGACCTTTTCGCCGATGTAGTTGAGCACCATCTCGCGGTTCAGCGGCGCGGTGCGCAGCAGGCGCACCATCGGGTACAGATCGAAGATGCCGTATTCCTTGGTGAAACCGTTGCCACCGAAACATTGCAGCGATGCGTCCACCGCGTGGATGCCGGCCTCGGCTGCCGCGTACTTCGCCATATTGGCGAATTCGCCGGCAGGCAGGCGGTTGTCGAAGGCCCAGGCGGCCTTGTGCGTCATCAGCCCGGCCATCTCGATTTCGGAGTGGGCCACCGCCAGCGGATGCTGCAGGCCCTGATAGGCGCCGATCGGCACCTTGTTGAACAGCTTGCGCTCGTTGGCATAGGCCACGGCCTTGCGCAGGGCGAAACGGCCCACGCCGACGCACAGCGCGGACAGGATGATGCGTTCGGGATTGAGCGTGTCGAACAGGATCTTGAAGCCTTCGTCGACGCTGCCCAGCGCGTCGGCCTCGGTCAGTTCCACGTCGTCGAAGAACACCTGCCACTGCGACTCCGGCATGGGGATGCTGACCGGAATCACCGTCTTGCTCACGCCCTTGGCGCGCATGTCGACGATGAACAGGGTGAAGCCGTCGGTCTTGCGGCTGACCTCGCCGTGCGGCTTGGTGCGGCTGACCACCAGGGCGTAATCGGCAGAATTGGCGTCGGTGATGTAGGTCTTCTGGCCATTGAGCTTGAAGCCCTTGCCGTCGCGCCGCGCAATGGACGTGATTTCCATGGTGTTGGATCCGGCGTCGGGCTCGGTGATGGCGAAGCAGAACTTGATCTCGCCGCGGCAGGCCGCCGGCAGATATTTCTGCTTCTGCTCTTCGGTGCCGTGCATGGCGATCAGCGCCAGCGACATGGTGGAATTGACCACCAGACTGAGCAGCGGAATGCCGTTATTGGACAGGCCCTCCATGAACAGGGCCATTTCCATCATGCCCTGGCCGGCACCGCCGTAAGCCTCCGGCACCATGAGCCCCAGAAAGCCGTCGGATGCCACCTGGGCAAGCAATTCCTTGGGCGGCTCGTGCTTTTCCGCGTAGCTCATCCAGTAGCGGCGGTCGTACTGCTGCGAGACCTTGTCGCCATACTCCAGAATCATGCGCTGCTCGCTGCTCAGTTCAAAGTTCACGTTCGATAATCCTTCAGGAAAAATAGAGTCCGGCTCTCGACCCGCCGCCTGCACCAGACTGCGGTGCGCAATCCGGCGCAGGGATTGTTGGATTTGCGGCCGACCGCGACATGGCGCGCGGTCGGCCGCAACGCCTTACTGCGCGGAGGGGAATTTCGGGGCACGCTTCTCGCGCACGGCCTTCACCCCTTCGGGGGCATCCTCGCCGAGGAAGCAGAGCATCTCCATGGCCAGCGAGCTTTCGAAGATCGGGCGGGCCATGTTCATCCAGCCGTTGAGCGAACGCTTGGTCAGGCGGATCGCGCCCTGGCTGCCGGCGGCCAGCTTGTCGGCGACCGACAGGGCCTTGTCCATGAGCTGCGCGCGCGGCACGCAGGCGCTGACCAGGCCGATGCGCTCGGCTTCCTTGCCGTCGATGAACTCGGCGGTGAGCAGGTAGTACTTGGCCTTGGCCATGCCGCAGAGCAACGGCCAAACAATGGCGGCGTGGTCGCCGGCACCGACGCCGAGCTTGACGTGGCCGTCGGTGATCTTGGCTTCTTCGGCCATGATGCTGATGTCGGCCAGCATGGCCACCGCCAGACCGGCGCCCACGGCGACGCCGTTGATCGCCGAAATGACGACTTTCTCGCAATTCATGATGCTGTAGACGACGTCGGCGGCTTCCTGCATTACCACGGAGATTTCCTTGGGATTGCCGACCATGTTGCTGATCCATTCCAGATCGCCGCCGGCCGAGAAGGCGCGGTCGCCGGAGCCGGTGATGACCGCCACCTTGGTCTTGGCGTCGTCATGCACCACCTGCCAGATCTTGGTCAGTTCCCAGTGCAGGCGCGCATTGGTCGCGTTCATGACTTCGGGGCGGTTGATGGTGATGACGAGCACGCCGTTGGGGCGGTGTTTGAAGCTGAGGAACTGGAAGTCTTCGTAGGTCATGGCAATCTCAATGTTTCGTGTGGATGAATATGGGTACAGGGGAACAACTTCAGACGATGCGGTAGATCATCGAGCCGGTGGCCACCAGGCGACGCGCGTCGCTGTCTTCGACGATTTTCACGTCGCAGAAGATCAATTCCTTGCCGCGGCGGCGGACTTCGCCGGTGGCGAGGATGGCGGTGCCCATCGCGGCGCCGACAAAGTTCACGGTGAGCGTGACGGTCGAGGCTTTCATGCCGCGGGCGATGTCGTGGCCGGACCAGGCCGCCAGCGCGCCGGTAAGGTCGAGCATGCTGGAGATCACGCCGCCATGCAGCGCATTGCCGCCGCCGCACAGGTCCATGCGATGCGGCAGGCGCACCACGGCGCGGTCGGGCACGGTCTCCACGACCTCGATGCCCAGTACTTTCTGGAAGCCGATCTGCGGAAACATCTTGATCAGTTCGGCAATCTGCGGGGCGACTTCGGGTTGATCGGACACAGTAAAACTCCCGGATGGGTGACAGGGTTCAGGAATGAAGCTGCAGGCGGCCGTTGCCAAGCACGACCAGGTCGCGTGTCGCCACCCGGGTGCGGAATGACCACAACGTGCCGTCGCGCCAGATGTCGGTGGTCAGCGACTCGCCCGGATAGACCGGCGCGGTGAAGCGCGCATGCATCGAGGCGATGCGGCTGGCGTCGTAGTCCAGCGCCTTGACCAGTGCATGGCCCGCCACCCCGAAGGTGCACAGACCGTGCAGGATGGGACGATCAAACTTGGCCGCGCGTGCCACCTTGGGGTCGGCGTGCAGCGGATTGTCATCGCCTGACAGCCGATAGATCAGCGCCGCCTGCGGCAGGGTGTCGAGCGTGACCGACACATCCGGCTCGCGTGTCGGGATTTCATGCACCGGCGGCGTCGGGCCGGTCGGCGCGCCGATGCCGCCATCGCCACGGCAAAACGTGGTGTTGGGCAGGGTCGCCAGAAGCTCGCCGGTGGCGGCGTCGGTAAGGGTGCGTTCGGAGTAGACGAGGATGCCCTTGCCGGCGCCCTTGTCGACGATGCCGGTCACCCGCGTGCGGCCGATCAGTTCGCCTTCCGGCGGCGGCAGCTTGTGAATGATCAGGCCCTGCTCGCCGTGAACGATGCGCACCCAGTCGACGCCGGTATCCGGTTTCTTCCACCAGAAGCCGGGATGCCCGAGCACCACCGGATAGGTCGGCAGCACCTGCAGGCCGTCTTCGTAGACGTAGCGCAGTTGCTGCTCGTCCATCGGGTCGGCGCCCAGCCCGATGCCCAGCGCATAGAGCATGGTGTCCTTGCGCGTGTACTTCTGCCGGACCTCCGGAATCGGATAGTGGAGCAGGTGCTGGTAGTCGACCGCCATGGCTTAGACCGGGTCCCAGGAGAACACTTCGCCGCTGGTTTCCAGGGCGAAGAAGTCGGCCTTGAGCGCGGGCATGGCGTGTTCGGCAACGGTCTGCGGCGTCCAGCCCTCCCCGCGATGCACGCCGCGGATGGGACGCGGCTGGCTCATCAGGAAGATCTCGTTGGCGCGCACGGCGAAAATCTGCCCGGACACCTCGTGGGCCGCGTCGCTGGCCAAATACACCGCCACCGGCGCGATCTTGCCGGCTTCCATCTTCTTGAGCTTTTCCACCCGCGCCTTCTGCTGCGGCGTCTCGGTGGGAATCGAGCCGATCATGCGGCTCCAGGCGAACGGCGAAATGCAGTTGGAGCGCACGTTGTAGCGCTTCATGTCCATCGCGATCTGCTTGGACAGCGAGGCGATGCCCAGCTTGGCTGCACCGTAGTTGGCCTGGCCGTAGTTGCCGATCAGCCCCGAGGTGGACGTCATGTGCACGTAGGCGCCCGAGTTCTGCGCCTTGAAGTGCGGCGCCGCGGCGCGCGAAACGTAGAACGTGCCGTTGAGGTGCACGTCGATCACCGCTTGCCATTCTTCCAGGCTCATGTTGAAGAAGAAGCGGTCGCGCAGGATGCCGGCGTTGTTGACCACCGCGTCGATGCGGCCAAAGGTGTCCATCGCGCACTGCACGATGCGACCGGCGGCGGTCCAGTCGGACACGCTTTCGCCGTTGGCCACGGCACGGCCGCCACGGCTCTCGATCTCGCGCACCACTTCGGCGGCCGGTGTTTCAGTGGATACGCTGCCGTCCACCGACACGCCGAGGTCGTTGACCACGACGGCGGCGCCCTCGGCCGCCATCAGCAGTGCCATGTCCCGGCCAATGCCGCGACCCGCGCCCGTGACCACGACCACCTTGCCTTCCATCATTTTGCTCATGTCCCTACTCCTTGAAAAGAACGTCACAAAGTCGCTGCGCTGCCAAGCACCGCGGTGATCTGGCTCGACAGCACGCCGCCGTTGCCGTGGGCGAGGGCCAGTTCCGCACCGGGCACCTGTCGATCGCCGCATTCACCGCGCAGCTGCCGCACGGCCTCGACGATGGTGAAAATGCCGTACATGCCCGGATGGCAGCAGGACAGCCCGCCGCCGTTGGTATTGACCGCCAGTCGCCCGCCCGGCGCGATGGCGCCGTCGCGGACGAATGCCCCGCCCTCGCCCTTGGCGCAGAAGCCCAGGTCTTCGAGGAACAGGATCGTGTTGATGGTGAAGGCGTCGTAAAGCTCCACCACGTCGATGTCCGCGGGACCGACGCCGGCCATTGCGAAGGCGCGCGGCCCAGACTCGGCGGCGGCGGTGGTGGCCAGGTCGGGCAGGCAGGCAATCTGCCGGTGCCAGGTCGCGGCCGCGCAGCCGAGCAGATAGATCGGCGGCTTCGGGAAATCCCTGGCGCGATCGGCACGCACGAGGATCACCGCGCCGCCGCCGTCGGTGACCAGGCAGCAGTCGAGCACCGACAGCGGATCGGACACCATGCGCGCGGCCAGCACTTCCTCGATGGTCAAGGGCTCGCGCTTCTGCGCCTCTGGATTGAGCTGTGCCCAGCGTCGCGCGGCGACCGCGACCTCGGCCAGGTCCTCGCGGCGCGTGCCGTATTCGTGCATGTGGCGCGCCGCCGCCAGGGCGTAGCTGGAGATCGGGTAGCGCGGCCGATAGGGCGCCTCGTAGGGCTGCTCCTCGCTCATGGTCTTGAGCTTGCCCAGGCCGCTGCCCTGATTGCTGCCGTAGCAGATCAGTGCGACCTCGCACAGCCCGGCCTGGAGCGCGAGCGCGGCATTGAGCAGGTGGCCGACGAAAGACGAGCCGCCGACCATGGTGGAATCGACGAACTTCGGACGCAGGCCGAGATACTCGGGAACCGACAGCCCGGCCAGAAAATGATAGGACGAACCGGTGAACACGCCATCCACATCGGACAGGCGCAGCCCGGCATCGGCGAGGGCGCGGTGCACCGCCTCGCCCAGCACTTCCATCGCAGTGCGGCCCGGCGCCGACGGCAGGCCGCCCAAACCCACCCCGACGATCGCCGCGGCGCCGCGTAGATCATGCGCCATGCTTGCCTCCCTCGGGCCGGAACACGAGTACCGCCCCGCCCTCGCCGCGCTGAACCTCGGCGCGCACCCGCATGCCGATGCGCACGGCATCCGCGGGCACGCCCTCGACGCGGCTCATCAGGTGCGGACCCTCGTCGAGGGCAATGATGGCGACGTTGTAATCGCCACCGCTTTCGGCCCTGCGCCGCACCGTGGTGCTTGAATACACCTCGCCGCGGCCGTCGGGCGCGGTCCAGGTGAGGCGGGCATCGCCGCAATGCGGGCACAGCACGCGCGGCATGAACAGGTGGCGCCCGCAGGACTCGCAGCGCTGGATTTCGAAGTGGCCCTGCGCCAGACGCGCGGCGAATTGGGCGTCCGGCCCCGGGCCGCTGAAGAGGTCTTGCGCTGCGTCGCTCACGACTTGAGCCCCAGCACCTGCGAGGACAGGATGTTGCGCTGGATCTCGTTGGACCCCCCGTAGATCGTGGCCGGTCGCGCGTTGTAGTAGCTGGTCAACCAGTCGAAGGATTCGCCGGCCATGTCCACATCACCCACGAGACCACCGGCGCTGCCGGCCGTCTCGACCAGCAGCTGGGAGATCTTCTGGTAGTTCTCGGTGCCCATGATCTTGAGCATGGACACATCGGACCCCAGCGTTTCGCCGCGACGCACCTGATCGACGAAGCGCTCGTACAGCGCTGCATGATCCAGCACGTCGAGCTTGTAGCGCGCATAGGTGTCCATGAAGCCCTGGTCTTCGGTCAGACCCAGTTGCAGCGCCAGTTCTTCGAGTCGCGCCATGGCGTACTGGCTCTGCTTGGGGCCGCCGATGCCGATGCGCTCGAAACTGAGCAACGCCTTGGCGATGGTCCAGCCACGGTTCATTTCGCCCACGATGTTTTCCTTGGGCACGCGCACGTCGCGCAGGAAGGTCTCGCAGAATTCCTCGTGGCCGGCAAGGTTGCGGATCGGCCGCAGCTCGATGCCCGGCGTGCTGGTTTCGGCCAGCAGGAAGCTGATGCCTTCCTGCTTCTTGGCCTGCTTGTCGGTGCGCACCAGCATGAAGATGTGCGTGGCGTCCTGGGCCAGCGAGGTCCAGGTCTTCTGGCCGTTGACGATGAAATGATCGCCGTCGAGCACGGCCTCGGTGCGCAGACTGGCGAGGTCGGAGCCGGCGTTCGGCTCGGAATAGCCCTGGCACCAGACATGCTCGCCGGAGAGGATCTTCGGCAGGTAGTAGGCCTTCTGTTCCTCGGTGCCGTGCTGGATCAGCAGCGGCCCGACCATGACGATGCCCATGTCCGGCGCGCGGCCGATGCCGTGCAGCTCAAGCTCCTCCATGAAGATGACCAGCTTCGAGGGCGTCAGCCCCATGCCGCCGTACTGCTGCGGCCACGCCGGGGCCAGCCAGCCCTGCTTCGACAGGGTCAGGTACCAGCCCTTTACCTGCGCCCAGCGCAGTCGGGTCTTGGGGTAGCGCAGGTGTTCCGGGTAGTTGGCGTGAAAGAACGCGCGCACCTGGCTGCGGAAGTCGTCGTCGGTGAGGGTGTTCCAGTCGGTCTTTTGCATGGTGTTCAGCCCTCGCTTCCGGCCACGGGAGGATTCAGGCGCACATAGCGCCGACGGTGTGCCTGGGCATTGCCCAGCCAGGGCGCCAGCGACAGCACCCGGTTGACGTAGAGACTGAGGTCGTATTCGTCGGTGACGGCAATGCCGCCGTGCATCTGAATCGCCTCGCGCGCGGTGGACATCGCCACCTCGGCGGCACGCGCCTTGGCGCGACTGGCCATGCTGGTGCGCTTGTGCCGGGTCACGTCCGCATCGAGCGCGGCGACCGCCTGGCCGACCACGGCACGGGTCAATTCTTCCTGCATCAGCATGTCGGCAGAACGATGCTGCAGCGACTGGAAGCTGCCGATGGCCTTGCCGAACTGCATGCGCGTCTTGAGGTAGTCGAGCGTCATCGCGCGCATGCGCACGATCAGCGCGAGCAACTCGACCGCGTTCATCACCAGCGCCTCGTCGAGCGCGGCGGCCAGGTCGGCGCGGTCCAGGGTGAGCATCGCGGCAGCGTTTACCGACAGCTTGGTGGCTTTGAGGCGTGCCAGCGAGGTGCCGTCGGCCTGGGCCTCGTGTTTCACCTCAAGCCCGCTGCGGTCCGGCGCCACGGCGAACAGCGCGACCCCTTGCGGCGTGGAGGCCAGCAACAGATACACGGTGGCGCCGCTGCCCGGGCGCACGAAACGTGCCTCGCCGTCCAGCGTCCACCCGTCGCCTGCGGGCACTGCAGTGAACGGCGGCGAATCAAGCTCCAGGCTGCCGGCCACGTCCTGCCAGACCAGGCCCGGCACCGCGGTGCCGGCCGCAACGGCGCCGAGCAGTTCATCGCGCTGCACCGACTGGGCACACCGCCGCAGCGCCCCGGCCGCCAGCACGGCAACCGGCACCATGGGCTCAGGCGCGAGCTGCGCGGCAAGTCCCTCGATCACCACGCGCGCTTCGGCAAAGCCGAGGCCAAAACCGCCAAATTCCTCGGGCAGCAGCAGGCCGGTCCAGCCCTGCCCTGCCAGCTCCTCGAACATCGCCGGGTCGAATTCCGGCTGCGCCTTGCGCAGCTTGCGCGCGCGCGACAGCGGCAGGCGGCCTGCCGCGAAGGCGGTGACGCTGTCCTGAAGCAAGCGAACCTGGTCGTCGCGTTCAGCCTGCGCAATCGCGTCAGGCGTGGGTTGGGCACTCATCGTTTTGAATCCCTCAGTAGCTTTTCGGAAGGCCGAGCACTTTCTCGGCGATATGGCACAGAATCAGTTGCGGGCTGATCGGCGCGATGCGCGGAATCATCATCTCGCGCAGGTAGCGTTCGACGTGGTACTCCTTGGCATAGCCCATGCCGCCATGCGTGGCGACCGCACGCGTGCAGGCGCGGAAGCCCACCTCGGCAGCGTAAAACTTGGCGGCATTGGCATCCGGCCCGCAAGGCAGGCCCTGGTCGTACTTCCAGCCGGCACGGCGCGCCAGCAGCTCGGCGGCTTCAAGTTCGATCCAGCTTTCGGCCAGCGGGTGCTGGATCGCCTGGTTCTTGCCGATGGCGCGACCGAACACCTCACGCTCCTTCGCGTAGTTCACCGCGCGGTTGAGGGCGGCGCGCCCCAGGCCCACGGCCTCGGAGGCAATCAGCACCCGCTCGGGGTTGAGTCCATGCAGGATGTATTCGAAGCCACGCCCTTCCTCGCCCACGCGGTCTTCGTCGGACACCGGCAGGCCGTCGATTGCCAGCTCATTGGAGTCCACGCAGTGACGGCCCATCTTGTCGATCTCGCGGATGTCGACGTAGCGGCGATCCAGCGGCGCATAGAACAGGGTCATGCCCTGGGTGGGCTTCTTGCACTGCTCGATGGGCGTGGTGCGGGTCAGGATCAGGATGCGGTCCGCGACCTGCGCGGTGGAAATCCACACCTTGCGCCCGTGCAGCACGTAGCCGCCCTTGACCCGCTCGGCGCGCGTCTTCAGGTGCGTGGTGTCCAGGCCCGCATCGGGCTCGGTCACGCCGAAACAGGCTTTCTGCTCACCCTTTACCAGCGGTGGCAGGTAACGATGCTTCTGCTCCTCGGTGCCGTACACCACCACCGGCTGCAGGCCGAAGATGTTCATGTGGATGGACGACGCCCCCGACAGGCCCGCACCGGACTCGGCGATGGTCTGCATCAGGATGCTGGCCTCGGTGATGCCCAGCCCCGACCCACCATAGGCTTCGGGCGTGCAGATGCCCAGCCATCCGGCATCTGCCATCGCGCGGTGGAAGTCATGCGGAAAACCGCCGTGCTTGTCTTTTTCCAGCCAGTAATGGGCATCGAAGCGCGCACACAGGGTGCGCACGGCCTCACGGATGCTGTCGTGCTGTTCGTCGGACTGGAAGTTCACGGGTGTCAAAGCTCTCGGGTCGTGGTCGGCGGCGTGAAGGACTGCCGCTCTGTTCATCTAACAAGCGTTCGACAGTTTAACGGCCTAAAGCCCGCACCTGCAATGCGGAATCTCTCCCAATGTCACACGAGCCCGAAGGGCCAGCGGGGCGCCGGGATCACCGGAGGATGATCGGAGCATGATTGTGACGCTCAAGACCCACGGGCTACAGACACTGGAGCAAGGGCGAGCCTACCTCGCCGGCAGCGCGCCGCTGTCCTGCGCGGCGCCGCAGCGTGAGACCGCCTATGGCTTCATCCCGGCCCAGCTCTGCCAGCTCGACGACCTGGGCCCGCGCCGCCCTTCGGCGACGCCCGCTTCGCGCGTCTGGCCGGCCTCTCCAACGGCCACCTGTACAACCTGCGGGCCTCGCAAACCTATCGCCAGCGCGGACCCTTCGACAAGACCCGGCCGGTACAGCTGGCCATCGGCGAACGCCGCAAGCCGCGCCCCGAGGGCCGCCCCGGCTTCGTGCGCATCGATACCGTCCACCCAGGCGATCCAGGCGGCATCGCGGCCTGTATCACTTCAATCTGGTCAATGAGGTCACGCGCCTCCCGTTCGTCGGCTCGGTCGAGCGCATCTGCGAGGCTTTCCTGATCCCCGTGCTCGAAGCCCTCATCGAGCGCTTCCCGTTCCGCGTCCTGGGCTTCCATGCCGACAACGGCTGGGAGTACGTCAATCACCGCGCATGCGCCCTGCCCGACACGCTCCACGCCGCGGAATTCACCGGGTCGCGCGCACGTCGCAGCAACGACAACGCCCGGGCCGAGTCCAAAAACGCCGCCGTCGTGCGCAAGCACTTCGGCGACGCCCACATCCCCGACCGCTTCGCCGCCCGCGCGCTCAAGCAGGTTCGGGATCAGCGCTTGCACTCCATCAGCAAGGCCCCGCACCCCGACGCATGACAGCCCCTCACTCAGGCGCCCTCAAGGCTTATCTCTGAATTGGAACGGCGGGGCGGCTTGCCCCGCCGACGAGTGTTTCAGAACTGATACTTGACGAAGAAGCCCAGATTGTCCCGGTCGGCCAGCAGGTTGTTGCGCCCGGCGCCCCCAAAGAGGTTGTAGACGATGCTCACTGACATGGCCTTCTCGTAGCGGAACTCAAGAATCGATGTCAGCGAGTACCGTCCCTCAACGAAGTTGAAGTTTGGCGCAGGTGAATTCCCGACCACGTCGTGCTGCCACAAGAACAGCGGCGCAATGCTGATCGAGGGTAAGACCGACTCGTAAAGGATGCGACTGACGATCCGGTAACCGCCCGAGAAGGCATTTGCAAACGAGTGGCGCGACGCCTGATAGGGATTGAAACGGATGCCATCGGGGCCAACGGTGCAGGCTGGATTTGTCGAGCAGGCCAATCTTGAGCCGTCGGCGCCACTCCCTTCTGCGCCTGCGCTGGCGTGGGTGTAAGCGGTCAGGGGGCCTTCGATCTGCAACTTGTCGAAGTCGGGAAAATCGAGGACGTGCATCGCTGCGGCCTCGTAGGCAAACAGCACCTGATCGGCGCCAATCCAGTTTTCAGACGCGCCATACAGGCGGGTTGCCCCAAGCGTGTATTGCAGCGCGTTGGACCGGATGTACCCCTTGATGCGGCTGTTCGGTGGGTTCTCGCCCAGCGTGCCACCGCGGTAGGGGATGATGAAGCTGGGGAACGAGCGTGCCGCGTTCGGCACGCCCGCCAGCAGCAGGAACACGGTGTCCTGGTAAGGCGTTTCGCCATTGGCATCCACGAAGTTGCCATTGTCGTAGACGATGACCTCGCCGGTGGTGTTTTGCCCCGTGGCCGTAGGCACGCCGGTGCTGTTTTCGCCGAACGACAGTGCCGCGGCGGTCCCGGCGCATTGCACCGTATCGGGCGTGCAGCTCGCGAGCGTGGTTCCCTGGGCGGCGAAACCAAGATCGACCACCGACACCTGTAAAGGCAGATTGGGTCGGTAGGCGATTTCGCCTTGAAGAGCATATTGGCCGAATGTGGTGTTGAAGCTCAATCCAAACAGCTGGATGTCTTCGGGGTAGGTGAGCTGCACCTTCGCGCTGTCGAAGGGCACGATTTCGCTCAGCGGCCTGCCCGGCTGGAACACCAGAAGGTTGGCGACCCCGGTAACGGCATCCAGCGGGGTGCCGTCGATCCCGACCTGCCCCAGAAGCGCCGGGCGCTGCGCCACAACGGTGGCGAAGTCCACGACGGCCTGGACGACACCCGGCGTGTGCTCGACCAGCGCAAGGTTTGGACAGAGGCTGAGGATCTCGAAGGTGTTCAGCGCGTCCCGATTTTCTGGATTCCCGGCGGCCCGCATGCAGCTTGCGTTGGCCGAATAGACATCGACGTACGGCAGCCGGGAGTGATAGTTCATGAAGTACGCGCCGAACTGCGTGCCGTTGTTCAGATCCTCGGCATAGTATTCAAGGCTAAACCCGAATTGCCCTGAGCTGTCGGGTTCGTCGTCCCGTTCGCGCCCGATGGTCAGTGTGGTTCGCGCAACCAGGCCCAGAGGGTTGGCCAGACGCCGGCCCTGTTTGGTGAGGTCGTCCGGCGCGGAGCCGAAACTGGCGTTGAGCACGTCCTCGCCCAGATTGTTGACGCCCAAGTCGATGAAGGACATGAACGAGCCGGGCGGCGGAATGTCCACCGGCTGCCATTCGAGCTGGTAGAAGGCGCTGATCGCCAGGTTGGTCGATAACGCCGTGGACATGCTGATCATGTTGACAGGGACGTACAGGTCTTCCAGCAGCGCGTTGCCCAGACGAAAAATATTGTTGGCGTTGACGGGGTTGGCCTGGCTGAGGCTGTTGAGGATCGTTACCGTGCTTTCGCCCCAGTTGACGACCTGACGCCCGAGCCGGAACACCACCTCCTGCCCGACCACATCGAAAGGCTTGGTGAGGTGCACATCGAGCAGGTCGTAGAAACGGAACTCGTCGGCAATTTCGTCAGAGCGCTTCTGCCGCACCAACGCGCCGCGGCCGAGCGTGGCCGGAAAGTAGCGGTTGGCGAAAGGATCACCCCGGGTCAGGACAGATTCAAAGTTCTCGGGGGTCACCTTGTTCGGGTGGGTTTCCGTGAAGTCATGGTTGACCAGGTCGTAGACGCCGCGGCCGCGCACGAACAACTCGTAATCCCGCCAACGCAGCTTGACGTCGTTATTGAGGACAAACGGCGCTTGCGTGATATCGCCCTTGTCGTAGTTGAGGTTGCCGTTGTCGAAATTCATCGAGCCCTGTCCGGGAACATCGCGAAGGCGTGCCGCAGGATAGGCCTGCCCTCGGACGACGCCCTGGCAGAGCTGGAAGATCCCCTGACAGACGTCGGGATCGATGTTCGACTTGCCAACCAGATCGTTGGAGCGACTCTCGATCCGGAACTGCACGCCGGCGGTCAATGAATTGTTCGAGATCGCCTCGATCTCCTCGCCAAACAGCTGGAAGCGGTAGATGCCCGCTTCAGCCGGACTGCTAAAAGCAAACACGTACACCATCGACACGGCCAATAATCGGATACGCATGTTCTCCCTCCAGTGCTTGATGCCCTTTGCCGTCGCCTGCGCCTTGAAGGGGCTGATCGCGGTTTAGGCTTGTCGTGAAGCGTTTTTAAACACCAGGCCACTGCGGTGCAGGGCCTGGTACCGGCATGCTTTTGTGAATCAGCACGGGTGTTCCATGGCTGGGCCACCCGGCTCCTGACCCTATTTACTTTGCGGCACGCCTCTGGACCGACGTGGCCTCGAAGTAGGCGTCGTCAAACTCCAGCGAGGCGTCGGTGGGCTTGTCTTCGTTGCCCATTGCCGTCACGAAATAACGCCCGCTGTTGAAGTGGTAGACCACTTCTGGCACGGAGGTGGTCGTCAGCACATTGCTCGCCGAGATCAGGTGACCTTCCTGCAACTGCATCAGCTCGCCCTGGTGGTCGTAGTTGTCCCGCGCAAAGATCGACCAGCTGTCTTCGTCGATATAGAAGACGATTTTCTTGAAGGTATGGCGCAGGTCCGGTTTGTTCTCTGCTTCCACCACCCAGGCGCGGTGCAGCTCGAAACGCGGCAGTTCAGGGTTCACATGCTGGGGATGGGCAATATCGTCGTACTTGATGGTGTTGCCCGCGATGCGATGCGAGTTGTACGGCATGAACATTTCCCGCTTGCCGACCAGTTTCCAGGTGAAGCGTTCGAGCACCCCGTTGAACATGTCCACCTGATCATAGAACTGGTGACCGTCGGTGCCCTCGTAGGGGTTGTCGCAGCACACGGCGGGCGCACGCCGGATGCGCTTGAGCGCGGGGGCGTACAGCCAGGCCGCGCGCCCTTCAGGGCCGGTGCCGGCCTTCTCGTGCGCCACGATGAAGGTGCCGGCCAGACGCGGCGGCGACAGGGTCTCCGACACGTACTTGATCAAGGGAATGCCGGGCTTGAGCTCCACAGGCGGGTCGAGCGTCAGATTTCCATAATAGAAGTTCACGTCTTCGACGATTTTCGTGAGGGTGAAATTTCCATCGAGCTGCACGATCATCTGGTTGTTGTATCGGCGGGCCGTCGTCCCGCGGTACTTCAACTTGTGATTCCAGATGGCCTCCGCGCCAGACTGGGGAATGGGAAACGGAATGCCGAGCGTTGCGCCACTCGGGAAGTCGACGCCTTCAAGCGTGGCAGTCGTTGCGTTGGCAACGGTTGCGTCGAGAATCTCCTGGGGGAACGTTGCGTTCCGGTGCGTTGGGTAGACATTGATCTTGTAGCTGTCGGGATAACGCTTCAGCAATTCACGGTGCCCGGCCGTCAGGTTCTCGGCGTACTGCGCCATATTGGCGGCAGTAATGGTGAACACCGGTTTCTCAGCGTCGATTTTCGGGTTGGTCGGCCAGAAATCCTTCAACGCGCCGCTCTGTGACATCGGTGTCCATTCAGGAATGGTGCCCGCCTTGTTTCCCGCTTTCTCGGCGCCAACGGGCGTCAGGTCCTTGGTCAGTCGCGCGGCCTCTTCGGCTGGGGCCTTGGCCAGGCCCGGCTGCACGGCAAGCAGGGACGACGCGGTCAGCGCGGCCCCCAAAAAGTGTATCAATCGCATAAAAAAATCCTCGTCTTATGGTTGTGTTCGACATGCGTCCTGGACCGATTGAGTCCGTGCGGCAGATTGAGCCTCCGCCACGCTAACGGTTGTCGGTTCAAACGCGTGCATCCGTGATGAACTGGGTAATCAACTTCATGTCGGCGCGCGCCTCGGCCACCAGCGGAAAAAGAATGGGCCAGACGTGGGGCATGTCGGGCCGGGTGAGCAGGCGGGTGTCGGTGCCAGCCGCGCGCGCACGCGTGGCCACGGCGTAGGCATCGTCTCGCAGGCACTCCTCGTCGCTTGCGCAGATCAGCATCGGCGGAAGCCCCTCGAAATTGCCGTTCAGCGGCGAGACCCTGGGGTCAGTCGGGTCGTGGCCCTGCAGATAGGCATTGCCCATCAGCCGAATGACCTGTTGCGAGAGCATCACGTCACTGTGATCGTTCTCTGCCCAGCTGGGGGCAGTGCCGCTGAGGTCGGCGCCGGGCGAGAGCAGCAGGGCGCAGCGCGGCATGGGCAGACCCTCATCGCGGGCGCTTTGCAGCGTGACCAGGGTCAGGTTGCCGCCGGCCGAGTCGCCGGTGACGACCAGGTCTGCCGGGTCGGTTCCGCATTCGATCAATGCCCGATAAACCGCGAGACAGTCGTCCGGTGCGGCAGGAAACGGATGCTCGGGTGCCAGCCGGTAATCCGGCAAGATCACCTGCGCCTGCAGACGCTTGGCCAACGCGCCGCAGAAGGGATGGTAAGTGCGGAGCTTGCCGCCAATGAAGGCGCCGCCGTGCAGGTGCAGGATGGTCAGGCCGGGCCGGCGCGGGGCCAGGCGCTCGCAGGGCACACCGGCAAAATTGATCTTGCGCGCCGACACCCCGAGTGGAAGGTTGGAAGGCAGCGGCGCGTGATCGAGCACGCGGCGAAAATGCCGGACGGCATGTTCCTCGGACTCGAACTCGCGTTTGAGGAACGCACGGAACATGCGCTTGAAGGCGATGGCACTGAGGCTGGTCACGTGGGCACTTCCTTCAGTTGGCCGCCAGGCGGTAACTGAAGCCCAGGGCGCGTGCGTAGAGTTGCGGCAGGGCGCGCTTGGCGCGCCACATCAGCCGACCGTCCCATTGCGGGAGCACGTAGAGCTGGTTGCGATCCATGGCATCCAGGGTCTGGCGTGCCACTTCGCCGCTGTTGGTGAACGCCCACTTCTCCATCGCCTTGGCGGCAAAGGTCTTGCGGTCGCTGGGGAAGCGACTCTCGTTAATGATGTTGGTGGGCACGATCGTTGGGCACAGGGCACTGACATGAACGCCGGTGCCGGACAGCTCGGCCGACAGCGTTTCTGACAGCGACAGCACGGCCGACTTGGTGACGTTATAAGTGGTCATCTCGGGCGCGGCTGCAAAGCCGGCGGCGGACGCCGTGTTGATGATGCCGCCGTAGCCAAGCTTGCGGAAGCGCGGTGCAAACTCGTGGCAGCCGTGAATTACGCCCCACAGGTTCACCGACAGACACCAGCGCCAGTCTTCCAGCGAGACATCGCCAATGCGCCCCCCCACGCCAACACCGGCGTTGTTGACGACCACCGTGGTTGCACGCCCGAGCAGCTCGTCGGCTTTCGAGGCCAATTTGGCGAACTGCTTTTCGTCGCCGACATCACAGGTGTATGCAATGCCGCGGCCGCCGAGTTCATCGACCTGGGCTGCCGTTTGTGCGGCACGCTCCTGCTGGATGTCGACGCACAACACCGTGCCGCCGCGGCGCGCCAATTCCAGCGCAAAACTGCGGCCGATGCCGCTGCCGGCCCCGGTCACGATGGCGGCGGCGCACTGGCTCAATTTCAGACTCTTGGGACGACTCACGATCGCCTCTCTCCTCTAGCAGATCAATTGGAATAAGCCGCCGGACCCGGCCTGACCGTGGCCTGCCCGGCGGCTCGTGATGTTCAGGCAACCGACTTGAGCTTGGACACCGGACCTTCGCCGATGAACGCCTTGTAGGCCTTCATGGTGTCGCCGGTCGCATCGAAGGTGTCCTTCCAAGCGCGAAGCTGCGCACGGTTGTCATGGTCCCAGGGATGGAAGTTGGGCGAGTAGTAGGGCAGGTAGTGCTTGACCAGCAGACGCATGAAGCCCGGCTGGGTGAACTGGAACTTCAGTCCCTTGATCGCCGAGCGCCAGTTGAACAGGTGGCCGTCCTTGGCCACGAGAATCAGTCGCTGGTATTCGCTGATGGCGAGGAAAATACCGGTCATCAACACCATCCCGGCCATGCGCTTGGGATAGCTGCCCACCGCATCCTGGTAGACGTCGAAAGACACCGACTTGTGCTCGGTTTCCTCGATCATGTGCCAGGCAATCATCGCGCCCAACGCCGGATCGAAGTCCTTGAAGATTTCCGGCTTTTCGACGAAGACTGCAGAGATGGTGCCGGTGAAGTGCTCGGCTGCCGCCATCGTGGAGAGCTGCATGTCGTCGCTCAGAAACTTCTGCAGGAACGTGCGGGTGCGCTTGAACGCGTCCTCGACTTTGTCCATGGGCACGCCGTGGGCCATGACCGCCTTGTTCATGATGTCGTGTTCGCGGGCGTGAAAGTGTTCCTGCTTGATGAAGTCAATGCCGGCCTTGCGTACTTTCTCGTCGCTGACCTTGACCAGGTTCTTACGCACGCACTGCATCACCCAGCGCTCGCCATCGGGCACTGCAGCCAGCAGTGCGTTCCACCAGTGGGTGGTCCACGGGTCATTGTTCATCCAGTACTTGGGCACGTCGGTCATGTCGAAGTGCAGGTCGCGTGGCTTGACTTCGTCGTAGCCGATCTTCCGGTTTGCTAATGCCATGGTTTACCTTCCTTTGGATTGCATGAAGCGGTATAGGAAACGTAGCGATACCTGCTGTGTGCGGGCACGCGCTACGCGTGAACATTTCGCGTAAGGGGGGTGATCGTTCTGGCTCACGCTTCGGCCGGGGCCAGTGCTTCGGCTCGGGTGAACTGGTAATGCGACATCGGCGAATGCCGCGCGCGCCACTGCGCCTCGATGGAGGTCGACGGGCGCAGCATCGGTGCGTCACCGTGACGGTCGAAGTAGTAGCTGTTGGAACCCGAACAGCTGTGGTTCACGAACACGGTGCGCTGCTGGCGGCGCTGGATGTCGGCGAAGTAGCGCTCGTGTGGCCCCTGGCGAATTTCGACGCAGGTGTTGCCTGTCTTGCGCGCCTGTTTGATGCAGCGCACGGCGTGCGCCGAGTGGTTTTCGACCATCTTGAAGTAGGACGAACCGGTGAGCGCGTAAGGCCCCAGCATGCCGAAGTAGTTGGGGAAGTTCGGGATGGTGGTGCCTTCGTAGGCCTGATAGCGCTGATCTTCCCAGAACTGGCCCAGTTCGAGACCGCCGCGACCGTGGACCTCGAATGAGGGCAGGTTGCCCTTTTCGAAGACCTTGTAGCCCGTGGCCGTGATGAGGACATCGATCTTGCGTTCGGTGCCGTCACGGGTGCGCACGCCGTCTTCGGTGATGCATTCGATGGGGTCGGTGACCAGTTCGACGTTGTCGCGGGTGTAGGTCTTGAAATACTCGTTGGAGAAGGTCGGGCGCTTGCAGCCGAACCCGTATTTGGGCGTGAGCTTTGCCCGCAGTTCCGGGTCGTCGGGGATCTGTTCAAGCAGATTGTTCTTGCCGGCGCTTTCCGCCCAGCGAACGAGACCCGGGATCTGGCGGTTATAGAGCACGGCGCCGACCATGAGCGACTCCGTCAAGCCGTCGGCCACGGCGCGCACGGCACGCTGGGCCAGCGGCACCGCGCGGAAGGTGGATTGCATCCAGTGGGGAATTTCCGCGTCCGGCTTTTTCAGCACCCAGATGGGCGTGCGCTGATAGACGTCAAGCTGCGCGACCTTGCGCGCCAACTCAGGCACCATCTGCACGGCCGTGGCGCCGGTGCCAATAACGGCAACCCGCTTGCCGGTGAAGTCGTAGTTTTCATCCCAGTAGCCGGTGTGGATGACGCGGCCCTTGAAGGTGTCCAGCCCCTGAATGTCGGGGGCCTTGGGCGAGATCAGGCCGCCACTGGCGCTGATGATGTAACGGGCAGTCAGCACGCTGCCGTCCTTGAGATGCACGTGCCACAGATGCAGACGCTCATCGAACACCGCCTTCGCGACCTCCACGCCGAAGCGCGTCTTCGGATAGATGCCGTATTTCGCCGCCACCCGCTGCGCGTAGCGCTGCAACTCGTCGCCGGGCGCAAAGACCCGCGACCAGTTGGGATTCTGTTCGAAGGAGAACGAGTAGACGAAGGAGCTGATGTCGACCGCGATGCCGGGGTAGCGGTTGTCGCGCCAGGTTCCGCCGACATCCTGGGCGCGCTCCAGCAGCACGAACGAGTTGATGCCGTTCTTCTGCAACTCGATGGCCGCGCCCATGCCCGCGAAGCCGGCGCCGACGATGATCACTTCATAGTCGGGCTTGCCCTTGGGGCGCGAGGAGGCGCGCTGTTTGATGTCCGCATGGCCCAGGTCGGTGTCTGACCGGGCTTTGGACCGTGACGAGGTAGGGCTTTTTTTCTGTGATCCATCGGCCATGTCGTTTACTCCGTATGTTGTGGTCGCGCCTGCGGGCGTGCCGGGGTGTGTGTCAAGGGTTCGTCAGATTGCTCGGGCTAGGACTTCATGCCTGCCATCAAGGGGTTGAGCAGGGTTTGCGCCAGCCACTGGTAGCGAATGCCGACCGAGCGCTGCACGACGTCGATAACGTGAGCATCCGGACCCACCAGAATGCGCGGGCGGTTACCCAGGATGCCGCTGATGATGATTTGGGCCGCCTTCTCTGGGGTGGTCAGCGTCATCCGCGCGAACCACTTTTCGAACTTGGCGCGGTCGGCGTTGGCGCTGGCTGTGGCCAGGCGCGAGGTCTTGGCGATATTGGTGCGGATGCCGCCGGGGTGCACGCAACTGACTTCCACCGGCAGCTTGCCCGCCTTCATCTCGATGCGCAGGGACTCGGTGTAGCCCCGAACGCCGAATTTGGCGGCGTTGTAGGCGCTGGTCAATGGCCCTGAAATCATGCCGTACATGCTGGAGACATTGACCACATGGCCATCACCGGACTCGATCAGCTGGGGCAGGAAAGCCTGCGTGCCATAGCACACGCCCCAGAAGTTGATGCCCATCAGCCACTCGAAGTCTTCCCATTTCATCTCCTGCACAGACGCGGCCAAACCGACGCCTGCGTTGTTGATGATCAGGTTGGCGGGCGCCTTGAAGTCTTTCTTTACCGCAGCGGCGTGTTTGTAGAAGGCCTCACGGTCGGCGACGTCGAAGCTGTAGGCCTGCGCCTCGCCTTTGGCCGCCTTGATGCGCTGCACCGTCTCGGCGGCCGCTTCGGCCTGGATATCGGAGGCCGCGACGCGGCAGCCACGCTGCGCCAGGTCCAGGGCCAGCGCACGACCGATGCCACTGCCGGCGCCGGTGACCGCTGCGACTTTGCCTTTGAGTGATTTCAAGTTTTTTGTCCTGTGGCTGAGTGCAGACTCAGGCAGCCTTGCTCAGCGCCGCGTACGTGGCTTCGGTGGCCGGACGCACATCGCCAGACTCTGCATAGCGCTCGATCCAGCGGTCATAGGCCTCAAGGTCACCGTGACTCCAGGGCTCGAAGCCGGGCTTGAACCAGCTCAGGTAATGGCCCATGAGGTCAAAGTAGAAGCCGCCCTGTTTCGGCTTGAACAGCCACCACAGGCCCTGGCCCCAAAGCCCGACACGCTCGCGTGCGGTATAGCCATCGTTGCGCAGCACGTGTTCCAGAATGGGGAACACCAGGGCGTGGAACACGATGCTGATGTAGGCCATCATCACCACGCGCGGGATGTAACCGACCTTGGCCTGGTTCTGGAGCAGGTCGAAGGCGACCGACTTGTGCTCGATTTCCTCTGCGGCGTGCCAGAAATACAGCGCACGCACCCGCTCGTCGGCGCCGTCGAACAGGTGGCTGCCGCGGCCCAGAATGGCGTGGGCCATCGACGCCGTCAGGTGCTCCGCGCAGGCGGTCAGGGTGAGCTGCATGCGCGGCGAGAGAATCCGCGTGTGCGCGGCGAAGAACTTGCGCAGCACCTGGGTGATCAGCTCGATATTCACGCCCTGCCGGCCCAGCCGGTTGTTGTAGGCGTTGTGCAGAATGCCGTGCAGGCCTTCCTGCCGGATGAAGTCTTTCAGTTCCTGTTGCAGGGCGGGATCCTGCAACTGGTCCTTGAACTGGCGCAGTGAAACGATAAAGAACTTCTCGCCCTCTGGGAGAGTGGTTGAGAAGGCGTCGAAGAATCGGGAGCGGAACACGTTGCCGTTGGCCCAGTTGACCGGAATGCCATCGGCGAAATCCAGTTCTCGGGGGTGACGGGGAACCAATTTTCGGCGTGTAGGGGATTTGCTCATGGGTGCTCTCGCTGCATGGATGTCGGGGCGGCGTCCGGTGCGCTCGGGGCTGTGCGGGTACTCGGACGCCGTGACTGCGTTTGTTGCATCGTGCGGTGTGCCACTACGCAGAACGCATACTGATCAAATGCAGGCCATGGTGTCAACTCATTGGCCAGTACAAATGACCTAACGGCACGAAAACAAAGATGATTAAGTGTTGCAGCGCAGCAGAGGCAGGGTTTCGCGAGCCCAAACGGCAAACGCGACACCGGTTCCGCATCGGCGCTGAATGACGGATTGCCTCGCGCGCAGTTCAGCGGTAAAAATAACTAACAACCGTTAGAGTGCGCTTTACAACTTACCAACCGGAGCAGTACATGAGCGACATGCGATACGACGGAAAAGTGGCAGTGGTGACCGGCGCTGGACAAGGGCTGGGCCGCAGTCACGCGATGTTTCTGGCCTCTCGCGGGGCCAAGGTGGTGGTCAACGATCTCGGCGGCAGCACCGACGGCAGCGGGGCCTCGCAGACCCCGGCACAGAAGGTCTGCGACGAGATCAAGGCGGCGGGCGGCACGGCCGTGGCGAACTATGACTCGGTGTCCAGTGAGGCCGGCGCGCGCGCTATCATCGATGCGGCGGTCGAGACTTACGGCCGTATCGACATCCTGGTGAACAACGCCGGCATCCTGCGCGACAAGGCCTTGAAGAACGCCGGTGAGGCCGAGATCAGGCCGGTCATCGACGTGCACCTCTACGGCACCATCTGGTGCACGCTGGCAGCGTGGAACCACATGCTGGATCAAGGGTACGGCCGCATCGTCAACACCACGTCGGCTGCCGGACTGTTCGGCAATTTTGGCCAGACCAACTACGGCGCCGCGAAAATGGGGATTGTGGGCTTCTCGCACGTCGCTGCCATCGAAGGCGCCAAGGCCAACGTCAAGGTCAACGTCATTGCCCCAGCCGCGCGCACGCGCATGACAGAACAGCTGCTCGGCCCGATGGCGGAAAAGCTCGCCCCTGAACTGGTCACGCCGGTCGTCGCCTATCTTGCGCACGAGAGCTGCGAAGTCAGCGGCGAGACCTACAGTTGCGGCGGCGGCCGGGTGGGCCGGGTGTTCGTCGGCGTAGTGCCGGGCTACTACACGCCGCAGCTTTCGGTGGAAGACGTGCGCGACAATCTGGCCGCGATTCGTGACACCTCGACGTTCGTGATTCCCAGCAATGCGATGGAAGAGATCGGCCTGTTGATGAAGGTCTCGGCGGGCAAATGAGCGAGGCCGAGACGGACGCAAGCCGCATCGGCCTTGCCGCCCAGGCCTTGCGCCTGGTGACCCGCGTCGGGCTCAAGCCGGTGTTCTCCACCCGCCTGTCGCTGCTGGTGCAGCGCAGTCTGATCAGTGCGGCCTCGCGGTGCTTCCCGCGCCCCGAGGGGGTGCGTGATGTCGAGCATTACCTCGACGGCGTGCTCGCGCGTCGCCTGATCCCCGAGGGCGCGCCAGACGGGCGGGCAATCCTGTATCTGCATGGCGGCGCCTACGTACTCGGCTCGCCGGGCACCCACTTCGGGATTGCCGCGCGGCTTGCCCTGGCCGCGGGCTGCGAGGTCTTCGTGATCGACTACCGCCTGGCTCCGGAGCATCCAGCGCCGGCCGCACTGGACGACGCAGTGAGTGCCTGGAAAGCCCTGACCGCCTCGCACCCTGCGGTCGCGCTGGCCGGCGACTCAGCCGGTGGAGGCCTGGCGCTGGCGACGACCGTTGCGCTGCGCGACGCCGCGCTCGTCGCACCGAGGGCGCTGGCGCTGATTTCGCCGTGGGTGGATCTGACGCTCTCGGGCGAGAGCATGCAGACCCTGGCAGCCGCCGATCCCCTGCTCAGCCGCGACTGGCTGGACTGGGCCGCCACGCATTACGCGAACGGGCGGAATCGGAACGATCCCGTGCTGTCCCCGCTGTTCTCGCCGCTGGCCGGGCTGCCGCCGGTGCTGATTCATACCGGCAGCGACGAGGTGCTGTTGTCTGACACGCAGCGGCTGGAGACCGCGCTGCGCGCCGCCGGCGTGGAGGTGCAGAGCCGCATCTATGCGGGGCTCTGGCATGACTTTCAGCTTCAGGCCGGCTTGATGCAGGAGGCCGACGCGTCGCTGGAGACGCTCGGCCGCTTCCTGCGTGCGGGGCTGGAGCCTGCGGCCTGAGCGGTCACCGCAACACTGTTTCGACTGGAGAAGGTTAATGAATGCACCGCTGAGTCCACCAATTCCGTCGATCCCGCCGCTGCCTGAGGGGGCGCGCAAGCCGCGGGTCCTTATTCTGGGTGCCGGCATGTCGGGCCTGCTGATGGGCATCGAACTCAAGCGCGCCGGCATTGAGGATTTTTCGATCTTTGAGAAGCGCGAAGAAGTGGGCGGCACCTGGCGTGAGAACCGCTATCCGGGTCTGGCCTGCGACGTGCCGGCGCACTACTACACCTACAGCTTCGAGCCCAACCCCGAATGGCATCACCGCTTCGCGCGAGGGCCGGAGATCCAGAACTACATGCGGCATATCGCCGACAAGTACGATCTGCGACGCCATATCGTGTTTGGCGAGGAGGCGGCGGACGCACGCTTCGACGGCGGGCGCTGGCAGGTGACGATGAAAAGCGGGCGCGAGGACAGCGGCGAGTTTCTGGTGTCGGCGTGCGGGTTCCTGCATCACCCGCGCGAGCCGCAGATTCCAGGACTGGCACGCTTTGCCGGCAAGCGCTTCCACTCCGCGCGCTGGGACATGAGCGTGGACCTGAAGGGCAAGCGCATCGGCCTCATCGGCACGGGATCCACCGGCGCGCAGATCGTCAGCGCGGTGTCGAAACTGCCCTGCGAACTCAAGGTGTTTCAGCGCACGCCGCAATGGGTGTTCCCGCTCCCCGATCGCGAGTACCCGCTGGCCGAGCGTGAGTTGCTGAAGCGCTTCCCGATCATCGCGCGCACCGCGTACAAGTTTTTCGATCAGAGTTTTGATCAGGTGTTGGCCCGGGCAATGATCGAGCCAGGCTGGCAGCGGCGGATGGTGGAGGCGCTGTGCCAGTGGAATCTAGATCGGGTGAAGGACCCGCTGCTGCGCCGGCATCTGACGCCGGATTATCAGCCCATGTGCAAGCGCATCATCATGTCCTGGGATTTTTACCCGGCCATGCAGCGCCCCTCGGTGAAGCTGGTGGTTGACGGCATCGAACGCGTCGAGGAACAAGGCATCCGTACCGCTGACGGGAAGCTGCATCCGCTGGACGTGCTGGTGCTGGCCACTGGGTTCAACACGCACGAATACTTGCGCCCGCTGGAGTTGACCAACGCCCAGGGGCTGACCCTGAGTCAGGCCTGGGGCGAACGCGGTCCGCATGCCTACTACAGCCTGGCGATTCCCGGCTTCCCGAATTTCTTCCTGCTTGGCGGGCCCCACAGCCCCCTGGCGAACGGCTCGGTGATTCGCTACACCGAGGCGCTGGTGGGCTACGTCATGCAGTGCATTGGCCATTACGGAGAGGGTCGCTTCAACACCCTGGCGCCGCGGCAGGATGCCACCGACGCGTTTTACGACAGCCTGCGCCAATCGATGCAGGGCACGGTCTGGGTCAGTGGCTGCCAGAACTGGTACATCGGCAAAGATGGCCTGCCGGAAGTCTGGCCGCGTCGTCCGCGCGAGTTCAACGAAGCGCTGCGGCGGCCAAGGCTGGAGGCATTCGAGCTGAATTGACCGGGTGGCCCTGAAGCGCTGAACCCTGTTGCCCATGTGCGTGCGGCAGGACGCTGGCACGGAACCTGAGCCCGCCGCGTGCACTCAAGACCGGGGCGGTTGGCCTTCACCAACCGCCCCGCACAACTTACAGCGCGATGCCGAGCAGTCCGCCGAGCAACTGCGAGAGAAGGTTCAGGACCGGGCTCAGCAGGTTGAGCACCGGGTTCAGTACCACGCCCAGTGGGCCGAGGTTGGCCACCAGGCCCTCAACCAGGTTCGTCACCGATCCCAGCAGCGCTTCGGCAAAGCCCTGCTCGTCGCCCCCTTGCAGCAGTGCGAAAGACCCGCTGATATCCAAGAGCAGATCGGCTGCCGGGGCCAGCACGCCAGCCAGGACGCCGTCGCTGGGCAGGTTGGTGAAGCCGAGCGGATTGGTGAGCACCCCCGCCAACAGGTTGGTCACCTGCTGCAGGATGCCGGCGACCGGCTCGACGGCGCCGCCGCCCTCCGCGATCTGCGTCAGCGCCGTGGAAATCTGCGCCTGCAAATCCAAAATGAGGTTGAGTTGGCCATTGAGCGCAATCCGCTCGAGCACCGGCGTGCTGGCGGAGAGGGTCACCGACGTCAGAACCTCACCCACTGCGGCGGTCACGCACAGCAGTTGATTCAGCACCGGCGTGATCAATGCGGGGTCACCGCCGCTGCCCAAGGCCTGTAGCGAGCCCGCGCCATCGGCCGTCGCATCGACGAGGTCCAGCAGGTCGTTGATCAGGGCGGTGATCTGGGCGCTCGTGGCGGCGACAGCGGGCTGGTCGCCGAGGCCCGAGGTCAGGGCATTGCCGAGCGACGACTGCAGGCCGTCGAGCGGGCCGGCCACGCCGGCGCATCCGATTTCCGCGCGGGTCTGAATATCGGGCGGCAGCGTGGCGCCTCCGCCACCGGTGTTGCCGCTGCCGGCATCACAGGCCGAAAGGCCCAGCATCGCTGCGAGAGCGGCGCTCGCCGCGAGGGGGCGCAGGGGAAGTGAGAACGTCACTAAAAACTCCTTATGGGGTGGAAACACGATGAAAGAGATCGCGAAGCGGATGCACTGAAAGCGGCGCGGATCGTAGTTCGTTGTGGAAGAACGCACAACGCATTGAGCGGAATGAAAGGCTTGAGAGATGACAAACGGCGCCGTTTGTCGGACGGGCGGCGGCGCCCGTCCGGATCGTTCAGGGCGTCAGCGGGGCCGGCCGCGCCGCCGGCTGCAGGGACGACAGCATCAAAATGCCGGCGGTGACCAGGGCGGTGCCGACAAGCTGGATCGCGGTGATCGGCTCGCTCAGCAGCCACGCCGCCAGCAGCAGCGTGCTGACGGGGCCGATCATGCCGGCCTGCGACGCATGACCCGCACCAATGTTTCGCACCGCGATCATGGTCATGAAAATCGGCAACGCGGTGCACACCGTGCCGTTGGCCAGCGAAAGCCACCACACCGGCGCGGGCAGTTCCAGCAGCCGGCCTGCCGGTCGCAGCAGCGGATACTGGGCGAGGCACAGAAACGTAGAGACGCACAGCGCCAGCGACACCAGGCGCACTGCGCCGAGGCGACGCATCAGGCCCTCGCTGAGCAGCAGGTACACGGCATACATGACGGCGCTGACGCCGATCAGAGTGGCGCCCCAGACCATGTTCGGGTGACCGATGACGCTGAGTTCATGCCAGAAGATCAGCGCGATTCCCGCGTAGGCGATGGCCAGCGAAAGCCATTGGATCGGCCGCACGCGGCGCCGCAGAAACACGATGCCCAGCAGCAGCACGAAGCTGGGGGTGAGGAACAGGATCAGGCGCTCGAGGCCGGCGCTGACGTACTGCAGGCCAATCAGGTCGAGCATGCTGGAGGCGTAATAGCCCATGAAGCCGAGCCCGGCGACGCGCAGCATGTCGCCCATGCCCAGACGCGGCAGGTCGCGCCAGGTCCACACCGCCACGACCAGAAACAGCGGGCCTGCGGTCAACATGCGCAGGGTGATCACGTCCACCGCGTCGAGCCCGTACTGATACAGCAGCTTGACGCAGACGACTTTCGCCGACAGCAGGATGGCGCCGCCGGCGGCCAGCGCCACGCTGCCGCGATGACTCATGCGGAGTGGGTCCGCAAGCAGAACGGCAGAGCTCATGGCAAAGGAGGGGTGACAACGGTGCGTCCATGCCGCGGAGCGTCGCTCATCGACGCCCGGGCACCAGACAGGAGTGGATGGACTCGTCGCCAGGAACCTGGCGCGCGAGCGTCTTGATGGCAAGTTCCGCGTCCACCAGATCGAAGTCGTGGGTGTGCATCTTCTCGACCGGGACGCTGCCCGATTCGATCAGATCGATGGCGCTGCGATACCCGCTGGAGGTCACGCCGATCGCGCCCTTGATGGTGATCTCTTTCATCACGATGTGGTCGGAGACGAAGTCCGGAATCGGCTTGAAGCCCTTGACGCCCGCCAGCACCACGGTGCCGCCGGCACGTACGAAATGCAATGAATCGAGTACCGGCTGTGTGGAGTAGGAGGACACGTCCACCACCACTTCGGCGCCGACGCCGTCGGTGAGTTCGGCGATGCGCTTGCGCGCATCCTCGTTCTCGACATCGATGCAGTGGTCCGCGCCAAATGCTTTGGCGAGTTCCATTTTCTCGGCATCGGCGGTCAGTCCGGTGACGATGATTTTCTTCGCGCCTGCCTGGCGCGCGGCGATCACGCTGGACAGGCCGCGCTGGCCCGGCCCCATGATGACTACAGTATCGCCCGGCTTGGTCTTCGGGATCTCCACCGCCCAGCGAAAGCCCGCGCCCAGCGGATTGAACATCACCGCAATCTCCGGCTTCAGCGCCTTGCTCATCTTGTGGACGATGGCGTTCGGGTGCAGGTACATGTACTCCGAATAGGCGCCCCATAAACCCGGCGCATCGCTCAGCGGGATGTACGAATAGATGCGCCGGTCGCCACACAGGTGATAGCGGCCCGACAGGCAGGTGTTGCAGCAGTGGCAGGCCAGCATCGTCTCCACCGCCACGCGATCGCCCACGTCCACCTTCCAGCGTTTGGCGGCGCGGTCACCGATCTTCTCGATGATGCCCAGCGGTTCGTGGCCGGGCACCACCGGCATCGGCATGCCCAGCACGTCTTCGAATTGTTCGTAGTCGCTGCCGCAGATGCCGCACACCTCGACCCGCAGGATCGCCGAGTCCTCGTCGATGTCGGGCAGGGGAATGTCCATTTTCTGCAACTGGCGTTTGGCGGTCAGAACCATTGCCAGGCTGTTCTTGGGAAGCATGCCGGTCTCCTCGGTCAGAAGTTGAAATATGCCTCGGGCCAGCATACTGTCTAACGGTTGTTAGGGAAAGTGAGGCGCTGCCCGGCATGCCGCGCTGTCCCGCTTGAAATGCTCAACCCACCTCAGGAGTGTCCACGATGACGGCAACGCCCCCGGCCCGCGGCAGCGCGCTGCGTATTCCCATGATGAGTGTCGAAGAAGCCCAAGAGATTGCCGCCCGCGAAGGGCTGCCCGAGATCATGGCCCCCCTCAGCGTGTTCCGCGTGCTGCTGCGCCACCCGGCGCTGGCGCGCGCACTGGGCGGCCTGTTGAAGATGCTGCTGCTGGAGGGCAATCACCTCGATGGCCGCTTGCGGGAGCTGATCATCATGCGCATCGGCTGGCTCACCGGGTCCAACTACGAATGGACCCAGCACTGGCGCTACGCCCGCGACATGGGCATTGCCGAGGACGTGCTGCTGGCCTGCCGGTCGTGGGAAAGCGCCACGGTGCTTACCGACGCCGACCGTGCAGTCCTGCGCGCAACCGACGAGACCATGGAATCGGGCCGCATCTCGGACGCCACCTGGGCCGAGTGCGCGCGTCACATCGAAAGCGTCGAGGCACGGCTGGAACTGGTGGTGGCCATCGGCAACTGGCGCATGTTCTCGCAGTTGTTGCTGACGCTGCGCATTCCGCTGGAAGAGGGCCTCGAAGACTGGATGCCCGACGGGCTGCGCCCGGCCCGCGCGCCGCAGGATTTCTGATTCTGATCGCGGGGCGCGTCTGCTGAGACGCAATCGTCGAATCACCGTCGACCCGCGCGCTCGTGATATTCGCGGCAATGAAAACCCCGTCGGGTCAGGCGGGGCACACAGAAAACACCGTTGCAAGTGCAACTTGAACCGAGGAGACAAGATGATGAGATTGGGAAGTGTGGAGTTCGAAAAGCGGGGCGCCATTGCACTGGTGACCCTGGATGAACCGGGCAAGCTCAACGCCCTGTCGGCCGGCATCCGTGAAGGCGTGAGCGCCAGCCTGGCGCGCATCGAGGCCGATCCGGATATCCGCGTCGGCATCATCACCGGCAGTGGTGAAAAGGCCTTTTGTGCGGGCGCAGACATCAGCGGCTTCGATTTCTCGGCCGATGCCGTGAAACAGTTCATCGAGGAAATCGTCACCTTCCTCGCCTCCCCCGAGTCGTGCAGCAAGCCGCTAATCGCGGCGGTCAACGGCATGGCCTTTGGCGGCGGCTTCGAGTTGGCCATCGCCTGCGATTTCATCCTGGCCTCGGAGCGGGCGACCTTCGGTGTGCCAGAGATCAAGCTGGGCCTGCTGCCGGGCTTCGCGGTGGTGCGTCTGGCCGAGATGGTCGGCCGACCGAAGGCCAAGGAGATGTCGATGCTCGGCGATCCCGTCAGCGCCGACGAGGCGGTACGGCTGGGCATCGCACTCCGCGCGGTGGCGCCCGAGCGCCTGATGGAAGAAGCGCTGGCGATGGCCGAGAAGATCGCCTCCAAGCCGCAAATGGCGGTACGCATGGCCAAATCCTTCTATAACCGCGGTCTCGGCGGCGATGACCTGCGTGCCGCGCGCGACGGCTTTCCGTTCCTGTTCATGACGCCGGATGCGCGCGAGGGCGTGACCGCGTTCCGCGAGAAGCGCAAGCCAAAGTTTTCCTGAGATTTTCTTTTCAACTTACGGAGTTCCGATGTCCAGTAAACGCAAGCCCATACGCACCGCGATGGGTTATTCAACGCCCGACCGCATCGTCGTTCGCGGGTTCGACCTGCCGGGCGAATTGCTCGGCCATATCAATCTGGGCGACATGGCCTTCCTGGAGATGATGGGGCGAATTCCCACATCGCAGGAATCGGTGCTGTTCAACGCGCTGGCAGTGACCCTGGTCGAGCACGGCCTGACGCCCAGCGCGCTGGCCGCAAGGCTCACCTACGCCGGCGCCCCCGAATCCATTCAAGGCGCTGTCGCCGCCGGCCTTGGCGGCCTGGGCACGGTGTTCGTGGGCACCACCGAAGGCTCCGCCAAGCTGCTGCAGGAAGCGATCCCCGACCCGAAGAACCCTGGCGATCTGGATGCGCTGGCCCAGAAGATCGTCGCCGACTGGCACGCGCGCAAAGCCATCCTGCCGGGCATCGGACATCCGCTGCACAAGCCGATCGACCCGCGCACCCCGCGCCTGTTCGCCATCGCCCGCGAGCAGGGCTTCGACGGCCCGTACATCGCACTGATGGAGCGTGTCGCCGCCGAGGCCGCACGGGTCTACGGCAAGGTGTTGCCGATCAACGCCACCGGCGCCATCGGCGCCTGCTGCTCGGAACTCGGCATCGCCTGGACCGCCTGCCGCGGCATCGGCGTGCTGGCGCGCGCCGTTGGGCTGGTCGGCCACATCATGGAAGAAATGCACTCGCCCATCGCCAGGGAAATCTGGACCCGAGCCGAGGACGAGGCGCGCGACCACGCGCTCGGCACGCACAGCGACAGCTGAGACGCGTCCATCACCACACCAACACCGAGTATCAACATGATCGATGCCTTCATCTGCGATGCCGTGCGCACGCCTTTCGGCCGCTACGGCGGCATTCTCGCCAGCATCCGCGCCGACGATCTCGCGGCACTGCCGATCCAGGCGCTGATGCGCCGCAACACCGGCGTTGACTGGTCCGCGCTCGACGACGTGATCTACGGTTGCGTCAACGGCGCGGGCGAGGACAGCCGCAATGTCGCGCGCATGGCCTTGCTGCTGGCCGGCCTGCCGCAGGAGGTGCCCGGTGGCACCGTCAACCGACTGTGTGGGTCCAGCCTCGACGCGGTGGCCACGGCCGCGCGCGCCATCAAGGCGGGCGAGGGCGACCTGCTGATTGCCGGTGGCGTCGAGAGCATGACCCGCGCGCCGTTCATCATGGCCAAGGCCGACGGCGCGTTTCCGCGTGCCGTGAAGATCGAGGACAGCACCATCGGCTGGCGGTTCATCAACCCGCTGATGAAGGCGCGCTACGGCGTGGACAGCATGCCCGAGACAGCCGAGAACGTGGCCGAGCAATTCGGCATCGAACGTACCGCGCAGGATGCATTCGCGCTGCGCAGCCAGCAGCGTTTTGCCCGAGCCTTGGCCGAGGGCTTCTTCAAAGACCAGATCGAGCCGGTGCTGCTGCCGCAACGGAAGGGCGACGCGCTGCGCCTGGACAGCGACGAGCCGCCGCGTCCCGATACCAGCCTTGAGGGCTTGACCAGGCTCAAGGGCATCGTGCGCCCGGACGGTTCGGTGACGGCCGGCAATGCCTCGCAGGTCAACGACGGCGCCTGCGCGATGCTGATCGCGTCGGCCGAGGGCGCGAAGCGTCACGGGCTCAAGCCGCGCGCGCGCGTGGTGGCGGCCACCACCATCGGCAACGCGCCGCGCATCATGGGCTTTGCGCCGGCACCGGCAGTGAAAAAACTGCTGGCGCGCACCGGCCTGAGCATCGACCAGATGGACGTGATCGAACTCAACGAGGCCTTTGCTGCGCAGGCGCTGGCCGTGACGCGCGACCTGGGGCTGGCTGACGACGATGCTCGGGTCAATCCCAACGGCGGTGCGATCGCGCTCGGTCATCCGCTGGGCGCTTCCGGCGCGCGTCTGGTGATGACCGCAGTGGCGCAACTGGAACGCAGCGGCGGACGCTATGGCCTGTGCACCATGTGCATTGGCGTCGGTCAGGGCATTGCGCTGATCGTCGAGCGCGTCTGAGCCTCGGGCCGCCACGGCAATCGCCACGATGACCTCGTCAGAGCACTTCGACCCGCGCGATGCGGAGGTGATCCAGAACCCCTTCCCGGCGCTGGCGCGGCTGCGCGAGCACGAACCCCTGCACTACAGCGAGGCGATGGCGGGCTGGGTCATCACGCGGTACGAGGACGTGCGCAATTCCATGCGCGATCCGCGTTACTCGGCCAACCGCCTGCGGCCGTTCTTCGCGCACATGGACCCGACGCGGCGCGAGCGCCTGGCGGCGCTGGAGAAGAATCTTTCGCTGTGGGCGGTCTTCAACGATCCGCCCGATCACGGCCGCGTGCGCAATCTGATGAACAAGGCTTTCACCACCTCGGCTCTGGCGCACATGGAAGGGCGTATCGCCGAGATGGTGGAATCGCTGGTGGACGAACTCGCTGCGCAGGACGGCGAAGTCGATTTCATCCGCGCCTTCGCCTACCCGCTGCCGGCGATGGTCATCGCCGAGATCCTCGGCGTGCCGCGCGAAGACGTGGCGCACCTCAAGCGCTGGTCCGATGAACTGGCCTCCTTCGTGCTGACCTCGCGTCTGTCGCCCGATCGCTACGGCCGTGCCGACGCCGCGATCCGAGAGATGCACGATTATTTCGGGCAGATGGCCCAACGGCTGCGCCGGCATCCGGACGGCGGCATCGTCGCGCGCATGGTCGCGGCCGAGGAGAAGGGTGATTTTCTGTCCGAGGACGAGCTGGTCGCCGCCTGCGTGCTGCTGCTGTTCGCCGGTCACGAAACCACGACGCAGTTGTTCGGCAACGGCCTCTACGCGCTGCTGCGCTGGCCGGAGCAGATGCAGCGCCTGCGCGAGGGCCTGCACGACCGCGGGCAGGTCGAGAACGCGGTCGAGGAAATCCTGCGCTGGGATGGGCCGGGCCTGGCCGGGGTGCGCGTGCTGAACGAAGACGTGGACCTGCACGGACAGCGCGTGCCGGCGGGCAGCCGCATCTTCCAGTTCGTGGCCGCGGCCAACAGGGACCCGGCGGTGTTCGCCGATCCCGATCGCTTCGATATATCGCGCGATCCGAATCCGCACCTGACCTTCGGCTATGGCATCCATTTCTGCCTCGGTGCGCCGCTGGCGAGGATGGAGGCCCGCATCGCCTGGCCGATTCTGCTGCACAGATTGCGGGACATCGAACTGGTGGAAACGCCGCAATTCAGCGACTCGATGATCGTGCGCGGGCTCGAGGGTTTGCAGGTGCGCTGCCGGCCGGCCTGAACCGGGGTGCCTGTTATGGCGCGCGCTCAACCGCACGCCTTGCACACACCAAAATGCGTTGCTATATTGCGTAGTACGACACCGCACTTAGCACCAGTACCCTCGGCCTTCATGCGACTGTCGGAGTCAATAGCGGGATAGCGCGGTCAGAGATCCCGCAGATCGTCGCATTCGGAGCGGAAACTTGGCCCCAATGCGTTGCACGTAGTCCCACACTGCATAAGGAACCACCATGGCACTTGCAAACCGCAGCATCGGGTACGACGAGGTCGAAGCACGCGACCTACGTTTCAATCTCGACAAAGACAGCGTTCCACGTTTCTGGATGAACAACGACCCGTGGAGTACAAGCTTCTTCAATTCCATCCTGGCCGCCGTGCCTGATGGCGAGCGCTGGGTGATGCAGTGCGTCCGCCAGAGCCTCACCCGCCTGCAAGACGAGAGTGTGCGCAAGGCAGGCATCGCCTTCATCAAGCAGGAGCACTACCACGCGCGTGAACATGATGACATGAACAACGCGCTGATCGAACAAGGCGTTCCGCTCGACGTGGTGGAGCGCAGCTTCAAGCGCATCCGCAGGACGCTGGAGCGGCTCACGCCGCCGGACATGCACCTGTCCATGATGGCGGCGTTTGAACATTTCACGGCCACGTTCGCAGCAGTGTTCATCGACAACCCGGACATGCTCGACAATTCCGACGAGAAGGTCGCAGCAATGCTGTACTGGCATTTCGTCGAGGAAACCGAGCACAAGTCGGTCACCTTCGACGTGTTCCAGGACGCCGTGGGCAGTTATCCGCAACGGGTGGCCGGGATGCTGATCGCCAGCGCGATCTTCCTGCCCATGGTTGAGGGACACATGCTGTACCTGCTGTATAAGGAAAAGCAGCTGCTCAACTGGCGCTCGATGCTCAACTGCCTGAAATTGCAGGTGGGACCCAAGGGTCTTCTCACCCGCCTGTTCGCTGGACATTACTTCCCGTACTACCTGACCAGCTTCCACCCCTGGGACGACGACAACCGCAGCCAGATCCGCAAGTGGAAGGAGGTCTTCAACGCCACCGGCGATACGTCCAAGGCGTACGAAGCATTCCGTCACAGTGCCGGAACCAAGGGCGCGGGCGTCAACGCCGCGCTCGCCGCCTGAACTGAGACCCGGTCGATTTCACGCGCAGTCTGGGCCAGTAAGCCCTGCCGCACTTGCGGAAGGGCTTACTGGCCGCTTTCGAGCAACAACACCTGGTTTCGTCCCCGTCCGCTTCGCATGCACGCATGGCGTTCGCGCCGAGTCGCGTTCAAGGACACCGCACGCGGCTGACTGCGGCGGGAGCATTCGATCGACTCACAACCATTGGGGATGCGACATCATGAATCGAGGTCTCGACATCGGGCTCTCGCTGGCCGCCGCGTTGGCAGCCGGTGGACGCGGCGTGAAGGTCACCGCCGACATCAAGCAGCCGGCGCAGTTGCTGGCACTCTATGACATCGAAAACTGCCCTTATTGCCGCATCGTACGCGAGGCGCTGACCGCCCTGGATCTGGATGCGGAGATCTATCCCTGCCCCAAAGGCGGTACGCGCCACCGCCAGGTCGTGGAAAAGCTCGGTGGCAAATCCCAGTTCCCGTTTTTGGTGGACCCGAACACCGCAGCCCAGCTCTACGAGTCGGCCGACATCGTGGACTACCTGTCAGCCACCTACGGCGACGGCCGCCGTCGTGGACCCTTGAGTCGCGCGCTGGTAACTGCCAGCTCGCTCGGGGCATCGGCATTGCGTTGGAGCCAGGGCGCGCGCTGCGCAGGCACAGCGGCGCTGCCGACCCAGATGCTCGAGCTGTACAGCTTCGAGGCAAGTCCATTTGCGCGGTTCGTTCGGGAATACCTGTGCGAACGCGAGATCCCCTACATCCTCCGCAACTGCGGCCGACGCCAGGGTCTGGACTGGCTGCCGATCCCGCCGCTCCGGGCCAGGCTGGCGCCCGGCTATTCCCCGGTGCAGCGCAACCGCAAATTCCTGAGTGAGGTGGCGGGCAAGGTGCAGGTGCCCTGCCTGGTCGATCCGAATACCGGCGTCACCCTGTTCGAGTCGGCCGACATCGTCGCCTATCTCGACCGCCGCTACGCCTGAGCCTCCCTGCCCCTTTTTGATCCCGAGAACGCCCCGAATATGCCTTCTACCAGCCACTACCGATTCCGCTTTGAACGATCGGGCGAGCAGATCAACCAGGCCTACTCAGACCCCGGCTACTTCGAGCGGATGGCGCGGGCAATCGGCGGCCTCAATGTGCAGGTCCTGGAAACGCGCCTGGATGCGCAGCACATGCGCACCGTCATGCGCATGCACCTCGACCCGATCACGCCGCTGCCCGGTTTTGCCCGCAAGATCATCAACGGGGCGATCACCGTTACCCATACCGTGGAATGGAACGCGGCCGATCGCAGCGGGTCCATGGAGGTCGTCGCGGCACACATCCCCTATCGAGCGACGTCGCGCATGCGGCTTGAAGCGGTGTCCGAAACCACTGCCGACGTCATCTCTGAATGGACCATGAGCATGCGCCTGCCGCTGGTCGGAAGTTCGCTGGAGCGCATCGCCGGTGAGGAGACTCGCCTGCGGTTACAGGCTGAGTGCGATGCCAGCGATCAGTTGATGATGGGGGTCTGAGCACCCGTTCTCTGCCCGCTGCTGACGTGGGGACGCGGCAGTGCAAGGCTGTGCGGCCGCTTTTTGGTTATAATATGACGGTTCAACTACGAGCTGACGTGATGACACAGCGACTGCAGATCCGCGAGACCCTCCCCCTGCCCATCGACGTGGCCTTTGCCCGTCTGTCCGATCCTCAGCGCCTCGGCGCGGCCTTGGGCGCGCCGGTCAAGCGCAGCCGCGACGGCGAGGGTGATGTCAATGGTCTAGGCTCGGTGCGCACCATCGGTTTCCGCCCCCTGGAGGTCGATGAAACCATCACCCGCTTCGATCCTCCCAGCCGTATCGACTACCGCATCAGCCGTGGATCACCCTTGCGCGACCATCGCGCCAGCATCATCTTCTCGGCGAACGGCAACGCCACCGAGGTGACCTGGAACGTCGAGTTCGACATCGCCCCGCGCCTGCTGGGCCCGGTGGTCAACCGGGCACTTCGCTTCGGTCTCCGTCACGCCCTCCGCAAGATCGGGCGGACCGCTTGAGTCCGCAAACCCGCCGGCTCTTTCGTCCGCGCGGCTGACTCTGGGCGCCGCATGAGCCAAGAGTACCCCTACCGCATGGCCGAAGTCATGCAGCTCACCGGAGCGAGCAGGGAGGCCGTGCGCTTCTACATCAATGCGGGCCTGCTGCCGGAGCCCCACCGAACCGCGCGCAACATGGCGTGGTACTCGCAGCAGCATATCGAGACCATCAAGCTGGTTCGCATCCTGCAGGAAGAACAGTTCCTGCCACTCAAGGCGATCAAGGCGCTGTTCGACGACGACAAGAACTTCGATTTCACCCCCCGGCAGCGCAGCATCTTTGCCAGCATGCGCGAAGAAATGGGCATTCGCGCCCGCCGGCAACTGCCTGGCCCGAGCTCGCATGGCTTGGCCGAGGCGCTGGGACTCACTCACGACGATTTCCGCGAGCTGCAAGAGGTCGGTGCCATCCGCACCAAGGTTGAGCACCTGACGGCAGGCGAAGAGGAAATCCTCAGGCAGTTCGCCATCCTCAGGCACAGCGGCATGACCCCCGAAAGAGGCTTCTCAGCACGTCACATCCAGATCGTTCAGGCATCGACCGACCTGCTGTTTGCACAAGAGCTCAAGCTGTTCAGGGAACTGCTGGTGGATTTGCGCGACGACGAGATTCCGGTGCTGATGGCGCGGGCTATTCCCGCCATCAACCGCATTTTCGCGGTGCTGCACGAGCAGAAGCTGCGCGCATTCGTGGCGATCAATGCCCGTCAGGACGCCGCGCGTCAGGCCAACGAGCGCAAGGCCAAGGAGAAGGGCAAGGCCGCCCCGAGGGCGAGGGCGAGGGCGAGGGCGAAGCCAAAGTCGAACGCCAATTCGGACACCAAGTCGAACGCGAAATCAAGCGCGAAATCGAAAACGGCGCCGGCCCGCAGCAAGTCGCCGCGGTAATTGTCCCCACTGACGTGCCGCGACCGGCCTCGCGTCCGGCCCTCGCAGCGCCTGGCCCGACCGCCCCGGCAGGGCTTGCACCACGCCGCGAGCGGCGCAGCGGCCCGACCACCGCCGCACCAGATTCGGCGGTCACCCCCTGTCTCTTATACACATCTCCGAGCCCACGAGACGCTACGCTATCTCGT
>OJDA01000005.1_pt1 | contig 133150 bp, 113 predicted proteins | sample 1592551 | NCBI WGS metagenome assembly OJDA01 (sample SAMN05416810, study PRJEB24817) | seawater metagenome | isolation source: Sea water | place: Canada:Atlantic | collected 2013-07
TCTTCGCGCCTTGATCTGCACCCCATCGCATCCGGCATCTCCTAACGCTTTGTTGAAGGCGATGCACTAGGTCGAGAACGAATTACCGCACCCGCACGTGGTGCTGGCGTTGGGGTTGCGAATCACAAACTGCGCGCCTTCGACATTCTCGCGATAGTCGATCTCGGCGCCCTGCAGATACTGCAAGCTCATCGAGTCGACCAGCAGCGTCACGCCGTTCTTGACGACGACGGTGTCATCCTCGGCGGTGTCGTTGTCGAACTTGAAGCCGTACTGGAATCCCGAACAGCCGCCGCCGGTGACGAACACGCGCAACTTTTGAGACGAATCATCCTCATCATCCAGCAGGGCACGCACCTTGTTGGCGGCCGCGTCACTGAAAATCACTTCCTGTTCAAGTTCACTTTGCATCACAACCTCCAAAATCTGTACGGCCCCGTTCGCGCTACTTCGACAACACCGTGCGCGGGAGTTCGGTGTTGGTGCCGACCACTTCATCGTTGCCTGGCGTTTCACTACGCTCGGTGGTGCCGATGGAGGCCAGCGCATCACCCGACTCGTGAATCAGCTGACCATTGACGGTGGCGCCGCCTTCCATTTCCAGAATCTTGTACGACACGTTGCCGGTCACGCGCGCTTTCGACGACATGCGCAAACGTTCGCTGGCGTAAACATCGCCCACCACGCCACCATTAAGCATGATGTTGGGGACGCGCACGTCACCTTCAATAAGGCCGCTGTCACTCACCGACAGTTCAGCGCTCTTGTCTGCCGCGGCCAGCACCTTGCCGCGAACCTTCCCATCGATATGCAGGCCACCTGCAAAGCGCACGTCGCCCGAGATCTCGGTCTGCCGACCAATCAGCGTGTCAACGGTTGAGCCCCCCTTCGACGACGGTGCTGCGGGGCTGTTGCTCCCACCAAATAGCTTGCTCATTCAGCCTCACTCCTCAAGATTGGGTTCATGGCGATCGATCAGGACCCTCTGCCGCCGACACGCTTCTTCGCCACTCCAGAACTTCCTCGATCGCCGGGGCACTTCCGTCGGGGATCAACTGTACCCGTATTCGTTGTGGCTTAAAGCCGGCCGGCAGCTTGATCAATCCGTCAAACTCCTGGAAGTACTGGAACCCGTACTTCGGCAGCTCATCGCGCCCTTCACTCAGCTCCGGCCAACTCACCGACAGCGGACGGCCGTCGCGCACCCCCTCAACCACCATTTTGAATTGACCGGCCGCGTTGCCCTGACGACGCACCGCTTGCACCAGCACCAGCTCGTAGCGAAATTGGGGGGTAACGCCGGTGGGCGCGAGTTTGAGGCTGTGCACCCGAACCCCCGCCTTCACCACGTCGGGAGAGACGATGCCGCGATAGAACGCCAATTGCTCACGCAATTCCAGCAGTTCGCTTTGCAGACGCTCCAGCTCGCCTCGCAGCAGTTGCGCTGCCTCAGCTTCAACCTGCTGGCTTTGTCGTAAAAATGCCAGCTCATCGCGCAGGTTCTCATTCTCGTCACGCGTCTCACGCAGGGATTGCGTCAGCGTTTTCCGTACCGCCAGCAGCTCATTCAATTCACGTTGGTGCTTGGCGGCATCATCCTCAAAGGCATGCCGCGCCAGGACGAACAGTGCCCAGAGCGCGACCACGGCAACGGCCGTCAGGGCGGCAATCCAGACCAGACGCGCTCCACGCCGCTTCGGTTGGCGTATGACGATTTCAGGCAGGTTCACGGGGACAGCGGCACGGCGTCCAGCCCGCTGCGTTCATCGAGGCCAAACATGATGTTCATGTTCTGCACCGCCTGCCCGGACGCGCCCTTGACCAGATTATCGATGACCGACAGCACGATCACAGTGCGCTGGTCCGCCGCCAGATGCACCGCCAGACGGCAGGTGTTGCCGGCGCGCACATGGCGCGTTTCGGGGTGCGAACCGGCCGGCATGACGTCAACGAACGGCTCGTCGGCATAGGTCGACTCAAACAAAGTCTGCAGGCCGGTCGCCGGAGCCTTGAGGCGGGTGTACACCGTCGCATGGATGCCGCGAATCAAGGGCAACAAGTGCGGCACGAAGGTCAACCCGATGTCACCGCCCGCCACGTCGCGCAGGCCCTGTTCAATCTCGGGCGCATGACGGTGGCCGCCGCCGGCGACACCGTACGCCCTGAAGTTATCGCCAGCCTCGCACAGCAACGAACCCACCTTGGCTTCGCGGCCGGCACCGCTGACACCTGACTTGCAGTCGGCGATGATGCCCTGCGAATCGATCAAGCCTGCGGCCAGCAACGGCTTGAGCGCGAGCTGCACGGCCGTGGGATAGCACCCGGGGTTCGCCACCAGGCGCGCTTCGCGAATCGGGTCGCGATGCACTTCGGGCAAGCCGTAGACTGCTTCTTCAAGCAGCGCCGGCGCGCTGTGCTCAAGCCCATACCAATGCTTGAACACCACCGGGTCACGCAAACGAAAGTCGGCGGAGAGGTCGATCACCCGCACGCCACGCTCGATCAACGCAGCGGCGCTGCGCATGGCCACCCCATGAGGGGTGGCAAAGAAAACCACATCACAGCGCGCAAGCGCCTCGGGATCGGGCACTGAAAAAACCACGTCGGCATGCCCCCGCAGATTGGGGAACAAGGCGTCGGCACGCAGGCCGGCCTCTTTACGGGAGGTCAAAACTCGAACCTGTGCCGACGGATGCTGCGCCAGCAGGCGCAACAACTCTGAGCCGGTGTATCCCGTGCCGCCGACAATCCCTACCGAAATCATGATCACCGCACCCTTGAGGCTGGGCGAGGATAATAACGGCTCACCTTTGCAGGAGTATCGACATGCTGTGGATCAAGGCGCTGCACGTGATTTTCATGGTCTGCTGGTTTGCGGCGCTGTTCTATCTGCCCCGGCTGTTCGCGTACCACGTGGAGGCCGGCTCGTCCGAGGAGAAGGCGCGCTTCTGTCTGATGGAAAGGCGGCTGTTTGCCCTCGGCAGCATCGCCATGCTCGGGACGTGGGTTTTCGGCCTCTGGATGCTGATGATGACGCCCGGCTACATGCAGTCCGGCTGGCTGCACGCCAAGCTGCTGTTGGTGGTCTTGCTGACCGGCTATCACCACTGGCTGATCGTGTTCATGCGCCGGTTTCGCGGCAACGCCAACCGCAGTACGGCAAGGTTCTTCAAGCTGATCAACGAAGTCCCCGCGCTGTTCCTGGTGGCGATCGTGATTCTGGTGGTCGTCAAGCCGTTCTGAGCACGCGAACATCGCGGCCACAAAAAAGGCCATCGCAAGATGGCCTTTTTTGTGGCCGAGTCTTAATCGGCGGAAGGCGGCTCCGACTGGCTTTGGCAGTAGTTCTGCACGCCCACCAGCTCGATGATTTTCAGCTGCTCTTCGATGAAGTCGACATGCTCTTCCTCCGACTCAAGGATGCTGACGAACAGCTCACGGGTCACAAAGTCACGCACTTCTTCACAATGAACAATTGCGTCCTTGAGCAGTGGCAGCGCTTCCATCTCCAGCCGCAGGTCACACGCCAGCACCTCTTCCACGTCTTCGCCGATGTAAAGCTTGCCCAGGTCCTGCAGGTTGGGCAGCCCTTCTAGGAACAGAATGCGGGCAATGAGCCTGTCCGCATGCTTCATCTCGTCGATGGACTCGTGATACTCGTATTTGCCGAGCTTGCGCAGCCCCCAGTTGTCGAGCATGCGCGCATGCAGGAAGTACTGGTTGATCGCGGTCAGCTCGTTCTTCAGCGCCTGGTTGAGAAAGTCGATGACTTTCGAGTCGGCACGCATGGCAGTCTCCTAACAGATCGTCTGGCCACTATACCGGCAGCATCAGCACTAAGCAATTGTTTTTATTGATATTAAAAGGGAACGAGTGCGATTCTCAGACGCATTCTGTCACGCCCCCCGGAAGCACCGAGGCCGACCGGGCCGGAGCCGGCAGACAGCCTTGCGTGCGCTCGCGGAGATGCCGCCGCGCTTCGCAGGCGCAACGACCACAGGTGGTGCCGATGCCCAGCTCCTCGCGCAGCGCCGCCCACGTTCGCACACCACCGTCGATGGCGGTGTTGAGGTCCCGGCAGGAAACGCGCTTGCAGACGCAAATGATCATGGGCTGATTGAATACCCAATGCGAACGATTGTCAATACCACTCGCATGCCCGCAACATCGCCTTGAGATCAATGTGCGCCGCTTACGCCCGCCGCTCATGAACTGCAGGCATAAAAAAACCGCAGCCGAGGCTGCGGTCTTAGTTCACAGACGTCGCTTAGAGCGGACGGATCTGCGTGGCCTGCATGCCCTTGGGGCCGCGGACCGCTTTGTACTCAACTTTCTGACCTTCGGCGAGGGTCTTGAAGCCCGTGCCCTGGATCTCTTTGAAGTGCGCGAAAAGATCTTCGCCGCCTTCTGAAGGGGTGATGAAGCCAAAGCCTTTAGCGTCGTTGAACCACTTCACGGTGCCAATTGTTGCGGTGCTCATGAAAACATTCCTATAACGTTGAAACAATCAAAAATCGGGCAAAACCGCCCTTGGGGTTGCTAGCGATCAAGGAACGCATCACGGGCACCGGTGAGGTCGATTTCGACCCAAGACACCCGATGGATAACACTGCTTGAAGCCACTGCACAACGCACGCTACGCGAACACTGACGCTTTGTCTAGCACTGATGATCTGGCGTCTAATGGTCTTGAATACGGAATGACAAAGGAGAGGCGCGTTGGCTGAGCTCATCAATCTCAACAAAGCGCGAAAGCTGCGTGATCGGAAGCAACGCGCCCTCGATGCGGCCGCGCAGCGCGTGAGACACGGCCGGAGCAAGCAGCAGAAGCGGCTTGATGCCGAAATCACGGCCGCGGCACAACGCAAGCTCGACGGCCTGCGGCGCACCTCCGAAGAGGGCGGCGACGCATGAGCCCGAAACCCTCCGACTGGCCGGAGTCGCCCCACGTGTACGGCTACCTTGGGTTGGACGCGCGCGGCCAGTGGCTGATCAAGGGTGAGGCCATCAGCCGACCCAGCCTCATCGAACATTTTCAACGCCATTACCAGTCTGACGGCGAGGGACGATGGTTCGTCAAGAATGGCTGGCAACAGGCCTACGTCACGCTGGCCTACCTGCCGCGCGTGCTGCGGGTGGCGAGCGGCGACACGCTGATAGACCACTGCCAGCGCCCCGCCGGCAAGGTGATCGGGGCGGCGCTGGATGAAACCGGCGCGCTGGTTCTCGACACTTCGGAAGGCCCGGGTCTGGTCGACAGCCATGACCTGGCCTGGGCGCTGGAGCGCATGAAGGTGGGCGGCGCATCCGTCACCGACACGGCGCTCGGCGATGCGCTGAATCGGGCCAGCGGCGAAATCACGGCGCTGGCGCTCGAAACGCCGGGCGGCGAGGCCGTGCGCGTCGTGCGCGTTGACCGACACCACATGGCCACGCACTTCGGCTTTGTACCGAACCCACGGCCCGACTCCCGAAAGCCTGTTCAGGATCAGTAGTGGGGCGGCGGCTCGTGCTGCTGGCTTGCCGACAGGGTGCCGCCGCCACTTTCGTCGCGCCGCAGTCGCTCCAACAGGGCCTGCGTCAGCCGCTCAAGATGGTCGATGCGCGCCTGTTGGGCGATCAGCGCGTCGTTGAGCGACTGCAGCGTCGCCTCCTGAAAGGCAAGCTTGGTCTCCAGCCGCTCCATGTCAGCCTCAGACGTTACAGCGGGCGTGTTCTGCGTCATCGCGGTCTCCATTGCGGGGCCAACACTGCCACCATTTCTTGCGAATGCAACAGGAACGCGCTAAACAGCCGCGCTTCATTCGCCAACCGTTCTGGCCCTCATGTCTCTCGAAACCCTTGTCTTTGACAACACCCTCCACGACTGGCTCTGGTCGCTTGGCCTGGCGCTGACCATCAACGTCTTCATTGGTGCGCTCAAGTGGGTCATCGTCACCAAGGTCGCGCGGCTCACCCGTGACACGCCCACTTCGCTGGATGACGCGCTGGTCTACATCGCCAAGTCCACGCGTCAGTGGCTGGTTCTGGGCGTGACCCTGTTCATCGGGACGCGCTATCTCGAATTGCCCGATCGGGTGAGCACCGTGTTCACGGTTGCAGCAACGGTCGCGGCCTTCTTGCAGCTGGGCCTGTGGTTCAACGCCGCGACCCGCTTCTGGCTGGATCGCTACGAGCGGCGCGCGCTGGCGCAAGACGCGGCTTCGGCCACCAGCCTGGCGGCGCTCGGGTTCGTGGTCCGCCTGGCCTTGTGGGCCGTGGTGGTGCTGGTGATGCTGGACAACCTTGGTGTCGACGTCACCGCCCTGGTGGCCGGCCTGGGCGTCGGCGGCATCGCCGTGGCACTTGCGGTTCAGAACATTCTTGGCGACCTTTTTGCCTCGCTGTCGATCGTGGTCGACAAGCCCTTCGTGATCGGCGACTTCGTGGTGGTCGACGACATGTCGGGCACGATCGAGCACGTCGGGCTCAAGACCACGCGGGTGCGATCGCTGTCGGGCGAGCAGATCGTGATCGCCAACTCCGACCTGCTCAAAACCCGCATCCGCAATTACAAGCGCATGTACGAGCGACGCATCGTGTTCAGCTTCGGCGTGCTCTACCAGACCACCGCAGACCAGCTTGCGCGGATTCCCGAGCTGGTCAAGGCGCAGGTCGAGGCCACCGAGAACACCCGATTCGATCGCGCCCACTTCAAAAAATTCGGTGACTCGTCGCTGGACTTCGAGGTCGTTTACTGGATGACCTCGCCCGACTACGGCGTCTACATGGATGCCCAGCAGACCATCAATCTGGCGCTGTTCCGCTGTTTCGAGGCGGAAAGCATCAGTTTCGCCTACCCCACCCGCACCCTGTTCATCGAGCGCAGCGGCTTCCCTGTCGCGGCCTCGGCCGCGGCCGAGCACGCGCCGCAAGAGGGTCCGCAGAACGTTTGAACGATCGAACCCGGCCGGCCATTCAGGGCGGTCAGCGTCCGGTACGGGTGCCAACGGAATGCCCCCGACAGGCTGGCGTCCCCGGCGGTGTCATCCAGATTGAGGCGAAAGATCTCGAAGTTCGGGGCGCGCCGCCAGGGCCGCTGCGCTGCATCGGGCTTAATCGGCGCCGCGCGGATGCTCGACATCGCCATAGGGTTCACTGGGCGCCTTGGGTTCACGGTCCCGCACGGTCGGGTTGATCGGCTCATCGCGAAACGCCTTGAGCAGTGAGACGATCATCAACAGCATCACCACCGAGAACAGAAGCCCGGTCGCGATCGACGCGGTCTGCAGCGCGCCCAGACCGCCACTGACCAGCAGCGCCACCGCGACAAAGCCCTCTGCGACGGCCCAGAACACGCGCTGCACGCGGGGCGGGTCCAGCTCGCCGCCCGAGGTCAGCATGTCGATCACCAGCGAGCCCGAGTCCGACGAGGTGACGAAGAAGGTGATCACCACCAGGGTCGCAAGGGTCGCGGTCAGGCCCGACAGCGGCAGCCGGTCGAGCATCACGTAAAGCGCCGTGGTCAGGTCGCTTTCAACCGCGGCCGCAATGCCGCCGCTGCCCACCAGTTCGTGGAACATGGCCGTGCCGCCCATCACCGACAACCAGAGAAAGGTCACCAGGGTGGGCACAAACAACACGCCGAGGGTGAACTCGCGGACCGTGCGTCCGCGCGAGATGCGGGCGATGAACATGCCCACGAACGGCGCCCAGGCCATCCACCAGCCCCAGTAGAAGACCGTCCAGCTGCCAGCCCACCCGGTGTTGCCCACCGTGTCGGTCCAGAAGCTCATCACCACCAGGTTCTGCAGGTAGCGCCCCGTGGTTTCAACGAAGGTATTGAAGATGTACACCGTCGGTCCCAGCGCCAGCACCGCGGTCAACAACAGCAGCGCCAGCCAGATGTTGAGGCTGGACAGCAGCTTGACGCCCTTGTTGAGCCCGGTCAGCACTGACGCGGTGGCAATGCCGGTGATCACGATGATCAGCCCTATCTGCACGCCCAAGCCCTGCGGCACGCCCAGCAGATAGGCCAGGCCGGCGTTCACCTGCTGCACGCCGAGGCCCAGCGAGGTCGCCACGCCAAAGAGGGTGCCGAACACCGCCGCGATGTCGATCAAATGCCCGGGCCAGCCGTAGATGCGGTCGCCCAGAAGGGGGTAGAACGCCGAGCGGATCGCCAGCGGCAATTTGTGCCGATACGCGAAATAGGCCAGCGCCAGGCCAACGATCACGTAGATCGCCCAGGCATGAAGGCCCCAGTGGAAGAAGGTGGTGCGCATCGCCACTTCGGCCGCGCGCTGGGTTTCACCTGCCACCGCGAACGGCGGGCTCAGGTAGTGATACATGGGCTCGGCGACGCTCCAGAACAGCAGGCCGATCCCCATCCCCGCCGAAAACAGCATCGAAAACCAGGAGAAGTAGCCGAACTCAGGCTTTTCGTGCGGATCGCCCAGACGAATATCGCCGTAGCGGGACATCAGCAGCCACAACACGAAGCCGACGAACACGCTGGTGGCAAGCATGTAATACCAGCCCAGATAGTGGGTGATGACGCCTTGCACGGCATTGAACGCGGCTTCCGCCGCGTCCTTGAAGAACACCCCGAACAGGACGAACGCCACCACCACCAACGCCGAGCTGATGAACACCGGCGGGTTGACCCGCGGGAACGGCCCCACCCGACACACATTGATCCGACTTTTCACAGCACGCTCCTGCAGTTCAGGAGAGCGTCGCAATGACCGGCGCGCAGCGAGCGCTCTCCGTTGTTGGTGCGGCGACCCTAGCCGTCATTTGCCGGTGCAACCCAGACCCGGCTCAATCTTCCGGTTCGTAGCCCAGATTCGGCGCCAGCCATTTCTCGGCCTCGGCCAGCGTCCAGCCCTTGCGCCGGGCGTAATCTTCAACCTGTTCCCGGTTACAACGGCCAACGACGAAATACTGCGACTCGGGATGGCTGTAATACCAGCCCGAAACGCTGGCGCCGGGCCACATGGCCATGCTCTCGGTGAGGGTGATGCCGGCGTTCGCCTCCACGTCCAACAACTGCCACAGCGTCGCCTTTTCAGTGTGCTCCGGGCAGGCGGCATAGCCGGGTGCCGGGCGGATGCCGAGGTACTTTTCGTCAATCAGCGCGGCGTTGTCGAGGTGCTCGTCTGGCTGATAACCCCAGAACTCCTTGCGCACCCGCTGGTGCAGGCGTTCGGCAAAGGCTTCGGCCAGCCGGTCGGCCAGCGACTCCAGCAAGATGGCATTGTAGTCATCGTGCGCGGCCTTGAAGGCCTTGACGCGCTCATCGGCACCGAGCCCGGTGGTGACGGCAAACGCGCCCACATAGTCGCGCAGGCCGCTGGCCTTGGGGGCGACGAAGTCACCGAGGCTGCGATGCGGCACCCCGGCGCGATGCTCGGACTGCTGGCGCAGGTTGCACAGCCGCGCCTTGACCTCGGCGCGGGTCTCGTCGGAATAGATTTCGATGTCGTCGTCATCGACCTGATTGGCCGGGAACAAGCCGATCACGCCGCTGGCCGTGATCCATTTTTCAGCAATGATCTGGTCGAGCATCGCATTGGCATCGGCAAACAGCTTGCGCGCCGTCTCGCCCGAGGCGGGGTTGTTCAGCAGGTCGGGGTAGCGCCCCTTCAACTCCCAGCCGATGAAAAACGGCTGCCAGTCGATGTAGTCGCGCAGCTCGGCCAGCGGGTAGTCCCTGAAGGTCTTGACGAATTGGGTGGCGTGCTCATGGTGATGGTCACAGGCCGGCCCCTGGCAGACATCTTTGGCCTGCTGCACCAGCATGCGCGGACGCGGTGGCACGTAGCCTGCCCAGTCCAGCGGCGTGCGGTTGTCGCGGGCAGCCGCCAGCGTCACGAACTTCTGCTGCCGATCCTTGTTGCCGTGGCGCTCGCGGATCTGGTCGTACTCGGCCTGGGTGTCGGCCAGCAGCTTTGGCTTCTGCTCGGCCGACAGCAGGGCGGCCGCAACCGGCACCGAGCGTGAGGCGTCCTTCACCCAGATCACCGGGCCCTCATACGCCTTGTCGATCTTCACCGCGGTGTGCGCGCGCGAGGTGGTGGCGCCGCCAATCAGCAGCGGAATGGTGAAGCCCTGGCGCTGCATCTCCTTGGCGAGATTGACCATCTCATCGAGGCTGGGGGTGATGAGGCCGGACAGGCCAATGATGTCGGCCTTGTGCTCGCGCGCGGCGTCGAGAATCTTCTGCCCCGGCACCATGACGCCCATATCGACCACGTCGTAGTTATTGCATTGCAGCACCACGCCGACGATGTTCTTCCCGATGTCATGCACGTCGCCCTTCACCGTCGCCATGAGAATCTTGCCCTTGGCCTGCGCCACGTCACCGGGCTGCTTCTCGGCCTCGATGAAGGGGATGAGGTAGGCCACCGCCTTCTTCATCACCCGCGCCGATTTGACCACTTGCGGCAGAAACATCTTGCCGGCGCCAAACAGGTCGCCGACCACGTTCATGCCCGACATCAGCGGGCCTTCGATGACCTCGATGGGGCGGCCGCCGCGTGCCGCGATTTCGGCGCGCAGCTCCTCGGTATCGGCTTCCACGTGCCCGTCAATGCCCTTGACCAGCGCGTGGGTGATGCGCTCGCCCACCGGAAGTTCGCGCCAGCTTTCATCCATCGTCTGCTTGGCGCCGGCGCCGCCGCCCTGAAAGCGGCTGGCGATGTCGAGCATCCGCTCCCCGGCGTCTTCACGGCGGAACAGGATCACGTCTTCGATCCCGTCGCGCAGTTCGGCCGGCAGGTCGGAATACACCGGCAGCACGCCCGCATTGACGATGCCGAAGTCCATGCCGCGCTGAATCGCGTGGTAGAGGAACACGCTGTGGATCGCCTCGCGCACCAGGTTGTTGCCGCGGAAGCTGAAGCTCACGTTGGAGACGCCGCCGGAAATATGGCAGTGCGGCAGGTTCTGGCGAATCCACTCGGTGGCCTCGATGAAGTCGAGTCCGTAGCGGTTGTGCGCCTCGATGCCGGTGGCCACGGCGAACACGTTGGGGTCAAAAATAATGTCTTCAGGCGGAAAACCGACCTCGTTCACCAACAGATCGTAGGCCCGCCGGCAGATCACCTTGCGGCGCTCCAGCGTGTCGGCCTGACCTTCTTCGTCAAACGCCATCACCACCACCGCGGCGCCGTATCGGCGACACAGCCGCGCCTGATGCAGGAACGGCTCGATGCCCTCCTTCATGGAGATGGAGTTGACGATGGGCTTGCCCTGCACGCACTGCAGGCCGGCCTCGATCACCGCCCACTTGGAGCTGTCGATCATCACCGGCACCCGCGAAATATCGGGCTCGGAGGCGATCAGCTTGAGGAAGGTCTGCATCGCCTCCACACCATCGAGCATGCCCTCGTCCATGTTGACGTCGATCACCTGCGCACCGGCTTCGACCTGCTGGCGGGCGACCGTGAGCGCTGCGGTGTAGTCGCCTTCCTTGATCAGTTTGCGGAAGGCGGCCGAGCCGGTGACGTTGGTGCGCTCACCGACGTTCACGAAGCCCAGCTCGGGCGTCACCGTCAGCGGCTCCAGACCCGACAGGCGCATGACCGGCACGTGCGCCGCCGGCACGCGCGGCGCAATCCCCTCGACCGCCCGCGCCATGGCCGCAATGTGATCCGGCGAGGTGCCGCAGCAGCCGCCGACAATGTTGACCAGCCCGTCCTCGGCAAAGCCCCTGATGATTTCGGCCGTTTCCTCGGGCTGCTCGTCGTACTCGCCAAACGCATTGGGCAGGCCGGCGTTGGGGTAACAGGAAATCAGGCTGTCGCTCAACCGCGACAGTTCGGCCACGTAGGGGCGCATTTCCTTGCCGCCCAGGGCGCAGTTGAAGCCGATCGCCAACGGCTGGGCGTGGCGCACCGAGGCCCAGAACGCTTCGGCCACCTGCCCGGAAAGCGTGCGCCCCGAGGCATCGGTGATCGTGCCGGAGATGATCACCGGATAACGGACCCCGCATTCCTCAAAAAAGGTCTCGCAGGCAAAGATCGCGGCCTTGGCGTTGAGCGTGTCGAAGATGGTTTCAATCATCAGCAGATCGACGCCCCCTTCGGCCAGTGCCCGCGCCTGCTCCAGATACGCGTCGACCAATTGCTGGAAGGTCACGTTGCGTTTGCCGGGATCGTTCACGTCCGGGCTGATGCTGGCCGTGCGGTTGGTGGGGCCGATGGAGCCCACCACGAACCGGGGACGCTCCGGCGTGGCGACCGCGTCGACCGCGTCGCGTGCCAGGCGCGCCGCCGCCACGTTCATCTCGTAGCTGAGCGACTCCATGTGGTAGTCGGCCATCGAGATCTGTTGCGCGTTGAAGGTGTTGGTCTCGATCAGATCGGCGCCCGCCTCGAGATAGGCGCGGTGGATGTCACGAATCAGATCGGGCTGGGTCAGCACCAGCAGGTCGTTGTTGCCCTGCAGATCGTGCGGCCAGTCGGCAAACCGCTCGCCGCGATAGTCGGCCTCGCTGAGCTTGTGGCGCTGAATCATGGTGCCCATGGCGCCGTCGAGCACGAGGATGCGGCGCTTCAGCGCAGCGTGAAGTTCGGCGTTGCGGGGATGCAGTTTCATGGCAGTCCAGATCAAAACAGTCGGGCATTTTATCCTCTTATACGGATAAGCGGATACCAGGCTCGTGCGGCACCTGCCGGCCGTCCATCCGGCAAATCGCCCCACCCATCGCCACGTCGCCCTTTTGGCGAAAAGTGCATGGCAGGATGCAGTCGTCGTCTCGCAGCGGAAGTGAATCCCCCTCCACCCCGCTGCAACGGCTCTCCGCCAATCCGGCCCCCCTTCGCCGGATTGAATTGACCGGGTGTGCTCTCTCTCTCCGCACACCCGGTTTTTTTCTGCCCGATGGGCGGCTGCCGCACCCTCACGCCCATCGTGCCACGGCAGATCGCCGCCGCGCATCAACCCTGCCAAGGGCCGGGCATGATGCGCCGCACCGAACACGCGATGGTGCCCGCACGCGGCTACAGCGCCTGCCAGCAATCGCCAAAAATCCGGCCGAGACCGCTTAAACTATCGGTCGGGCGCGCCTCGCGCCTTCAATCAAGCTCCTCTGGAAATTCAACGATGCGTAAATGGCGTTGCGTAATTTGTGACTGGGTCTATGACGAAGCCTTGGGGGTGCCCGACGAAGGCATTCCCGCCGGCACCCGCTGGGAAGACGTGCCCGACAGTTGGACCTGCCCCGACTGCGGCGCTGCCAAGGCCGACTTCCTGATGGAAGAGGTCTAATCATCTCGCGGTACCCACAGGCCCTCCCGACGGAGGGCTTTTTTGTGGGTGGAGTGCCGCTCCGGCGGGAAGCCCCTCGGGCCGGCGGGTCGCGGTTACCGCGAACGGCCCCCGTGCACCCGTCAGCCTTGCCATTGGTTGATCGCAGATACGGGCGCAGACCAGCGGCCTGTCAGGCGCATGTTCTGCCCGGCACAGGCGTCCTGGCGCACCCCGGGATGCGGGTCCGGGCGTGTGCGCAGACGCGCGACGAATGGGGGCGCGCCGCCCTCGGGTCGTCATGCCGGCAATTTCCCGGGTAAACTGCCGCGCCCTCGCCGGACTCGGCACCGCCGCTTTGTGCCCGCAGGGATCGTATTGACAATCACAGGGAAGCTCCATGGCATTCAAGATCGCCGTCCTCAAGGAAACGCGCGCAAACGAGCGACGCGTTGCCCTCGTACCCGTGGTGGCCGACAAGCTCACCAAACTGGGCGCAACGCTCGCAGCGCAGACCGGCGCCGGTGACGCGGTCAAGCTGCCCGACGCCGCGTTCAAGAACGTGCACTTCGCCGCCAACCCGCAGGGGCTGGTGAGCGATGCTGACATCGTGCTGGCGGTGCAGCCGCCTTCGCTTGCGGCGGTCGACGCGATGAAGGAGGGGGCCATCCTCATCTCCTTTATCTATGCGCACAAGGAAATCGAGCTGGTCAAGAAGCTGCGTGACAAGAACATCACCTGCTTCGCGATGGAACTGGTCCCGCGCATCACCCGCGCCCAGGCCATGGATGCCCTGTCGTCGCAGGCCGCGCTGGCCGGCTATTACGGCGCCCTGCTGGGCGCGACCAGCATCGCCCGCATGATGCCGATGACCACCTTTGCCACCGGCTCGATTCGCCCCGGCACCGTGCTGGTGATGGGCGTCGGCGTTGCCGGCCTGTCGGCCATCGCCACCGCCCGCCGCATCGGCGCCAAGGTGGAAGGCTACGACGTGCGCCCCGAAGTGAAGGAGCAGGTCGAATCCCTCGGCGCCAAGTTCATCGACACCGGTGTGGATGCCCGCGGCGAAGGCGGCTACGCCCGCGAGTTGACGGCCGAAGAGAAGGACAAGATCGCGGCCGTGGTAACCAAGCACATCCAGAGCGCCGATATCATCATCACCACGGCGGCCATTCCCGGCCGGCCGTCACCCAAGCTCATCTCCAAAGCCCAGGTCGATGGCATGAAGGGCGGCAGCGTCATCATCGACCTCGCCGCCGAGGGCGGGGGCAACACCGAGTACACCGTGCCGGGTGAAACCGTGACGGTCGGCCAGACCACCATCGTCGCGCCGCTCAACGTGCCGTCGCTGCTGGGCGAGCACGCCTCTGAGCTGTACGCCAAGAACCAGTTCAACCTCGTCGAGTTGATGGTCAAGGAAGGAGCGCTGGCCATTGACTGGAACGATGAAGTGCTGGCCAAGGCCTGCCTCACGCACGCCGGCGAAATCAAGAACGAAGCGGCCCTCAAGGCCGTGGAAGCTGCCTAACTTTTCGGGGATTACATTCATGGACGCCACCACCGCCATCACCGGCTTTGTCGCCCTCTACATCTTCATGCTCGCCGCCTTCACCGGCTACGAGATCATCGGCCGCGTACCGGCGATTCTGCACACGCCACTCATGTCGGGCTCCAACTTCATTCACGGCATCGTCGTGGTGGGCGCGCTGTACATGCTCATCAATGCCAGCTCGGTGATCGAACAGGCCCTGGGCTTTTTCGGCGTGATTCTCGGCGCGGCCAACGCCGCCGGCGGTTACGTGGTGACCGAACGCATGCTTGAAATGTTCAAGCCATCCGACAAGAAGAAGGGCTAAGCCATGAATGTTCAATTCTTCATTGACGCGAGCTTCATCCTCGCGACCCTGCTGTTCATCTACGGCCTGAAGCGCATGTCCTCGCCGGTGACGGCCCGCTCGGGCATCGTGGTCGCCGGCTGGGGCATGGTCATCGCCGTGGTCGCCAGCTTCCTCTACGTGTTCAACGTTGCGCCCGAGGTCAAGCCGCACCTCACGGTCAACATCGCTCTGGCCGTGATCGCGCTGGCACTGGGCCTTGGCTGGGCCTGGCGCAGCGGCAAGAAGGTCGAAATGACCGCCATGCCGCAGATGGTCGCCCTCTACAACGGCATGGGTGGCGGCGCGGCGGCCGCAATTGCGGCGATCGAACTGTTCGGCCACAAGGCCCATGGCCCCATCGTGCTCATCATGGCGGTGCTGGGCGGCGTGATCGGCGCGGTGTCGCTCTCGGGCAGCCTCATCGCCTGGGGCAAGCTCGACGGCCGCATCAACGGCACCTGGCGCTTCACCGGCCTGCAGGCGTTCAACGGCCTGATCCTGCTGACCCTGCTTGCCATCGGCGCCTGGACCGTGTGGACCGGCGGCGCCGTCTCACCGCTGCTGATCAGCGTGTTCTTCATCCTCGCTCTGTTCTACGGCGTGATGATGGCCATGCCCATCGGCGGTGCCGACATGCCGGTGGTCATCTCACTGTTCAACGCCTTCACCGGCCTGGCCGTGGGCTTCGAGGGCTATGTGATCGGCAACGCCGCCCTCATGGTGGCCGGCATGGTGGTCGGCTCGGCGGGCACCCTGCTCACCCTGCTGATGGCCAAGGCCATGAACCGCTCGGTGAGCAACGTGTTGTTCTCGAACTTCGGCGCCAGCGGCGACGAAGCCCAGGGCGAGATCTCCGGCAGCATGAAGCCCATCGAAGCGGGTGATGCCGGCATCAACATGCGATATGCCAGCAAGGTCATCATCGCGCCCGGCTACGGCCTCGCGGTAGCGCAGGCCCAGCACAAGCTCTACGAGTTCGTGAAAATTCTGCAGGCCGCCGATGTGGAGGTGAAATTCGCCATTCACCCGGTTGCCGGCCGCATGCCCGGCCACATGAACGTGCTGCTCGCCGAAGCCGGCGTGCCCTACGACATCATCTACGACATGGAAGACATCAACGGCGAGTTCAAGGAAGCCGACGTGGCCATCGTCATCGGCGCCAACGATACCGTGAACCCGGCGGCGCGCACCAACAAGTCATCGCCGATTTACGGCATGCCCATCCTCAACGTCGACCAGGCCAAGCAGGTCTACGTGGTCAAACGCGGCCAGGGCAAGGGCTACTCGGGTGTCGAGAATGAACTGTTCTTCGCCGACAACACCAACATGGTCTACGGCGATGCCCAAAAGGTGCTCGTGGCCATGGTGCAGGCCGTGAAGGCGCTGGACGGCGGCGGCCACTAGAGGTTCAGTCGCAAAGCAAGGCCCCGCGCTGCGGGGCTTTTCTTTGGGCGGGCGGTTTGAAGCTCGGGGGGTTGTTGCGCACCTGAACCGGTGGCGGCCTCGCTCGGCGGTTGAGGCCCCGGCATAAGTCTTTGGCCGCTCGACATCGCACGGCCTTGCGGCGCCTTGTAGAGCAGATGAACGCGGACTTACTATCCGGGCGCCCCCAAGTTCGACGGTTCACGCCGATAAGTCCATGATTCTGCGTGTTTGCGACCCACAGAATGGCACTACATCGCTTGGATACCAGGTGGCGCGACCTGCAGATCCTGGAACAGCGCCCTCTGCTCGGCGCTGAGGGTGGTGATGCCCGAGAGGGTTTTGCCCTGGTGCCGGACGCGGTGGCGCTGCAGGCTTCTGAGCATCCCAGGCCCCCGCATGCGCGCGCCCGACGTTCGCGAAGAAACGACGATGGCGCCGTACGTGGCAGGTAGCAGGTCGCCCGGTGCCGCTGCGCGGCACCGGCAGACGCGCGTGACCCTCGGCACCCTCCCGGCTGTGCCTGCGGCAAAACCGGGCTCCGTTCTGCTGCATGAACGCTCGCTCAGTCAGTTCTGTTTCTTGAGAGGTGATGGAAAGCGCGCTCGACGCTGCAGGGGGCGTTGTGCCGTTTCAGGCGCAGGCGCATCACGCGATGCAGCACGAGGGCCAGGAAACAGATGGCGCCGTGTGCCCAGAGCCGTTGTGGCAGACGGTGGTAGACCGGGGCGATGGCGATGTCCTGCTTGAGCACCCGGAAGCCCCGCTCGATGTCGGCCAGCGCCTTGTAGCGGGCGACGACCGTCTCGGCGTCGAGGTCTCTCACGCTGGTGAGCAGCACCAGCGTGCCGTCGAGGACCTCGGCCTTGGCGAGGGCGGTCTGGTTGATGCTGAAAGAGAAGCGCTCGGCTTGGAGGTCGGGCTGGATGAAGCGCGGGAGCTTTGTCTCGATGAGGGCCTTATGGATGCGGAGGGTGGTGGGGTCGTAGAAGACCACCGACCGCTCGGTGTCGATCAGCGGCCGCAGCGCCCCAGTCCTCGGCCCGGCCGAGCTGGGCAATCTGGCGGTGGCAGTTCTTGCCGTCAGCGTCCCGGCAGGACTCGACCAGACGCAGATAGGTGTGGCCGCCGGAGCCGGGGGCGCGGATGAACATGGCTCTGCATTGTGCAGCACAAAACAAATACAGCAGCAAAAACAAGCGCTTATGTTGGCACCACGAGTATTCTGCCAAAACTGACCGCAAACGCCCGTGGCTGCGTGCCTCCCACAGCCAATCCCTCAGTGAAGTGTCGAACCCGGTCTTCCAGTGCCAGGGCAGGGTCGCCGGTGACGTTGCCGCCCTGCACCGCCACCCTATTCGCCCATCTACTACCGCCCACCGGGTCTGATCGGCACGCTTGCCTCACGCAAAAGCGAGGCGGCGGGTGGCCCGCCTCTCGTGAGACGGGCCATCGGGCACAGGTGACCCCGACGTGACAGATCGACCCCGCAGCGGCAATGTGCCGCCGGCCTCAGGGCGCAAGAACGAACCGGCTGATCACGGGGTCGTGATCGCTGCCCCGCATCGCATCCGCTGCAAATTCAGTGTTCACATGCACCAGATCCACCTCGGGGCTGGCGGCAAGCAACGCCGACGAAACGTAAATATGATCCAGCGCCTGCGCGTTGCCTTCGAAATTGAAGGTATACCGCTCGGTGAACGGCAGACCCGTCACGTCGTAGAGGTTCTGCAGCACGTGACTGCCGTCATCGGCACCGGTGAGCACCGGCAACGGGTTCTCGAAGTCGAACTCGTTGAAGTCGCCGAGCACGATCACCCGGGCGTCGGCGTCGATGGCGAGCACGTCGTCGATGAAGCGGTTCACCTCGGTCGCCTGGGCGATGCGCTCGTCCTCGCTGCCGTTGACCGGCGGCTGCACCGCGCCGTAGAGCGGCGTGCCGCCGCCCTTGGAGGAGAAGTGGTTGTTGACCACGATCAGACGCCGGCCATTGAAGTCGAACGCGGCGGCCAGAGGCTTGCGTGAACCGGCAAAGGCGGGCGCGTCCGGGGCGATCAGGCCGGGGCTGAAGCTGAGCCCCACCTCGCTGCCGTCGGCCTGCGGCATCGTCGCCATCATGCCGTCGCCCGGCGTCCCCACCAGGCTCACGCGGGCGGGATCAAAGAGGAAGGCCTGACGGATGTTGCCCCCGGGCTGACCGCCGTTCTCGTTCTCGGTGGCAGGCGCCACTTCGGCGAAATCGTAGTCCGCGCCACAGGCGTCAAACACCGTATCGACCAGGGCGGTCAGCGTCTGCTCGGCGCTGAGCGTCCCGTCCGCGACGCTGCCGCTACCGTCCTGCACTTCCTGCAGACCGACGATGTCCGGTGCGCCGAGGTTGGTACAGATGTGCCCGGCAATGGCGGCGAAACGGCCGTTGCCCACATCGTCATCGACCTGCCCGCTGGGCTCGACGCTGGGGTCGAGGTTGAGTACGTTGTAGGTGGCCACGGTCAGCGTGTCGGCCGTTTCGCCGGCGAGCAGGCTGGTTTCCGGCGTCAACCCGGCCGGGGTGATCGGGCCGACCGGCGCCGTGAGCAGGATTTCGAAATTACCGAAGTTGTAGCCGATCACCCCTTCGGCGCTGGCGATCAAGTCACCCACGTTCACGCTCGGCACCGTGACATCGGGGCCGTTATTGAGCTGCACCCGCTCGGGGTTGTAGTCGATACCGCCGTCCACCTCACCGATACGCGGGATCACCCCGCCCGGCAGGATGCCGAGGCTGAGCCCGCCACGGGCGTTGAAGCCGCTGCCCGCCGCGCCGCCGTCGACCACGCCATAGACCTCGCCGAAGCGGGTGGTCGGCGAGGAGGCCAGCAGATCGACCACGCGCACGCGCATCGCTTCCAGCGATTCGAAGAAATCGATGGGATCGACGTCGGGGTTGTAGGTCGTCTGCGCCGCCATGTCGACCCGGCCCGCCGTGTCGCTGTCGATAACCGTGGACGAGGGGATGATGCGCCCCCCATCGCCGATCAGGGCCGCCGCCGGCAGCGGGTTGCCGCTGCTGATCACCGTCGTGCTGCCACCGGAGAGCTGGGTGGTGGGCAGGTTGCCCGTGCCCATGCCGCCGGGATAGAACTCGGAGACGGTGCCGGCCACTTCCACCGCGTCGCCGACCGCCACCGTAGGGGCGCTGCCGGTGAAGACGAAGAGCGCGTCGGAGGTGTTGGCGTCGCCATCCCCGGTCGCGTCCTGGAAGTAGAAGCCGTTGCCGACCGTGGCGGTGACGATGCCGGGGACGTCCACCAGGTCCATGCCCAGCATCGGCGAGGTATGGCCGAGACCCTGGATCTCGAAAATGCGTGCGGTCGCGCCCGGCTCCGGTTCCATGGGCGCCTCCGGTGCCGGCGGATTGCCGACACCCGGGGAGTCGTCGGTCCCGAGGTCGAAGCCGCCGATCTGGAACGGCGCGGTGTTGCCATTGAAGCGGAACACATGGCCGGGGACGAAGCTGCCGTCGGGGCCGACGCGGTTGCTGCCGTAGACCGGGTCGCCGCTGTCAACGGTTTCCACCAGTGCGACCGAGTCCACCACCTCGTCCCAGGGCTGGGTGTCGAGCACGCCATCGTCGTTGCTGTCGAGGTCCTGGCCGTTGGCGCCGGTGAATCCACGCACCAGCAGGTGGGTGACGTTGTCGCTGTTCTCGAAGTTGAGATCGGCGATCAGATCGGCCGCACGGGCGCTGCCGAAACGCGCCGGGTCGTAGGTTGCCTCGGCGACCAGGAACTGCCCGTCGCCGGCCACCATGCTGCCGGTGAGCGGCACCACGGCCTCGATCACCCCGCCCGGAGAGGCGCTGCCGTCATCGCCGATGACGAGATAGCTCAGCCCTTCCAGGCTCATGCCCGCCGGGCCACTGAGCTCGAAGTACTCGTCGTTGTCGGCGCTGGGCTGGTCGATGCGACTCTCGCTGATGCGCAGGCGCGGCGTGATCACCGTGTCGTCGCGGCGCGCGAGGTTCTGAACGCGCGTGTCGTTCTCGGGCGGCGTCTCGGCCAGGCTGAAGGTGCTCTCCGCGTTGGGGAAGCGCGCGAGCAGGAACTCCGCGAGCGCGTCCTGTTCGCTGTTGTCGGGCGCGAAGGTCGCCGTCCCGCTCATCGTCTCGGCGGTGATGTCGACGCGGTTCGGCGCGCTGAGACTGCTGAAGGGATAGCCGTCACCGTCATTGCCGACCAGGAAGTCCAGGGACACCATGCGGAACACGCGGTCAGGGTCGCCGACCAGCACGCCGTTTTCGACGATCACATCCTCTTCGCCGCCGGCCGTGGCGCCGTTGCTGTCTTCAACCACAAGACTGCGGATGCGCTGACCGTTCCCCGCGCCGGCGCTGTCACGGCCGGGCTGCAGCGGATCGAAACTGAACCGAATGCCGCCGATCTGCGGAAAACGACCTTGCTGCACCTCGCCCGGGCCCTCAAAGCCCACGCCGTGTTCCAGCAGCTCGCGCAGTTCGGCAGCGGTGACGCTGATGATGCTCAAGCCATTGTTGAATGCCAGCGTGGTTTCGATGTCGAACTGGCTGATGTCACCTTCGGCCTTGCCCGCCGCCGGAATGGCCTGCGGCGGCAATCGCTGCACGTCGTTCGGATCGTTGGAGCCCGCCGGAATCACGACCTCGCCGATCGCCGCACGAATACCACCGCCGTTCTTGATCGAAATGGCCACCGACGGCTCAACCGCCTGGGCGGCTGCCAGGTTGGCATCCGCCGTCAGGTTGCCCAGATTGGTTTCTTGCTGGCGAATCGCCGGGCGGGCGCCTTCCAGATAAACCGCGGTGTTGCCAAGGATGTTGGATTCGCGGCCAATGATGACGTCACTTACCGCGCCCACCAGCGTCACGACCTCGGCAAGCGGGTCGGGGTTGCCCAGCCGTTCAACGCCCGCCGCGTCAGTGGCGAATGCACCGTTCACCGTGGGATCCAGGGTGCCCGGCAACAGCACGCCCATCTCGTCAAAGCCCACCAACAGGCGGCCAACATAGCGGTAGTTGCCATCAGTATTGACCACCAGTACCGGCTCACCAATGGCCGAAACGAGTTCGAGCGGGTAGGTGTCGGCCGACACATCGCCCGCCCGCAAGACATCGCTGTCATCGGCCAGGAGGGTGTTCGAGCCGCCAGCGACGATGATGTCGACACCGATGAGGCGGCTGGCCAGCGCCCGCTCGATGGCGATCTGCTGCATGTGCGCCAGCAGAATGACCTTGTCGATGTCCTGACCCAACAAGGCATCAACCGTCGTCTGAATCTCGGCGGCCAGAGCGTCCAGATCAGCGGCGTTCTCGGCGTTGAAGGGCATCGGCGCCACCCCGACCTTGCCCGGCGAACTGATGCTGCGCAGCGTCGGCGTCGTCGCGCCGACGACCCCGATGGATTCGCCATCAACCTCGATCACCACGCTGCCCGCAATGCTGGCGGGCTGGGGGGCGGCACCATCGGCCACCACCAGGTCGGCGAGATTGGCGTCGGGCGCAAAATCGAGGTTGGTCGACAGATAGGCAAACTGGGTGCCGGCGTAGGGTTCAATCGTGCCGTCGCCATCGGCGTCAACGCTGTTCGGGCGAATCAGGTTGCCGACCTGCGCCGTGCCCAGATCAAACTCATGGTTGCCAAAGCTGGAGGCTCTGACGCCCAGGGCGTTGGCGATCAGAATGTCTGCCCGGCCACCCTGGCCATCGTCTTCAAGCCCCACCGCGTCGGCGAAGCCCGCGTCATTTGAGCCGGAGTAGAACGGCCCCGGAATGTAGTTGTCACCGGAAAGCAGCCTGAGCGTGCGGTCGGGCATGGCGTCGGCCAACTGCGTCCAGACCGCCGAGAAACGCGGCGCGTCTTCAAGCGCCGGGCCACCGGCTTCAAAGTCGGCCGCGTGCAGCAATTGCAGCAGGAAGGCAGGCGTTGGCACCAGATTTGGCGCACCCGGCGCAACCACCACGAACCTTGAAAAGCTCAGGGTATCGCCGCTGACGCGGCTGTTGGCCATATCGACTTCGATGTTCATCAACGGAGCCAAGGCGCCGTCTGCATTGACCTTCACGAGTTGCAGATCGGCCGGGTCCACCCCGGCAGGAATCAAGCTCGGGTCGAAAGGCACGCTCAGGCGTACAGGCTGATTGAACAGCGTGCCGTCGGGTCCGAAGTTGACCATCGGGCCCACCGCGCCGACGGGCCCCGGCGCGATGATCGAGCCCGTGATGGTGGCCGTGTTCGCAAGTGCACCGGCCGGGAAAACCGCGCGCAAACCTTCAAGCTCAGTGCCCACCGGGCCGACGACGGAGCCCCCGGCAGCCGCATTGACCTGTTGACTGAAGTCCGCTGCGGGCGATGGCGTCGGGGTCACGGCCGGGGTCGGTGTCGGTGAGGCACTTGGCGTCGGGGTCACGGCCGGAGGCGGCGTCGCCGTGGGCGTGATGTCGATACCCGGTGCAGGCTCGAAAGGGGTCGCGTTGTTGTCCGATTCACATGCCGCGACGGCGATCGGCAGCGTGAGCACAATCAACCAGCGACCGTAACGGGCAAACGGCAGAGACGACATGGCAAAGCTCCGACGGAATCCTAAGGTGTCCGAACGGTGCCATCGGTTTGTGACGGTTCCTTATCGCTTGGATGAAGTTATGGGGATTTGCGCCCGCCAGGGTCTTGCATGCCCCTTGCCGCCTCGCGGCGCCGTCAGGGCATGGAACCGGGCAATGAGGCCAAGTGAGGCAGCCGAACCCTGCCGCAACGCGTCACCACGCCCGATCCACCCGCACCACCCGATGCAGCCATTGCCCCTCACCGCCCAGGGGCTGCCGCGACGCCACCGAGAAGCGCAGGTTCAGCGGCGCGGCGCCGTCGTTTCTCGCCAGGTGGGGGCCGAGCAGCAGAAACTCGGTGCCGGCAGCGTCGACGCGGGTGTCTTTCAGTGCCATGGCAGGGTCGCCGGTGACGCTGCCGGCGGTGAGCACCAGTTGCGTATCGCGGGCCTCGATGCCCTCGTGCACGTGGCTGTTGATCAGCGTCACGCTGCCGCCCTGCACCCGCAAGCTGCGCAGGTTGGCGTTTTCGATGACGGCATCGTCGCAGCGCGTCAGGTCAAGATCGCCCAGGGTGCCGGTGAAGCGTGCGCCGGCTTCGTCGAGGCAGTGGGTGACGCCGCGGCGAGTCGGCGGGCGTCGTGGCAGCGGGCGCGCCGTCGGCGTGTCACGCCCTGCAATGGCCGCGCGCAGCGCGGCTTCGAAGGCCTCGGGCGCCTCGAACATGGGCATGTGCGCGGCGCCATCGAGCACCGTGAGGCGGGCATCGGCCATCATCGCGGCGGCCAGTTGACCGGTGCGCAAAGGCGTTATGGCGTCGTCCCGTCCCCAGATCAGCTCGGTGGGGGTGCGCACCTCGCGAAGCGCCGGGCCGAAATCGTAGGCACTCATCGCCAACGCACTGATGGCCATGGGCTGCCCACCCAGCCCCATCTGCCGCAGCCACGGCGTGGCGATGAGCAGGGTTGGGCTGATGCCCAGGCGGTCCGCCTCGGCCAGCACGGCCTGCGTGAGCTGCGTCAACCAGGCCGCCTGTTCGGCATCGGCGCCTGCATGGCTTTGCACGCCCAAGCGGCTCAGCCCCTGCGCCACGACCGAGTGATGCAGCACGCCGGCCAGGTTCACCAGCACCAGCCGGTTGAGGTCATCGGGGAACTGCCGGGCGTAGGCCAGCGCGATCGCCCCGCCCATGGAGTGCCCCACCAAGGTGAAGGGCCGGGCGTCGAGCTGCCGCACGGCGCCGCGAACCGCCGTGGCCATGGCATCGGGGCTGTACAGATGATTGCCGCCTGTCGAGCGGCCGAAGCCGGGCAAATCCACGGCAATGACCCGATAGGTCTCGGCCAGCATGGGGATGACGCCCTGCCAGTCACCCACCGCGTTGCGGCTCAAGCCATGCACCAACACCACCAGGGGCGCGTGACTGGCCCCTGCGCTGTAGGTCATCACCTGCCCACCGAACACGGCGTCGTCCACCGCCAGCGGCCTGATCTGCAGCGCATCTTCAGGCGCCTTGGCCTGTGCGGCGAGGTTCACGCCCGCTCCCATAAGCAACAGAAGAACGCGCAACAGGACGGACAGGGTCATGAAAAAACGGGCCTGGAATGCGGATGGAGTAACGCCTTGCCATGGCGGGCGCCGGAGTCCGGGCGCCGTGGCAGGGCGAATACCCTAGCGCCTTGGCCATCACGCGCGCTGAATGACCGCGGCGGCTTGGCCATCTGCGACGCGCTGCAAGAAGCAGGCTCAAGAACCGTCAGCAAGCCTCCGAAAACATGGGAAAAATACTGGCGGACCCCGCTCACCCGGGGCGATTGGCGCATCATTCTTGGGCGCTGCACCGACTTAGTCACAAGTCGAGCGCCTTTTCAAAAACCCCGCAACGTCAAGCCCCTGCCCGGAACATCGATTGTCTCTGTCGTGGAACACGTTGTTGTTAAAGGATATTTTTTATTCATGACGTGGCCGCTACGCTGCAGCGCAGCATTGGGGCTGCACCGAAACGAGTCGGCTGCTGACACCATGCACAACCTTATCCACAGGCCACCCGTGGGCCGGTAAACACTTTGATGCCATCGCCTTCCCGCCCCGTCATCGCGGTTGCCCTGCCGGTGCCCCTGCGCCGCGCGTTCGACTACGTGAGCGACGACGCAAGCGTGGCCCCCGGCTGCCGTGTCCAGGTCAATTTCAACCGCCGGCTGCACATTGGCGTCGTGCTGGGCAGCGCCTCGGCGTCGCCGGGCGGCGATGGCGCCGATCTGAAGCCGGTCCTGCAATGCCTTGATGCCCGCCCGCTGCTCAATCACGACTGCCTGTCGCTGCTGCGCTGGGCGGCGGACTATTACCTGCACCCGGTCGGCGAGGTGATCGCTGCCGCGCTGCCGCCGGCGCTGCGGCGCGGCAAATCTGCCGACTGGACCCCGCCGCAACAGTGGTCGCTCACCGAAGCCGGGGCCGTCGCCCTGCGGGAACTGCCGGCCCGCCAGACCGCACGCCGCGCGCGACTGGCGCTGGCGGCAAGCGGCGGGCCGCTGCCGCTGGACGCCCTGACCCGCACCCTGGCCGACGAAGGCTGGCTGGCGGCGAATATCGCCACCCCCGGCATGCCCGCCGACGCGCACTGGCCTGCCCTCAACCCCGCCCAGCAGCAGGCCGTCGACGGCATCGCGGCGCGGGGCGGCATCCAGCTCATCGAGGGCGTCACCGGCAGCGGCAAGACCGAGGTCTACCTGCACGCCGCCCGCGCCTGCGTCGAGGCCGGCGGTCAGGCGCTGGTTCTGGTGCCCGAGATCGGCCTCACGCCGCAACTGCGGGCGCGCTTCGCCGAGCGCTTCGGCGACAGCGTCTGCGTGTATCACTCCGGCTTGGCCGACGGCGCCCGGCTCGATGCCTGGCAGCGCGTGCGCCACGGGCATGCACGCGTGCTCGTGGGCACCCGTTCGGCCGTGTGGCTGCCTTTTCAGCGCCTCGGGCTGATCGTCGTCGATGAAGAACACGACCCCTCGTTCAAGCAGCAGGACGCCTTTCGCTATTCCGCCCGCGACGTGGCGTGCTACCGGGGCAAGCAGGCCGGCTGCCCGGTGTTGCTCGGCAGCGCCACCCCGGCGCTGGAAACACGGCATCTCGCCTCGACCGGCCGCTACGGCCATCAATACCTGCCGGAACGCATTCACAAGGCCGCGACGCCCCGGGTTGAATGCATCGACCTTCGTGGCCAGCGACTGCAAGACGGGCTTTCGCCGCCACTGCTCAAGGCGCTGGACGACTGCATGGCCGGTGACGGGCAAGCCCTGCTGTTTCTCAACCGGCGTGGCTTCGCGCCGCTGTTGCTGTGCAACCAGTGCGGCTGGAACGCGCCCTGCCCAAGCTGCGATGCACACCTCACGCTGCATCGCGGCCCCACACAACTGCGCTGCCATCACTGTGGACACGCCCAGCCGCCGCCCCGGCAGTGTCCGTCCTGCCAGAGCAGCGACCTGCGGCCCATCGGGGAGGGCACCGAGCGGCTGGAGGCAGCGCTGGCCACGCGATATCCCGGCGAACGCATCGAGCGTTTCGACACCGACCGCCTGCCCAACGCCGCCGCCCTGCACGCGCGCCTCGACGCCATACATCGCGGCGAGGTGCGCCTGCTGGTGGGCACCCAGATGCTCGCCAAGGGGCACGACTTTCCCCACCTCAACTTCGTCGGCATCGTCTCGGCCGACCAGGCTTTGTTCGGCGCCGACTTCCGCGCCATCGAACGCATGGGCGCGCTCATTACCCAGGTCGCCGGGCGGGCGGGCCGCAGCGGCCAGCCGGCGCGGGTACTGCTGCAAACCCACGTGCCCGAACACCCGCTGCTGTCCACCCTGATCCAGCGCGGCTACGGCGACTTCGTCGACGCGGTACTGGCCGAGCGCCGCGCCATCGGCCTGCCGCCGTTCGCCCACCTGGCCCTGCTGCGCGCCGATGCCTTGACCATGGCCGAAGCGCTGGGCTTCGTTGCAATGGCCGAGCAGAAGCTGCCGCCGGTCGCCGGCGTGATCACCCTGCCGCCTCAGCCCGCCAGCATGGCGCGGCGCGGCGGTCGCCATCGGGCGCAACTGTTGCTGATTGCCGCAAAGCGCCCCGCGCTGCGGGCGGCCATCGAGCCCTGGGTGATGCGTCTTGCCAGCCTCAAGGCCGCACGGCAGGTGCGCTGGTCGATCGATGTCGATCCGATCGACGTATATTGATCGGATCTCTTTCAGGCGACTGCCACTCGGCACGGCGATGGGTCGGCTGCGCGACGCGCCAGACTGCCCATTCTTTGGGCTACGATGACCGGGCACGACGCGCTGGGCGGCCCGGGGAAGACACGTCTTTTTCGGCTGTGGCATGGTTCGTGCTTCATTTTGGCGCACGACCGTGAGGCCAGAACGGTCATTCATCCCCCAATCAGGAGAACCCCATGTCGGGTCAGGACGTAATCAGCACCATCAAAGAAAAAGGCGTGAAGTACGTTGACTTCCGCTTCTGCGACACCAAGGGCAAAGAGCAGCACGTCACGGTGCCTGCGCACACGATCGATGACAGCGTGTTCACCGAAGGCAAGATGTTTGACGGTTCGTCGATCTCTGGCTGGAAGGGCATCAACGAGTCGGACATGATTCTCATGCCCGACACCGACACGGCGTTCATCGACCCGTTTTTTGAAGATCCGACGCTGGTGCTGACCTGCGATGTGCTGGAGCCGTCCACCGGCCAGGGCTACGACCGCGATCCCCGTTCGCTGGCAAAGCGTGCCGAGGCGTATCTGAAGAGCACGGGCATCGCCGATACGGCCTACTTTGGGCCTGAAAATGAGTTCTTCGTGTTCGACAGCGTGCGCTGGGGCACCGAGATGAAGGGCTGCTTCGTCGAGATCGATTCTGAAGAAGCCGCCTGGAACAGCTCGAAGGCCTACGAGGCCGGCAACATGGGACATCGCCCGACGGTCAAGGGCGGCTACTTCCCGGTGCCGCCGGTGGATCAGTTGCATGACATCCGCGCCGCCATGTGCGACACGCTGGATGCGATTGGCGTGCCGGTTGAAGTGCATCACCACGAAGTTGCCACCGCCGGTCAGTGCGAAATTGGCGTGAAGTTCAACACGCTGACGCTGAAGGCTGACGAGGTGCTGAAGCTGAAGTACGTGGTGCAGAACGTGGCCCACCAGTTCGGCAAGACCGCCACCTTCATGCCCAAGCCCATCGTCGGCGACAACGGCAGCGGCATGCACGTGCACCAGTCGCTGTCGAAGGACGGCAAGAACCTGTTCTCGGGTGACGGCTACGGCGGCCTGTCGGAAACGGCGTTGTTCTACATTGGCGGCATCATCAAGCATGCGCAGGCCATCAACGCGTTCACCAACCCCGGCACCAACAGCTACAAGCGCCTGGTGCCCGGCTTCGAAGCGCCGGTGCTGCTGGCCTATTCGGCGCGTAACCGCTCGGCCTCGATTCGCATTCCGTTCATTGCCAACCCCAAGGGCCGTCGCATCGAGGTGCGCTTCCCCGACAGCCTGGCCAACCCGTATCTGGCCTTCACGGCAATGATGATGGCGGGCCTTGACGGCATTCAGAACAAGATCCACCCGGGCGGTCCGTCTGACAAGGACCTCTACCATCTGCCGCCGGAAGAAGACAAGAAGATTCCGCGCGTCTGCCACAGCCTCGACATGGCGCTGGAAGCACTCGACAAGGATCGCGAGTTCCTGAAGGCCGGTGGGGTGTTCACCGACGACCTGATCGACGCCTACATCGAACTGAAGATGGGTGAAGTCACGCGCTTCCGCATGACCACGCATCCGCTTGAGTTCGATATGTACTATTCGATGTAATCGACGTTCCACGGGGTCGGCCACTAAGGCCGACGCACCGTGTGTGACCAAAACCCCGTTTCGGCGGGGTTTTTTTATGGGCGAACCCCTGCAACGCACCAGTTTGGCGCACGATCAACGAGTGCGCTCTATGTTGGTGCAGCGCCTCAAGAATGAACTAATGGCCCGACCTTCAGGGCGCAGCTGCGGATACCGAGGTTCGGTATGCACTATTATGGTGCGTTCTGAGCGCCGACTGGCACCGCTGCCCGTTGGGCGCGCAGCGAAGGCCGGGTTTTTCTGGCGCGTCTTTTGCTTAGGCAGTCCCATGTCCCTGCTACCACGCACCCGCCCCAAGCCAGAGGCCATCCTGGATGGCCTGACCACTGCCGTGGTCGTGCTTGACGAGCGGCTCAATGTGGTGGCCCTCAACACCGCCACCGAGGGGCTGCTGGGTATCTCTCGGTCGATGGTGCTGGGCAAGGCGTTGTGCGAAAGCATTCCGCACTTCGTGCCACTCAAGGCGCGCCTGACGGACGCCAGTGCGCGGGCGCTGAGCTTCATCGAGCGCGAGCTCAGCCTGAAACGCGGCAGCGAACCGGCGGTGACGGTTGACTGCACCGTGACACCGTTCGGCCTGGCACGGCAGGCCGGCCTGTTGGTCGAAATGCAGGCGCTGGACCGGCATTTGCGCATCTCCCGCGAGGAGTGGCAGATCGCCCATCAGGAGGCCAGCCGCGAGTTGGTCCGCGGCCTGGCCCACGAAATCAAGAACCCTCTGGGCGGCATCCGCGGTGCGGCGCAGTTGCTGGAGGTGGAGCTGCCGTCGCCCGATCACCGCGAGTACACGCAGGTCATCATTCGCGAGGCCGATCGCCTGCAGAATCTGGTGAACCGTCTGCTGGGGCCCAATCAGTTGCCGCAGAACAGCTGGCTCAACATTCACGAGGTGGTGGAGCACGTGCGGCAACTGGTGGGAGCCGAGTTGCCGCCCGGCATTACGCTGCTGCGCGACTACGACCCCTCCATTCCCGACCTGTATGGCGAGCGCGAGCAGCTGATCCAGGTGCTGCTCAACATTGTGCGCAACGGCATGCAGGCCTTGCATGCGGCCGAGCAGGGCGGCGTGATCACCTTGCGCACGCGCACGCAGCGCCAGGTCACCATCGGCGCGACCCGCCACAGGCTGGCCATTCGCATTGATGTGGAAGATGACGGGCCGGGCGTTCCGGCCGAGATGATCGACCGCATTTTCTACCCGATGGTCACCACGCGACCCGAAGGCTCGGGGCTGGGGCTGCCCATTGCCCATTATCTGGTGCGCCGTCACGAGGGCATGATCGAGTGCCGCTCGCAGCCCGGTGAAACCATTTTTTCCATTTATCTCCCGTTGGATGCCGCGTCATGAATGTTTGGGTGGTCGACGACGACGAATCAATTCGCTGGGTTCTGGACCGTGCGCTGCGGCGTGACGGATTGAACGTGCAGAGCTTTCCTGGCGCGGCCGAGCTGCTGGATGCGCTCGATGAGCAGGGCCCGCCGGACGTGCTGCTTTCTGACATCCGCATGCCCGGGGTCGACGGCCTGACTTTGATGCAGCGGGTGCACGCACGCGAGCCACAGCTGCCGATCATCATCATGACCGCGCACTCCGACCTCGACGCGGCGGTGGCCGCCTACAAGGGCGGCGCATTCGAATACCTGCCCAAGCCCTTTGACGTGGATGCGGTGGCGCCGCTGGTGCGCCGCGCCGCGCAGTCCGGTGCCGTGTCAACGCCCGCGGCGAGCCTGCCCGATGGCGCCAGTGCCGCCATCATCGGCGAGGCGCCGGCCATGCAGGAGGTGTTTCGCGTCATCGGCCGTCTGTCGCACAGCCACATCACCGTGCTGATCACGGGCGAATCGGGCTCGGGCAAGGAGCTGGTGGCGCGCGCGCTGCACAGCACCAGCCCGCGCGCGCAGCGGCCGTTCATCGCCATCAATACCGCCGCCATTCCCAAGGATTTGCTTGAGTCGGAGTTCTTTGGTCATGAGCGTGGAGCCTTTACCGGCGCCGCCACGCAGCGCAAGGGGCGTTTCGAACAGGCCGATGGCGGCACGCTGTTCCTCGATGAAATTGGCGACATGCCTTCCGATTTGCAGACGCGCCTGCTGCGGGTGCTGTCCACGGGTGAGTTCTATCGCGTCGGCGGCATCGCGCCCATCAAGGTCGACGTGCGGGTCATCGCCGCCACGCACCAGAACCTCGAAACGCTGGTCAACGAAGGGCGTTTCCGCGAAGACCTTTATCACCGCCTCAACGTGATCCGCATCCGCATTCCGACGCTCAACGAGCGCCGCGAAGACGTGCCGCTGCTGTTGCGGCACTTTCTCAAACGCGCCAGCGAAGAACTCAGCACCGAGGTCAAGCGCCTGCAGCCCGAGGTGATGACGCGCCTCACCGAGTATCACTGGCCCGGCAACGTGCGCCAGCTTGAAAACGTGTGCCGCTGGCTGACGGTGATGGCCCCCGGGCTGGACGTGCACCTCAGCGATCTGCCGGTCGAAATCCAGGCCGCAGCGGCCCCGGTCGCACCCGCTCCCGCGTCGGTGCCGATGGCCGATGCGCCCACTGCGACGACCGCGACCGCTGCCGGCAGCGAGACCGCCGCACCATTGACGGCGCCGACGGCGGGTGCCGACCATTGGGACAGCCTGTTGCGGCAATGGGCCGAGGCCCAACTGTCATCCGGCCGCGACGATCTGGTCAACGAGGCCACCGAGCGCCTCGAGCGGGCCTTGATCAACGTGGCCCTGCACGCGACGCGCGGTCAGCGACAGGAAGCCGCCAAACGGCTGGGGTGGGGGCGCAATACCCTCACCCGCAAAATCAAAGAACTCGACATGGAGTGACCGCGACTCCCCAGCGCACTGCCTACCCGCGCCCCCGGGCCCACTCGCTGATCCTCCGCATCCCGCGCAAGCGCGGGGCCCTGCTCGGGCTCGGGGCCCGCCGCAACACCCGCACCCAAAAGATCAAAGAACGCGACATGGAGTGACCGCTGCTCCCGATCTCGCTGCATCAACCGCGCCCGCGCTCCGCTCGGGCCTTGCATTATTCTGGCGTGCACCAAGCCAGAGGCCGCCCTCATGACGATGTACAGCCCGCTACACGAGGAGCGCCTGGACACGGTCATGGCCCTGCTGGTTGCCGAGGGGGTGCGCAGCGTCGCCGACCTGGGCTGCGGTTCGGGCAACCTGCTGGCGCGGCTTCTGGCCACACCGGGCATCGCGCGCATCATCGGCATGGATGCCTCGGCGCTGGCGCTGCAAGTGGTGCGCGGCGAGGTGCTGAACGGGCGCATCGACGCCCGTTGCCAACTGATCCACGGCTCGTACACCGATCACGACGACCGCGTGGCGGGGATCGAGGCGGTGACCCTGATCGAAACCATCGAGCACCTCGACCCTCAGCGACTGGGGTGTGTGGAACGCACCCTCTTTGCCGGCTACGCGCCGCGCCTGGTGGTGCTGAGCACGCCCAACGCCGACTACAACCCGCTTTACGGTCTGCCGCCAGGCCGCTGGCGCGATGCCGATCACAAGTTCGAGTGGTCGCGCGCCAAGTTTCGCGGCTGGGCACGCGGCATCGCAGCGCGCAACGGTTACGGCTTGCGTTTTCTGGCCGTGGGCGAGGACCATCCGGATTGCGGCGCGCCCACGCAGATGGCTGTTTTCAGCCGCTGCGGCTGAGCGGGATCATGTTCAATGAGGCACGCTGATCCGCGCCCATCATTCCTGAGACTGCCGGAGCGCAATGCAATGGATGTCCCCCGCACAATTGCTTACACCGCACGCGCCACGTCGACCGGCGGCCCCATTCCCTCCGGCTTTCGCCATTACCGCCGAGCTGACGGCTCACCTGCCCGGCATGGACCGGGAACAAGTATGGGCACTGGTCGACAAGGCGCATCAGGTCTGTCCGTATTCCAACGCCACACGCGGCGATGTCGCGGTGAAGCTGAAGATCGCCTGATTCTCGCGCCGCAGGGCCGTCATGCTGGCCGCTGCGGTTTTTTCCCTTTTTAGAGAGAGATCGATGGACCACATGAACTACGGCCTTGCGCCGTTGAACTTCAAAGATCCGCAGCCGAGCTCGCCGGGGTTCTCGCGGCGGGCTTTTCTGGTCACCTCGCTGGCCAGTGGTTTTGCGCTGGCCTCCGGTGCGGTGCAGGCCCAGGCCATCACCACCGGTGACGAGGGGCTGATCGCGGGCGAGATCAAGATTCCGGTTGCCGACGGCAGCATTCCCGGCTACCGCGCCCTGCCCAAGGGCGGCAAGAACCTGCCGGTGATGCTGGTCATACAGGAGATCTTTGGCGTGCACGAGCACATCAAGGACCTGTGCCGTCGCTACGCCAAACAGGGCTACTACGCCATTGCCCCGGAAATGTTCGCACGCCAGGGCGATGTGTCGAAGATGACCGACATCAACCAGATTCTCAGCGAGGTGGTCTCCAAAGTGCCGGACGCGCAGGTCATGCGCGACCTCGACGCCACCCTGGCGTTTGCCCAGGCCAGCGGCAGCGCCGATGCAGGCTCGGTAGGCATCATCGGCTTCTGCTGGGGCGGACGCACCGTGTGGCTGTATGCCCGCCACAATCCGAAGATCAAGGCCGGGGTGGCTTACTACGGCCTGCTCAGCGGCATGGCGCCCAGCGACATCAAACCCAAGGACCCGGTCGACATCGCCGGTGAACTGACAGTGCCGGTGCTGGGTTTGTACGCCAGCGTCGATCACTACATTCCCATGGACGTGGTCGAGAAGATGCGCACCTCGCTGGCCCAGGGGGACTCCGGCAGCCAGATCGTGGTGTTCCCCGGCGTTGACCACGGCTTCAACGCCGACTATCGCCCCACCTACGACCGCGCCACCGCCGAGTACGCCAACGCACTGGCATTCGACTGGTTCAAGGACAACGGCGTCTGAGTCACGCGGGTGGGGTTGATTGACCTTGCCAGACCGCGTCCAGCTGCGCACGGTTGGATGCGTCGGCCGGGAAAAGCAGCGCCACCCGCACCTCGTGGGTGGCGCGCCGTCTGGCGGGTCGGTTTCGACCCCTCGACGGCGACGCCTACTGCACCGGCGCCGTCGCCACCGGCCGCAGGAAGCGCTCGGGGTGGTCGGTGAAGATGCCGGTAATGCCGAGGGTCGTCAGGCGCTGGGCGGCTTCAGGCGTATTGACCGTGTAGGCCCACGCCGGGCGGCCGTCGTGCGCGGCGGCGGCGACGTAGTCGGCGTCGACGAATTCGTCGGCCAGGTGCACCTGTGCGGCGCCCAGCGTGGCCAACTCGGCGGCGCCGGACAGCGGCACGCCGCAGTACAGCGCTGCGACGGGCACCTCGGGCAGCGCGCTGCAGAAGCGCTGCAGCTCGGGCAAGTGGAACGAGGAAACGATGAACTGGGCCGCATCCCAGCCCAGGGCCATCTGCGCCCTGATCACCTCCGCCACCGCTGCGGCGCAGCCGTTCCAGGTTTTCAGTTCGATGTTGACCAGGGCCCGGCGGTCGATCAGGTCGAGCGCTTCGTGCAGCGTCGGCACCCGTTCACCATGCCCGGCGTCGAGTCGCCGCAGGGTCTCGAAGGGCTGCGCCGCGGCCAGGCCCTGGCCGTCGGTGGTGCGCTCCAGCGTCAGGTCGTGAAGCAGAAACAGGCCACCGTCCGGGTGCCGTTGCACGTCGAATTCGACGCCGTCGACGCCCAGCCGCAGGGCCGTCTCAATGCCCGCCAGCGTGTTTTCGGGCGCCAGGCCGCGGGCGCCACGATGGCCGATGATGGTCAGCGGCGGCAGCGGGGCGGTCATTCGCCGACGGTGACGATCTTCATGGTGTTGGTGCCGCCGGGCCCGTTGAAGTCGCCCTTGGTCACCAGCGCGCGCTGGCCGTCGCGCAGAGCGCCGCGGCGCACCAGGGCCTCGATGGCCTCGCGCACCGGTTTGCCGGTGTCGAGGTTGGTGGGGGCGAATTCCACCGGCTCGATGCCGCGGCATACGGTCATCCGCGCGCGGGTGCTGGCGTTGCGGGTCAGCGCGTAGATCGGCGGCTGGCCGTGGCTGCGGCTCATCTGCAGGGCGGTCATGCCCGACTCGGTGAGTGCCACGATGGCGTCTGCGTGCATGAAGCGCGCGGTGTACACCGTGGCCATGGCAATGGCCTCGTCGGTGCGCTGGAAATGCTGGTCGAGGCGGCCGATGGAGCGTTCCGGCACATGCTGGCGTTCGGCGGCGGTGCAGATGTTGACCATGTGTTCCACGGTGCGCACCGGGTACTTGCCGGCGGCGGTTTCTGCCGACAGCATGACCGCATCGGTGCCGTCCATGACCGCGTTGGCCACATCCAGCACTTCGGCGCGGGTGGGAATCGGACTGTTGATCATCGATTCCATCATCTGGGTGGCGGTGATCACCGCGCGGTTGAGCTCGCGCGACAGGCTGATGATGCGTTTCTGCACGCCGGGCAGCTCGGCTTCGCCGATTTCGACCCCCAGATCGCCCCGGGCGACCATGGCGACGTCGGAGGCTTCGATGATGGCGGCCAGGTTGTCGAGCGCCTCGGCGCGCTCGATCTTGGCGACGATCCAGGCGTCGCCGCCCGCGGCCTTGAGCAGGCCGCGCGCCATGTGGATGTCTTCGGCAGTGCGCGGAAACGACACGGCCAGAAAATCGGCATTCCACTGTGCCGCCAGGCGAATGTTGGCAAGGTCTTCATCGGTGAGCGCCGGGGCCGACAGGCCGCCGCCCAGTTTGTTGATGCCCTTGCGGTTGGACAGCGTGCCGCCCTGGGTCACGGTGCAGGCCACGCGCGTGCCGGTCACCGCGTCGACGCGCAGCGCGATGGCGCCGTCGTTGAGCAGCAGGGTGTCGCCGGGCTTCACGTCTTGCGGCAAGGCCACGTAGGCACAGCCCACTTCGCGGTCGTTGCCGGCGTTGGCGGCCAGCGCCGTGTCGAGCGCGAAGGGTTGGCCGTCGTGCAGCTCGACCGGGCCCTGGGCGAAGCCTTCAACCCGAATCTTCGGGCCTTGCAGATCGCAGAGGATGCCGACATCTCGACCCAGCCGCAGCGCGATCTCGCGCGCGTTGCGGATGCGCTCGGCGTGGTCTTCAGCCTTGCCGTGCGAGAAGTTGATGCGAAACACGTCGACGCCCGCACGAATCAGTCGTTCGACCACGCCGCTTGCGTCGGTGGCGGGCCCCATGGTGGCCACGATTTTGGTTTTTCGGTTCATGCGCGTTCGGTCTTGGCGAGGCGCTTAGTGTAGGCGTTCGCCACGGATGAACTCATCGGTTGGGCGGCTGAATTCGCTACGATTCCGACCCGTTTGATCGCCAAGGCTGACTCATGACCACCATCGGTACTCCGTTGACCCCAACGGCCACGCGCGTGCTGTTTCTCGGCAGCGGCGAACTGGGCAAGGAGGTGGTCATCGAGCTTCAGCGTCTGGGGGTGGAGGTGATTGCCTGCGACCGTTACGCCCACGCGCCCGCAATGCAGGTGGCGCACCGCAGCCACGTGTTCTCGATGCTCGACGGCGCGCGGCTGCGCGAGGTGATCGAGGCCGAAAAGCCCGATCTGGTCGTGCCGGAGATCGAGGCCATCCACACCGAAACCCTGGTGGCGCTTGAAGCCGAAGGCTTTACGGTGATTCCCACTGCCCGCGCCGCGCGACTCACCATGGACCGAGAGGGCATCCGCCGACTGGCGGCCGAAACCCTGGGCCTGCCCACCTCGCCCTATCGGTTTGCCGACACGCATGACGCGTTTCAGGCAGCGGTGGCCGACATTGGCATGCCCTGCGTGGTCAAGCCGGTGATGTCCAGCTCGGGCAAGGGCCAGAGCACCCTCAAGACCGCGGCCGATGTGCAGCGGGCTTGGGACCACGCGCAGTCTGGCGGCCGCACCGGGGCGGGGCGCGTCATCGTCGAAGGCTTCGTCGACTTCGACTACGAAATCACCCTGCTCACGGTGCGCCATGCGGGGCCGGACGGGCAGACCACGACCCGCTTCTGCGCGCCCATCGGGCACCTGCAGATCGACGGCGACTACCGTGAATCGTGGCAGCCGCAACCGATGACGGCCGCGGCCATCGCCGAGTCGCAGCGGATTGCCGAGGCGGTGACCGGCGCGCTGGGCGGACACGGTTTGTTCGGCGTGGAGCTGTTCGTCAAGGGCGACGCGGTGATCTTCAGTGAGGTGTCGCCGCGCCCGCACGACACCGGCCTGGTCACGCTGATCTCGCAGGACCTGTCGGAGTTTGCGCTGCATGCCCGCGCCATTCTCGGCTTGCCGATTCCCAACATTCGTGCCCGCGGCCCGGCCGCCAGCGTGGCCTTGTTGATGGAAGGCGATGCGTCCGGACCGGCCTTCACCATCACCCCCCAAGCGCTGGCCGAGCCGGACACCGCGCTGCGCCTGTTTGGCAAACCCGAACTGCACGGCAGGCGACGCATGGGCGTGGCGCTGGCCTTGGCCGAGACCGTGGACGCGGCGCGGGACAAGGCGCGGCGGGTGGCGGCAGGGGTGCGGTTGCGGGCAGGCGATTGAGGCTCCCAGGCTGTGCAGGTCGTGTCGGCAGCGGTGGTTGCGCGCGCGTTCCCCACCAAGGCTGCCGTGTGATAATCGATGTTTCTGTTCACTGGTAGGGAGCGCCCGGACTGATGAGCGCCGCACCGATCGAAGTAGGCGTGATCATGGGGTCACGTTCAGACTGGGACACGCTGAAGGGCGCCTGCGAGGTGCTCAAGGACTTGGGCGTGGGCGTCGAGGCGCGGGTGGTGTCGGCCCATCGCACGCCCGATGCGCTGTTCCGCTACGCCGAGACCGCCGCCGCCCGCGGCATCAAGGTGATCATTGCCGGCGCCGGGGGCGCCGCCCATCTGCCGGGCATGTGTGCCGCCAAAACCGCTCTGCCGGTGTTGGGCGTGCCGGTACAAAGCCGGGTTCTCAATGGCGTCGATTCGTTGCTGTCGATCGTGCAGATGCCCGCCGGCATTCCGGTGGGAACCCTGGCCATCGGCACTGCGGGCGCCATCAACGCCGGTTTGCTGGCGGCCGCCATCCTGGCCTTGCAAAGCCCGGATCTCGCGCAACGCCTGGCCGACTACCGGGCCCGGCAAACCGACCGTGTGCTGGCCTCGGCTGACCTGAGCGACATGTCGTGACCCTGGCGGTTCTGGGCGCTGGCCAGTTGGGCCAGATGCTCGGTTTTGCAGCGACGAAACTGGGCATCGACACCTGTTTTCTCGACCCTGCGGAGGCGCCTTGCGCTGCGCAGGCCGGGTCGGTCATTCAGGCCGAGTACGCCGATACCGCGGCCTTGCGGCAGCTCGCGGAAACCGCGCGCTATGCCAGCTTCGAATTCGAGAACGTGCCTCCGGAGGCCCTGCGGGTGCTCGAGGCGCAAGGGTTGCAGGTGGCGCCCAATGCCGACGCCTTGCAGCACGCTCAGGACCGTGGCGTCGAGAAGGCGCTGTTCGACCGCTTGGGCGTCCCGGTCGCGCCCTACCGTTGTGTCGATGACCTGTCAGCGGCGCAGGCCGCCATCGCGGCGCTGGGCGTGCCGGCCGTCATCAAGACCCGCCGGTTTGGCTACGACGGCAAGGGCCAGGTGGTGATTCGCCACGCAGGCGAGGTCGCCGCGGCGTGGCAGGCCATCGGTGCGCAACCGGCCATTGTGGAAGCCTGGGTGCCCTTCGAACGCGAAGTGTCCTGCCTGGGTGTGCGGTCACACGGCGGCGAGACCCGCTTCTATCCCTTGACCACCAACACGCACCGGGACGGCATTCTGCGCCTGTCAGTGCCGTCGCCGGCGGGCGATCCCCTGCAATCCATTGCCGAGCAACACACGCGCAGGGTCATGGACACGCTGGATTACGTCGGGGTGATGGCGTTCGAGTTTTTTATCGTTAACAATCAATTGCTTGGCAATGAGATTGCCCCCCGGGTGCACAACTCCGGACATTGGACGCAAGACGGCGCCGTGACCAGTCAATTCGAGAATCATGTCCGCGCCGTCTGCGGCTTGCCCTTGGGCGAGACCTCGCTGACGCGGCCGGTGGCGATGATCAACCTCGTCGGCCAGATGCCCTCCGAAGCGGTCTGGGCTGAACACGCCGAGCATCTGTGCGTGCACGATTACGGCAAGGCCGCGCGCCGCGGTCGCAAGGTGGGCCACGTGAACGTCTGGGCAGACACGGAGGCGCAACTGGCGCAACGCCTTACGCATCTGGCGACGGTGGTCAAGCCGTTCGAAGACGGCTGAGCTGCTGCTGCACCGCCAACCAGAGTGCGGAATACGCGGCGTTGGCCGGATCTGATGCGGCGGTGAATCCGCTCAAGGGCTGTCGGTACAGCCCCATGCGTTCAACGCTGCTCGCGTAGGGAATGTCCGTGTCCAGCCAACTGACGCCGCTCACGGGCTGGACCTGCCGCTGCTCGCGGTGCACCGTTCGACGACGATCGACCATGGTGTAGAACGCCGCCATTTTGCGGCGGGGCTGCTTGAGCGCGTCCATCCTCTCAGCCACCAGCTCCAGCGTTCGTTGCGCTAAAAACCCTGGAATAACCGGTAACAGTACGCAATCTGCGGCCATCATCACGTTATCGGCAAGATGCGACAGGCTCGGCGGTGCGTCCAGAATCACCAGTTGATAGTGTTCGGAAAAGGGCTTCAGAAGCTTGGCCAAAGCCTGTTCAGGTTGATCCACCTTGTTGAGCAGCACATCGAGCAACCGATGCGCGCTGGCGGCCGGCAGCACGTCGAACCCGCCCACCGGGCTGCGTTCGACATAGCGACCCAACGCCGATTTTCCTTTGAGCCAATGCTTGGATTTGGCGTCGAGCGTGGCATCAACCCCGGACAGCCAGGTTGCCGCGCCTTGGGGGTCCAGATCCCACAGCAGCACCTGCAGACCACTGGTCGCTGCCAGACTGGCGAGGTTGACCGCAGTGCTGGTCTTGCCGACGCCGCCCTTTAGTTGATAGAGCGCAAGGACGTTCATCATGGCGTTCTGTCCTCGTGCTCAGACACACTCAAAGGTCGAGATTGCCCACCAGCAGCGCGTTCTGTTCAATGAACTCCCGTCTGGGCTCGACATGCTCGCCCATCAGGGTGGTGAACACCTGATCGGCGCTGATCACGTCCTCGACATCGACGCGGACGAGGCGGCGCACCTTCGGGTCCAGGGTCGTCTCCCAAAGCTGGGTGGGATTCATCTCGCCCAAGCCTTTGTAACGCTGCATGTGCAAGCCGCGCTTGGCCTCGGTGAGCAGCCATTTGAATGCGCCATCAAAACTTTCAACCGGCTGCTTGCGTTCGTTTCGGACGACCACGCCGCCGTCGGCAAACTGCTTGGCCAGGGTCTCGCGCAAGTTCACGACCCGACGCCACTCGGCCTGCGCGAAGAAGTCGCTGCTGAGTGTCTCGACATAGGTGGCACCGTGACGACGACGGCCTACCTGCAGCCCGATACCGCGCTCGTCGCGCAGTATTTCCAGGGTGTAGTGGTTATCGGTGGCCGTGCTGTTCAGGGTGTCCGTGAGACGGCTGAGCCAGGCCGCTTCCGCTTCGGCGGTGGGCAAGACCGGGGTCTGGGTCAAACCGCGCAAAAGGTTCGCGTCGTAACGCCGCGCCCAGCGCTCGACCTGCCGCTCGATGTGTGCGAACTCACGCATCCAGTCGCCCAGGGTGCTGCCATCGGCCAGGGTGGTTCCATCGGCGCGCGTCAGGCGTGCATCTTCGGTGGCCGAGCGGATCAGCCACTCGTGCAGTTCCTGATCGTCCTTCACATAGGTTTCGTGCTTGCCGGATTTCAGTTTGTAGAGCGGCGGCTGCGCAATGTAAACGTGGCCGCGCTCCACCAGCGCGTACATGTGCCGGTAGAAGAACGTCAGCAGCAGCGTGCGGATGTGCGAGCCGTCAACATCGGCGTCGGTCATGATGATAATGCGGTGATAGCGCAGCTTTTCGAGCTTGAAATCATCCTTGCCGATGCCGCACCCCATGGCGGTGATCAGCGTGGCGACTTCGGCGCTTGACAGCATCTTTTCGATACGGGCCTTTTCGACGTTCAGGATCTTGCCCTTCAGCGGCAGGATGGCCTGAAAATGTCGGTCGCGACCCTGCTTGGCTGAGCCACCGGCAGAATCGCCCTCGACCAGAAAGAGCTCTGACTTTGCGGGATCTTTCTCTTGGCAATCCGCGAGCTTGCCCGGCAGTCCGGCGATGTCGAGCACGCTTTTTCGGCGGTTGAGTTCTTTGGCCTTGCGCGCGGCTTCACGGGCACGGGCGGCATCCACGACCTTGGCGGCGATCATCTTCGCTTCGCGCGGATGCTCGGCGAGATAGGTCTTGAGCTTTTCGCCCACGGCGCTGGAGACGACGGGCGTCACTTCAGACGAGACCAGCTTTTCTTTGGTCTGGCTTGAGAACCGCGGATCGCGAAGCTTGATGCTGAGCACCGCGGTGAGGCCCTCGCGCGTGTCATCGCCGTTGGGCGTGACCTTTTCTTTCTTGGCCAGTCCTTCCTGTTCGATGAAATCGCCGAGCACCCGGGTCAAGGCGTTGCGAAACCCGGTGAGGTGCGTGCCCCCGTCCTTCTGCGGAATGTTGTTGGTGAAACAGAAGACGTTCTCGGTGTAGGCATCGACCCATTGCAATGCGGCCTCGACCACCATGCCGTCCTCGCTTTCAACCTCGATGTGCACCACGGCGTCGTGAATGCCCTGCTTGTGCTTGTTCAAGTACTCGACGAAGGCCTTGATGCCGCCGACGTACTCGAAAATATCTTCCCGGCCAGTGCGCTCATCGTGCAAAACGATGCGGACGCCCGCATTGAGAAACGACAGTTCACGCAGACGCTTGGCGAGGATGTCGTAGTGAAATTCGCGATCGGTGAAGATCTTCGGGCTGGGGTGGAAACGGATGGTCGTTCCGCGTTCGGTGGTTGCTTCGCCCTGCGCCAACGGCGAGACCGGCACACCCATGTGGTAGGTCTGGTGATAGTGATATCCGTCACGACGAATCATCAGGTCCAGCCGGTCTGACAGGGCATTGACCACCGACACCCCGACGCCGTGCAGGCCTCCGGAAACCTTGTAGCCGCTACCCCCGAACTTACCGCCGGCGTGCAACACCGTCATGATCACTTCTGCTGCCGAGATGCCTTCCTCCGCGTGGATGTCGACCGGGATACCACGTCCGTTGTCGACTACCTCGATCCCGCCGTCGATCAAGATGGCAACGCGAATCTCGGTGCAGTAACCCGCCAAGGCTTCGTCGATGGCGTTATCGACCACTTCGAACACCATGTGGTGCAAACCGGTTCCGTCATCGGTGTCGCCGATGTACATACCGGGCCGTTCGCGGACGGCTTCCAGGCCTTTGAGGACACGGATGGAGGTGGAGTCGTATTCGACACCGGGCGCGGGTTGTGTGGTCATTGGATCGTTACCCTGTTAAGCCTAGAAGTCTAACATTCACTAAATCGCCCCTGTTCCACGTGGAACAATCGAGCTTCGGCGACCGCCGTTGTTGGCGCGGCGAAACTGCTCAGAATGCGCTGCCCCTGGTAAGTCCTGAGCTTGTCCAGGATCGACGCGGCGGTGTTGTCGGACAATTCCGCATGCCAATCATCGATCGCCAACAAGGGCCAATGACCAACACGTTCGTGAACAAGGTTGGCCAACGCCAACGCCAGGCTGATGAGGAACACCTTTTGTTGCCCGCGACTCAAGGTGGTTTGCACGCGGGCGCTGCCGGCCAGTAGTTCGAGATCCCCGCGGTGCGGACCGACGGGTGTCGCTGACTGCGCTCCGATATGTGCATCAGCCTTATTCAAGGCTGCTTCAAAGCTCAGGTCTTTGGCCCAGCCCTGTCGGTAGTTAATCTCAGCCGCGGGCAACATTCCAGTGGTGCTCACCGTCGCGGCAAAGTGCACACGTAAACCTTCGACCAACTGCCTTCGGTGTTGTGTGATGACGGTGCCCGCCGAGAGCAGAGAATCATTCCATGCAAAAATTTGCGGCCGTGGCGCTTGACGACGGATGGCGGCATTGCGTTGCCTCAGCGCTTGCTGATACCTGCGCCAATGTTCGGCGAACGTATGTTCCACGTGGAACAAGGCCCAATCCATGAAAGCCCGCCGAATCTTCGGGCCGTCATCCATGAGCCGATGCAGGTCGGGGCCCAGAATCAGGGCCGGCAGGCTGCGGGCCATCTGTTCTCGGCTCAGTACTTCGCTTTGTTGGCGGGATTCAAGAGCGCCTCCGCGATAACGAAGCTTCAGCAGATCATCGCCAACAGCGTGCGCGTGCGCGACGTCCAGTGCCCACTCACCATTGCCGTCCCAGCGGGCGATCTCGCTCAAGTGCTGCGTTCTGAAAGAGCGACCGCGACTTGCAATGTCGAGCGCTTCTAACAGGCTGGTTTTGCCGCTGGCATTGTCGCCGAAGAGGAGGTTGAGCCCGGGCGAGAACGCCAGTGTCTGTGTCGCCAGCGCCCTGAACCCCATCAGGCGAAGTTGACGAACGCCCAATCCCTTACAACCGCATCGGCATTACGACGTAGCGCAGTGTCGGCTCTTCGCTTGTGGTCATCAGTCCACTTGAATCTGCATTGCGCAATGACAACGTGATGTTCTGGCCGGGCATGGTGGTGAGTGCATCGAGCAGGTAGACGACATTGAAGCCGATTTCGAGTGCTTCGCCCTGGTAGTCGACGTCCAGCACTTCTTCGGCTTCTTCGTGCTCAGGGTTGTTGCTCTGCAGGGTCAGGGTGCCGTTCCCCAAGGTGAGTCGAACGCCTTTGAACTTGTCGTTTGAGAAAATCGAGCAGCGCGCCAATGCCTGACGCAAGCGTTCGCGATCGAGCACCAGATGTTTGTCGCTGTGTTGCGGGATGACGCGTTCGTATTCGGGGAAGCGCCCATCGATCAACTTGCTGGTCAGTCTCAGTCGGTCAACCTGAACGCGTATCTGGCCCTGACTGAAGTGCAACACCACGTTGCCGTCAACCTGGCCCAGCAAACGTGCAAGCTCCAGAATGGCTTTGCGGGGAATGATGAGGTCTGCCGATTGATCTGACGAAGGCTCGTCAGGCATCTCGTAACGCGCCAAAGCCAGGCGGTGACCGTCGGTGGTGACCACATTCAGGGTGCCGGGCCGTAGCTGGAGCAACATCCCGTTCAGATAGAAACGCACGTCCTGCTGCGCCATTGCGAACTGCGTCCGCTGAATCAGCTTCAAGAGTTCAGAGGCGGGCAGCTCGATCTGCTGGCTCAGTTCGCCCGTGTCCAATGAAGAGAAATCGTCGGCGCTCAAACACGCCAAGGTGTAGCGGCTGCGACCGCTGCGCAGCGTGGCCCGATCACCGCTGACGTTCAATTCGATTGCCGCGCTTTCCGGCAAGCCACGACACAAGTCGAAAAGCTTGCGGGCGGGCAAGGTGGTTTTGCCCGGCTCCAGATTCTGGACATCAATGGACGTCTCCATTTCGATCTCCAGGTCGGTGCCCGTCAGCTTGAGCTCTGCTTCGTGTACCTCAGCGAGCAGGTTCGACAGGATCGGCAAAGTCTGGCGCCGCTCGACGACCCCAATGACCTGGTTCAGTGCGGCGAGCAAATCGTTCCGGTTCGTCGTGATCTTCATATAAGTAAAGAAGTCTTTAAGTATTTAACTAATAGTAGGGGCGCGTCGTCGCTGTGCGTAACTTCATAATGTGCAATGAATACAATCGAATACGATCAAATTCAGACCTTCTCTGACACCCTGTTCGGCATTGTGCGGTTTGTGTATAAGTTGGGGACCGTTGTTCGTTCAGTACTTATCCACAAGCCCCGCAACGCTTTCCCGTGAGCCTATCCCAAGTTTCGTGTGTTCAGGTGAATGCCGTGGCGCCAGGCAGCCATTTTGGGCTTATCCGAAGCCCAGTCGACGTTGCAGCAGGTCGTAGTCTTCGCGAATCTTGGGGTCTTCATCGCGCAGTTGCACCACCTTTCGACACGCGTGCAAGACGGTGGTGTGGTCTTTGTCGAAGGCCTCGCCAATTTCCGGCAGGCTGTGCTGGGTGAGCTCTTTGCAGAGCGCCATGGCCACCTGGCGAGGACGTGCCAGCGAGCGTGTGCGCTTGGCGGAGGTCAGATCGCTGATGCGGATGTTGTAGTAGCCGGCGACGGTGCGCTTGATGTTGTCGATGGTGACCAGCCGATCGTAGGCCGCCAGCATGTCGCGCAGGGTCGCCTGAGCAAACTCCACGGTGATGGGTTCGCCGCGTAAACGGGCGCTGGCAGACAGTCGGTGCAGGGCCCCTTCCAACTCGCGGACGTTGGAGCGAATGCGCTGCGCCACGAAAAAGGCGACGTCCTCGCTGAGTCGCACATGGGCCTGATCGGCCTTGGCCATCAGGATGGCGACCCGGGTTTCGAGTTCTGGCGGCTCAACGGCGACGGACAACCCCCAGGTGAATCGCGATTTCAGTCGTTCATCGATGCCGTCGATGTCTTTCGGGTAGCGATCGCAGGTCAGAACGATCTGCTTGCGCCCATCGATCAGCGCGTTGAAGGTGTGGAAAAATTCCTCCTGCGTCCGTTCCTTGTGCGCGAAGAAATGAATGTCGTCAATCAGCAGCGCGTCGACCGAGCGGTAGTAGTGCTTGAAGCCTTCCTGCCGACCGTGGCGGATCGCCGAGACCATGTGGTTCAGCCATTGTTCGGCGCCCAGGTAGGCGATGTTGGCGTTCGGGTTGTGCTGCTGAATGCGATTGCCCACGGCATGCATCAAATGCGTCTTGCCCAGGCCAGATTCCCCGTAGATGAGCAGCGGGTTGTAGGCCATGCCCGGGGCTTCGACGACGTGCTCTGAGGCGGCGCGTGCCTGCTGGTTCGACTTGCCTTCAATAAAGCTGTTGAAGGTGTAGCGCGGATCGAGTTTGCCGGTGTATGCCGACAGCGACGCGTCGCGCTCACCGTTGAGCGGCGTGTCGGTCGCGGAATCGGCCGGCATCGAGACCGCCGGCGTCACCGCGGGGCTCACCTCGGCGACGCCGACCATCAGGTCGATGGTCAGCGGCACGCCGGGCGCCAGATGCGCCAGCGCCCCCCGAATCTGCTCCAGGTGGTCCTGGCGCACACGCTCCTGCACGATGCGGTTGGGCGCGAACAGGATCAGCCGGTCGGGCTGGAAGACGGGTTGGAGAGGACGTAACCAGGTACTGAGTTCGCGCTCGCTCAGCTCGGCCTCAAGCCAGCGCAGGCAGCGGGTCCATAAATCCTTGTCAAGCATTTTGCGGGGGTCTGAATCTTAGAGTGGGCGCGCGCTGCCGCCAGGACGGTGGCAGTCTACGCGGAGCGGCACGCCCTTGCGTTCGCCGCGGTGGCTCGCTATAGTCGCGCGCTTTTCGACCCCCCGGCAGTCATCCGATCATGAAAGAAGGCATCCACCCCAAGTACGACTACGTCGTGTTCAAAGACGCGTCAGCGGATTTCACGTTCCGCGTGCGGTCAACCATGACCAGCAAGGACAAGATCACTTGGGAAGACGGTAAAGAGTATCCGTTGGTCACGCTGGACACCTCGTCCAAGTCGCACCCGTTCTACACGGGCAAGCGCACCGTGTCGGATACCGGCGGCCGCATCGACAAGTTCCGCCGCCGTTACGGCTGAGTCCGGGCGTCAGTCCGTCTTGCTCAAAAGCCGCCTTCGGGCGGCTTTTTGCTGTGCCGTGCGTGAACGGTCGAACGCCTTGATGCTCGCCGCGCGCGGTCTTCGCACCCGCGCTTGGAAGAACGGGTCGTATCAAGAGGCGCCCGCGGCCTCGGTCAGTGCCGCTTCTCGGTAAAAGTCGTTATCCTTGAGCTTGGTTGAGGGTTTCACGAAAGCGCGGGTCGCAGTCAGCGCCAGTTCAGTGTGCTGAAGCGGCCGGAGCGTTCATCGCGAGCGGAGCAGCGCGCAGGCCAGCAGGCCCGCGTCTTTAACTTCAAGACGAAAGGATGATTGGATGGCTCGTTATAGCCTGTTGAACGAAGATACCGGCGAGAAGGTTGAACTTCCGGGCGTTTCCGGCACTTTAGGCCCTGTTGGCCTGGACGTCGGCAAGGTTTACGGCGGTTCGGGCGTGTTCACGTACGACCCCGGCTTTTCATCCACCTGTTCCACTCAATCGGCCATCACCTACATCGATGGCGACGCGGGTGTATTGCTGTATCGCGGGTATCCGGTCGATCAGCTGGCCAAGCACTGCTCGTATATCGAGGTGGCTTATCTGATCCTCAACGGTGAACTGCCAACCCCTGCCGAGCTCGAGGCGTTTGATCAGAGCATTCGTCGTCACACGATGATCAACGAGAACCTGAAGAGCTTCTTCGGCGGCTTCCGTTATGACGCGCACCCGATGGCCATGTTGACCGGGATTGTGGGCTCGTTGTCGGCGTTCTATCACGACACCACCAACAACAAGGACCCCAAGCACCGCGAGATTTTCGCGCACCGCATGATCGCGAAGATTCCCACCATCGCCGCAGCCGCCTACAAGCGTTATGCGGGCCAGCCGTTCATGTACCCGCAGAATCACCTGGACTACAGTTCCAACTTTCTGAACATGATGTTCTCGGTACCGGCCGAGCCATACCACGTCGATCCGGTCGCGGCCAAGGCCCTGGATGTCCTGTTCATCCTGCACGCCGATCACGAGCAGAACGCCTCGACGTCCACCGTTCGCATGGCCGGCTCCACCGGGACCAATCCCTATGCGGCCATGGCGGCAGGCATCGCCGCGCTGTGGGGCCCCGCGCACGGCGGAGCCAACGAAGCCGTGCTGAAAATGCTCGGTGAAATTGGCGACGTGAAGAACGTTCAGGGCTTCATGGACAAGGTCAAGGACAAGAACAGCGGCGTGCGTCTGATGGGCTTCGGCCACCGGGTGTACAAGAACTTCGATCCGCGCGCGACCATCATCCGCGATGAGTGCCACAAGGTTCTCAAGGCGCTGAAGATCGATGACCCGAAGCTGGAACTGGCGATGAAGCTGGAAGAAATTGCCCTGTCTGACGACTACTTCAAAGAACGCAAGCTGTATCCGAACGTCGATTTCTACTCCGGCATCATTTACAGCGCGCTCGGGTTCCCGGTGAACATGTTCACGCCGATGTTCGCCGTGGCGCGCACTGTGGGCTGGGTGGCGCACTGGTCGGAAATGATTGCTGAGCCGGGCATGCGCATCGCACGGCCACGACAGGTCTATACCGGCGCAGGCGTTCGCGACGTGCAGCCGCTGGCGTCACGCGGCACCTGAGGCGGCGCAGCGCGGCCCACAAAAACCCACCTCGCCGGTGGGTTTTTTGTGGGCCTTACGCGCGCTGCACCAGGGCCTCGACCTCGCCCATTCGCAAGCGCTTCGCGGCTCTTCCGGTCACCGGCGACAGTGGCTGGGCCGGGCGGTCGCGGGTAAATACAGCCAGGTCCACGCCGATCCCGTCCGCACTGAACTGCAGCAGTGGAACGGCCCGTTGTCGGCCGTCGGTCATGCGATAGCGACGCTCCCCTTGCGCGAACGGCATGCCACGGTCCAGAAACTGGAAGTCCACGGCCTCGACGTCATCGGTCAGGGCATGTAACTGCACGCGATGCGCGTCATTGATGGCGCCCGTGGCCACGGCGCCCACCAACCGGACATCGAGGGGATGCAGCCAGCGCATGGCGTGCAGGGCCGTTGCGCGCAGACGTTGCAACCGCTGGGCGTAGGCAGCACCACCGAACAATCGTTGATAGGCGAGCACGGCGGTTTCAATCGACTGATTGTCGGGCAAGGCGGCGTCAGCGCCGAGGCCAAGCTGGTCGCGGGCCTTCAACTTTGCCTGCTGGTAATCCGTGAGGTGCAAGGAGCACATCAACTGTGCGGCGGCGTTGACCCATTCTTCATGGAGGGATGAGTGTGGTTTAGCCATGGCGCCACGCACGGCGGCTCAGAACAGATCGTCCAGCGCCGGACCCTGACGCTGTTGCGAAGGTGTGGGCTGGTGGGGACGTTCCTCGCCTGCGGCGGGGCGGCCCATGCTGGCCACGGGCACGAACTCGAAAATACTGTCAGCGCTGCCCACACCCGCCCGGCCACCGGTTTCGCGGTCCACACGCACGCTCATCACGCTGTCGGGCGGCGGTGGCGGCTCATCGGGGATGTCCTTCAAGGCGACCCTCATGACATCGACCCAGATGGGCAGCGCCGCCCGGCCACCCACCTCGCCACGACCGATCCGCTGCGGTTGGTCGTGACCCACCCACGCCACCCCCACGCGGTGACGGTTGTACCCGGCGAACCAGGCATCGGTCTCGTCATTGGTCGTGCCGGTTTTTCCGGCCAGATCACGACGCTTCAAGGCGGTACCCACACGCGCCGCGGTGCCGCGACGGGCGGCGTCGCGCAGGATGTCGGTGATCAGCCAGGTGATAGCCTCGGGGACCATCCGCCGCGGGTCGTCCACCACCGGCGCCATGGTGTCATCGGCAGCAGGGTCTGCGGGCGCGGTGGTTGGCTGAGCCGCCGGCATGGACGGGGAAAGGCGCTCGGACGGATTTTCAACCGGCGCATCGGGGCGCCAGACCACCGTGCCGTCGGCCCCCTCGACCCGGTCAATCAATTGTGGCTCCACCGACAGGCCGCCATTGGCCAGCACCGCATAGGCGCTGGCCAGCTCCAGCGGCGTGTAACTCGCACTGCCCAGCGCCATGGTCAGGTCTCGCGGCAGGCGGTCGCGGTCGAGCCCGAAACGTTGCGCGAAGCTGCGCGCCTGCTCGAAGCCGATGGATTGCAGCAGGCGCACGGTGACCAGGTTGCGCGAGTGCACCAAGGCGTCTCGCAGGCGGGTCGGGCCATAGAACTTGCCGCTGTAGTTGGTCGGCCGCCACGCCTCCTCGAGTCGCGCATCGTCGAACACCACCGGGGCATCCAGCACCACCGACGCCGGCGTGAAGCCCACATCGAAGCTGGCGGCGTACAGAAACGGTTTGAAGGCCGAACCGACCTGTCGCTGCGCCTGAACCGCGCGGTTGAATGAGCTCAGATAGAAATCGTAGCCCCCCACCATCGAGGTGATGGCGCCGGTCTGCGGATCGAGTGCGATGAACGCCGCCTGGGGTTGCGGCGTTTGCGAAAGGCGCAGTTCATCCGCCGCGTTCTGGCGCAGGTGAATCACCGCGCCAGGCTGTAGCGTGTCGCGCTGGGCGCCGGCCCATTCAAGCGCAGCCGCATCCAGCCTGAGCGTCTCGGCATCGGCACTCAAGGCCACCACCGCGCCGTCAGCGGTGCCGGTGATGACGGCCGTGGTCAGCGCCGGCCACTTCGGCAGTTCGCCCAGCGCCAGCAGCAGGGCGTCCCGGTCGCCCAGCGTCTCGGGCTTCAACCGCCGCTCAACGCCGCGCCAGCCCTGTCGTTGCTCGACATCCAGCAGGCCGTTGCGCACCGCATTGACCGCGGCGGTCTGCTCGGTGCCGACGATCGAGGTGTAGACCCGCAGTCCCTGCGAGTACGCCGATTCCCCCAACGCCGCGACCACGGTCTGGCGCGCCATCTCGGCGGCATACGGCGCCTCGACTTCGACCCGGGTCCGATAGGGCGAAACCCCGAGCGGCGCCGATTGGGCCGCCGCCAGCGTATTGCGGTCGATGAAGCCGGCATCGTGCATGCGTCGCAGCACGTAGTTGCGGCGCTCCATGGAACGCGACGGGCTGGCAATCGGGTTGTCTCGCGACGGCGCCTTGGGCAAGCCGGCGATCAGGGCCGCCTGGTCGAGGGTGAGCGCACTCAGCGGCCGGCTGAAATAGGTCTGGGCGGCGGCCGCGACGCCATAGGCGCGCTCTCCCAGGAAGATCTTGTTCAGATACAGCTCGAGAATCTCCTCTTTGCTGAGCTCGTCTTCAATCTGTATCGCCAGCAGGATCTCGCGGATTTTTCGGGTGTAGGTGCGCTCGCTGCTCAAGAAGACGTTGCGTGCCAGCTGCATGGTGATGGTGCTGCCCCCCTGGGTGCGCTCGCCGGTCTGCAACAGGCGGACACTGGCGCGCAACAGGCCCACCGGGTCAACGCCGTGGTGGCGCATGAAGCGCTCATCTTCGGCGGCGATGAACGCTTCGATCACCCGGCGGGGAATTTCGTCAAACCGCACCGAAGAGCGCCTTTCGGTGCCATATTCGGCCATCAGCAGTCCATCGGCCGTGAAAACGCGCATGGGCTCGCCCAGCTCGATGGCGCGAATGGCCGCAACCGACGGAAGGTCTTGCTGGAAGTGGCGAACGGTCAGCCACACCGTTAACAGACCGCCGATCAGCAAAGTGAGCGCGCTGATCCCCAGCACCCAGGCTAAACGGCCCCTCTGGACATGGGCGCTGGACATCTTATGGTTTGGCATCAGGTATTTGCGGAGCAAACTTCGAGTTGCATTGACTTCGGGGTCGGCTATATTAAGCCACTGTGCCTGATCCGCCTTTGGGGAGCGCGGTTTTCGGGAATCATCAGGGGCGCTCGGCAAGGGGCACGATGTCCATCATGCAGAAATGGTTCGGAGGGCAGGATCCCTCCCTGGTCGGATTGGACATCAGCTCCAGTTCGGTCAAGCTGCTGGAACTCGTCAAGAAGGGTGGCCGAATCGAAGTTGCCGCCTTTGCCATCGAACCGTTGCCGGCCTCTGCCGTGGTCGACCAGCAAGTGGTCGAACCCGAAGCGGTGGCCGAGGCCATTCGCAAGGTGCTGGCCAAGTCCGGCACCAAACAGCGTGCCGCCGCGGTGGCGGTGGCCGGCCCCACGGTCATCACCAAAGTCGTACAGCTTTCGGCCCTGCTCAGCGAAGATGACATGGAGCAGCAGATCCGCGCCGAGGCCGACCAGTACATCCCGTTCCCGATCGAAGACGTGAGCCTCGACTTCCAGGTTCTGGGACCGGCCGGGGGGCGAACCGAAGAGGTGGATGTGTTGCTCGCCGCCTGCCGTCGTGACCAGGTGCTGGCGCGCACCGACGCACTGGAGCGCGCGGGCATGCGCGCCAAGGTGGTCGACATTCAGAACCACGCCCTGGAACTGGCGTCCAGCCTGTTGCGCCATCAGATGCCTGCCGACGGCGTCGGCCAGACCATCGCCCTGGTCGACATCGGGGCCATCGCCACGACCCTGCTGTTCCTCCACGATCACAAACTGGTCTATGCCCGTGAATCTGCCTTCGGCGGCAAGCAATTGACCGAAGACATCATGCGCGCCTACGGCATGTCGGTGGATGAAGCGCTGCGGGCGCAGCGTGCCAACGCGCTGCCCGAGAGTTACCGTGAGGACGTGCTGAAGCCGTTCATTGATGACATCGGCCAGCAGGTTGACCGGGGTCTCCAGTTCTTTTTTTCAGCGGTGAGCGATATCGCCCAGGTCGATCAGATCATTCTTGCCGGCGGCTGCGCCCAGATTGACGGCCTGGCTGCGCAGATCAGCGAACGCATCGGCATCCCGACGGTGATCGCCCGACCGTTTGCCCAGCTTTCAATCTCCCCGCGGGCCAAGCCCAACCTGATCGTGCGGGACGAGACGGCGCTGCTGCTGGCCGCCGGATTGGCCCTGCGGTCATTTGACGACGACGAAGCGGACCACTAGCCATGGCACTGCGCATCAACCTGCTCGACTGGCGAGCCGAACGTCGCGAACTGCGGAAACGGCAGTTTTTCCAGATGCTGGCGCTGGGCGGGCTGGTGGGCGTGATCGTCGCGGGCAGCCTGTATTTCCACGCCTCGGGCGCGGTGGAGCATCAGCGGGCGCGCAATCAGTACCTGACCCAGCAAGTGGCCGAGATCGATCAGAAAATCAAGGAGATCGAGGGCCTGGAGCGCACCCGCGACAACCTGTTGGCACGCATGAGGGTGATCGAGACCTTGCAGTCCAGTCGCTCTGCCTCGGTGCATTTCTTCGACGAAGTGGTCAATACCCTGCCCGAGGGCGTGTCGCTCACCCTGCTGCGGCAAAAGGGCACGCAAGTCACGATTGAAGGCGTTGCCGACTCCAACGGCCGGGTGTCGGCCTACATGAAGAACCTCGATGCCTCCGAATGGTTCGATGATCCGCGGCTGGTCGTGATTCGCGCCACCGAGGCCGGTCGTGGTCGCGCAAGCGAGTTCACCCTGCAGGTCAAGAGCCGCAATCAGGCGGCCGAAGGGGCCGAAGGCGCCGAGGACATCCAATGAGTCGCGCCCAGGAGATTTTCGAAGAGCTGCAGTCGCTCGACACGCAAAACCCGGGGCTGTGGCCGCTGTATGCGCGGATCGGCGCGGCCGTGCTGCTCGCGCTGGTGCTGATCGGCGCCGGTTACTACTTCCTGGTGAAGCCGCAGAACGAACAACGGGTGCGCGAGCAGGCGACCGAGAAGCGGCTGCGCGGCGAATTTGAAACCAAGCAGCGCAAGGTCGCCAATCTGGACGCCTACCGTGAGCAACTGGCCGAAATGGAGCGCTCCTTCGGCGCCATGCTGCGCCAGCTCCCAAGCCGCACCGAGGTGGCCAATCTGCTCAACGACATCTCGCAGACCCGTGTGGCCAGCAGCCTGGAGGAAGAGCTGTTCCGCCCCATCGGCGAAGTCCCCAAAGATTTCTACGCAGAACTGCCCAACCAGATCATCGTGCTGGGCACCTACCACCAGATGGGCGAATTCGTCAGCGGCATCGCCGCGCTGCCGCGCATCGTCACCATCGAAGATGTCGAAATCCGGCCGGTCGCGGCCACCGGCGGACGCGCCCGCAACGGCGCCCCATCGTCCAATCAGGGGCCGCTGCGCATGACGGCGGTGGCCACCACCTATCGCTATCTCGACGATGAAGAGATCGCCGCCCAGGAAGCCGCCAACCGGCCCCAACGCAAGGGCCGCCGATGATCAGCCGCCACCGCTTGAGGGCTTGGATCGCCGTGCTGGGCCTGCTGGCCCTGAGCGGCTGCTCGCGCGACATGCATGACCTGGAAACCTATGTGGCAGAGATCAAGGCGCGCCAGTCGCGGCAGATCGAGCCGATACCCCAGGTTCGCCAGTACGAGTCCTATGTCTATATGGCGGGCTCGCGGCCTGATCCGTTTATTCGCCCCGAGCCGGTTCGCGCCGCCGCGGTGGGTGTCGGGCCCCGGCCCGACATCAGCCGACCGCGCGAACCCCTGGAAGAATTCCCCCTGGACGCCTTGCGCATGATCGGGGTGATCGACTTCTCCGGCCGGCGGGTGGCCATGGTGCGCGCGCCCGACGGGGTGATCCACCGGGTCGGCAAGGGCAACCACATGGGCCAGAACTATGGCGAGATTCGCACCATAGAAGAAGGCCAGATCGAATTGAACGAATTGATCCCGGATGGCTTCGGCGGCTGGATCCGCCGGCCGGCCATCCTGGCGCTCACGCCTTAGATTGGAGGGCGACATGGATGCACGCTGGAAAGGGAGCAACTTGACGACGCGTCTGCTCGCCGTTGCCTTGATGCTCACGGCGTGGTCCGCCGTGGCGCAGGGTCCCGCGACGATTGACGACGCCGGAAGCCGTCCGGCGCTGGTGGCGCTGGACGCCACCAGCATCGCCCGCGACGTGGTGCTGATCACCTTGAGTCTGACCGGCCCGGCGCCGGACGTGACCAGTTTCACCATCGAACAACCCGCACGGCTGGCGATTGACCTGCCGGACACGCGACTGGCCCTGGCAGAGCGCTTCCGGCGCATCAATCAGGGGCGTGTGCAATCGGTGGCGGCCGCTGAAGCCCAGGGCCGTACCCGGGTCGTGGTCGAGATGAGCGAACTGGTGCCCTACGTCATCAAGACCGAAGGCAACCGCGTGCTGATCGAGCTGACCTCGGCAGTTGCGGCCTCGGCCGCACAGCCGCCCAGGCCCATGACCCCGGCGGGCGTCCCGGTCCCGGCCGCAGGTGCGTCGGCGCCCCCCCCGGTGCGCACGACGGCGCGGCGCGAGGGCAACGTGGTCGAGAACATCGATTTCCGTCGCGGCGAAAAGGGCGAGGCACGGGTGCTGGTGAAGCTGGCAGACCCCTCGACCCCGGTCGAAGTCGACAACGATGGCGGCGTGATCGTCGCCCGCTTCAAGAACGCCACGCTGCCCGACCGGCTTGCGCGGCGGCTGGACGTCATCGACTTCGGCACCCCCGCCAAGTTCGTCGACGCCCGCCAACAGGGCCTGCACGTCGAAGTGCGGGTGACGCCCGTCGAGCCGGCCGATTTTGAACAGGCGGCGTACCAGGCCGATGACCGATTCACCCTCGAACTGCAGCCGCTCACCGCCGAGAAAATCGAAGCCCGCCGGGCCGCCGAGCCGCAATTCACCGGCGAGCGCATTTCCTTGTCATTCCAGAGCATCGACGTGCGCTCGTTGCTGCAGATCATTGCCGATGTCGCCGGCGCCAACATGGTGATCAGCGACTCGGTGAGCGGCGATGTCGCCATGCGCTTGCAGAACGTGCCGTGGGACCAGGCGCTGGACATCATCCTGCGCACCCGTGGGCTGGCGATGCGCCAGCAGGGCAACGTCATGCTGGTCGCGCCGCTGGAAGAAGTGGCGGCGCGCGAACAGGCCGAGCTGGAATCGGCCGCGCAAAAGGTGCAGCTGGCGCCGCTGCGCACCGAGTTGATTCAGGTGAACTATGCGCGGGCGCTTGACCTTGCCGCGCTGATCTCGGCCGGCGACACCTCGCTGCTGTCAGAGCGCGGCCGCGTGACCGTGGATGAGCGCACCAACACCATGATCGTGCTCGACAGCCGCGACAAGCTCAGCGAAGTGCGGCGGCTGGTCGAGCGCCTTGATGTGCCGGTGCGACAGGTGCTGATCGAGTCACGCATCGTGGTGGCCAGCGACAACTTCCGCCGCGACATCGGAGCCCGCTTCGGCGTCACCGGCGTGGCGTCTTCGGGCAACAGCGGCCTGGTCACCACCAGCGGCAACAACGTGCTGGGCACCGACCCCATCGTCAACTCGTTCATCGCCAACCAGGGCTTCCCGGTGACCCTGCCGGGCTCGGCGCTGAACCGCTACAACGTCAACCTGCCCGCCAACCCGGCTGCGGGTCAGGCGGGGGCCATCGGGCTGGCGATCCTCGGGTCCGACTTTCTGATCGACCTGGAACTCTCGGCATTGCAGAGCGAAGGTCGTGGCGAGGTGATCTCGACCCCACGGGTGATCACCGCCAATGGCAAGCAGGCGCTGATCGAGCAGGGCCGGGAAATTCCCTTCCAGACCACCGAGGGCGGCAACCAGAATGCCAGCGTGTCGTTCAAGAAGGCGGTGCTCAGCCTCAGCGTCACGCCGCAGATCACGCCGGACAACCGCATTCTCATGGACCTGGATGTCACCAACGACACCGTGGGCGAGAACGTGCCGGTGGCCGGTGGTGGCACGGCGCCCAGCATCGACACCCGGCGCGTCACCACCCAGGTGCTGGTGCGTACCGGCGACACCATCGTGCTCGGTGGGGTCTTCGAGCAAAGCAATTCCGAGGGGCGCACCAAGGTGCCGCTGTTGGGCGACATCCCGCTGCTGGGCGCCCTGTTCCGCAGCACCACGCGGGAGTCCATCAAGCGCGAACTGCTGATCTTCGTCACGCCGCGGATGATTCAGGAAGGTTTGCAGGTCAATTGATGATCAGCCTTGAGCCCAGCGAGGGACCGAGGTCGCAGGCGGGTCAAACTGACCCGGCGGCCGGGCGCCGGTGCATCGCTATACTTCTGGGCCTCCCGTTCGGCGAGCCGACATGCGTCTAGACGTTTCACCGCTGCAGTTGTTCGCCGCCCTGCTTGCCGCCCTCGGTCTCGCCGGATGTGGCAGCTCAGGTGACAGCGGCCGCGGGGCGGGCGGCCTGATCGGGCAAGGCCCCGGCGGGAGCAGCAGCACCGTCCGCGCGCCGGTCCTGAGCATGAGCGGCCCGGCCACGGGCTCGCCGGGGGTGGATCTACCGGGCTTCCGGGTACAGATCAGCCTCGAAGAACGCACGGCGGCCGAAGGGCTGGGGGTGTCGCTCACCGCCACCAACGGCACGGTGAGCATCGTCGAGCGCGGCGTCACCCGCCCCGGGCTTGGTGATGGCTTTACGGATGCCTTCGGCAGGCTCAACTTCGTATTCACCCCCGATCCCGCCGTGACGACCAACAGCACCGGGGTCATCACCGCCACCATCACCGACCCGCGTTATCTCGACGTCTGCTTCGACGACCTCGACGCGGTCTGTGAGGGCTCGCTGGCGGTCAGCATTCGTCAGGACGACTTCCGCTTTACCGCGCCGGTGTTCGGCACCGCCGTGACGGTGGGCGCACCCAACGCCCAGCGCCTGCAATTGACCTGGCGCAACGCCAATGGCCAGCCCATCGTCAATCCCAATGGCGGCAACCCCTGCGTGGACCTGGAAACCCGCTTCTCGGGCGCCGGCGCAGCGCCCGCAGGCCTGATCATCAGCGGCGATTCGACACCGCGCGCGCAGCGGCGGCGCATCCAGCTGAACAGCGCCGGCAACTTCGTGCAGACGGTCGAGGTGTTCAGCGACCTTTCGGGCTTTCTCGAAATCGACGCCCGGGAGAACCGGACCTGTGGCGCCGAGCCCAGCGGCGAGCTGATCGCGACCACCGGGGTGCAGTTCATCGACGAGTTCTGCGAACGATCCGCCGACGGGCGCGACTGCGTCGACCTGCGCTTGCCCCTGGCCCTCACGGTCACGCCGGACGCAATCGAACAGCCCAGCGTCGAGCTGACCATGGAAGTGCGCAACAACGCCTTCCAGCCGATCAATGGCGCGCAGGTGCTGTTCCGCATCTTGAGCCCCTCGGTGACCCGGCCGAACGAGCGCGTATTTCCCGGCGGGGGCACCACCGATGCCAACGGCCTGGCACGCAGCCGCTATTTCGCGCCGAACGTGACCACCGAGTCGCTGGTCGATATCGAGGCCTGCGTGCGGGCCTCCGGCTCGGGAGACGAATCCGGTCAGGTCTGTCGCCGGCGGCAGCTGACCCTCAAGCCCTCGACGACGCCCACCCCCGCGCCGATCGCGACGCCATAGGGTGGGACCGCAATGTCCACCGTGGAACGCTTATTCCTCATCGGCCCCATGGGGGCCGGCAAAACCACCATCGGCAAGCGGCTGGCGCGGGTGCGCGGTCTGCGTTTCATCGATGCCGATCACGAACTGGAACATCGGCTTGGCGTCGACATTCCACTGATCTTCGAAAAAGAGGGCGAGGCCGGATTCCGCCAGCGCGAGCATGATTTGCTTGCCGACATCACCCAGACCCCCGACATCGTGCTGGCCACCGGGGGCGGCGCCGTGGTGTGGCCCGCCAACCGGACGCTGCTGGCGCAGAACGGCACGGTGATTTACCTGCATGCCAGCGTTCGCCAGCAAGTGGCGCGCACCGGCCAGTCGCAACATCGGCCGTTGCTCAACACCGGCGAGGCGCCCAGCGCGATACTCTCGCGCCTGTTCGAACAGCGGGATCCGCTGTACCGGCAGATCGCCGATGTTGTGATCGAGACCCAGGGCCGCAGTGCGCGGCTGCTGGTCGATGAAATTCAGGCCCACCTCGCGCAACGCGCCCCGTAACCGAGCCCGCTTATGACGCAGTGCACCGTCCAGTTGGGCGATCGCGCCTACCCGATCGAGATCGCCGCGGGCCTGCTGGGCCAGACCGCGTGCTTCGACGTGCTCGCTGACCGACCGCGCCTGCTGCTCACCGACCAGAACCTGGCGCGCCTGCACCTGCCGCGCCTGCAGGCCACCCTGAGCCTGCCTGACGACAGTTGCCTGATCATTCCGCCCGGCGAACTCCAAAAAAGCTGGGACCAGGCCGAGCGCCTGTTCGATGCGCTGCTGGCGCGGCGATTCGCCCGCGACGGCGTGCTGCTGACCCTGGGCGGTGGCGTCATCGGCGACCTGGGCGGTTTCGTGGCGGCGCTCTACCAGCGCGGCATCGATTTCCTGCAGATTCCCACCACCCTGCTCGCGCAGGTGGATTCCTCGGTGGGCGGCAAAACGGCGGTGAATCACCCGCGCGGCAAGAACATGATCGGCGCCTTTCACCAGCCCATTGCCGTGGTCGCCGACCTGGACACCCTCAAGACCCTGCCGCCGCGCGAGTTGCGCGCGGGCGTGGCCGAAGTCATCAAGTACGGCCTGCTGGGCGATGCCGCGTTCTTCGCCTGGCTGGAGACGCATCTCGATGCCCTGCTGGCATTGGACCCCGCCATCACCGCGCAGACCATCGCCCACTGTTGCCAGATGAAGGCGCGCATCGTCGCCGAGGACGAGCGCGAAGCGGTGGGCGGCGGCGTTCGCGCCCTGCTCAATCTGGGCCATACGTTTGGCCACGCCATCGAAACCTTCACCGGCTACACCGAATGGCTGCACGGCGAGGCGGTGGCCACCGGCATGGTCATGGCGGCCGACTGCTCTGCCCGGCTGGGCTGGATCACGCCCGACATCGCCACCCGTGCCCGCGACCTCATCGGCCGCGCCGGTCTGCCCGTAAAGCCACCCGCCGGCATGACGGTTGAGGGCTTCAAGGACCTCATGGGCCACGACAAGAAGGTCGCCAAGGGCCAGCTGCGCCTGGTGTTGCTGCGCGGCCTGGGCGCCGCAGTGCTGACCGCTGATTTCGACGCCGCCGCGCTGGACGCCACCCTGGCCGCCGCCGTCGCATGATGCAGCTCGCCGCCTATGCCGCCCGGCCGGACAACGGCCGCGGTCGGCGCCACGATGAGCCGGCGGCGTTTCCGCGCACCGAGTACCAGCGCGACCGCGACCGCATCATTCATTCATCGGCCTTCCGCCGACTGGAATACAAGACCCAGGTCTTCGTCAATCACGAGGGCGATCTGTACCGCACGCGGCTGACGCACTCGCTGGAAGTGGCGCAGATCGCCCGCACCCTCGCCCGCGCCCTGGGGCTGAACGAAGATCTTTGCGAGGCCATTTCGCTGGCCCATGATCTGGGCCACACCCCGTTCGGGCACGCCGGACAGGACGCACTGAACGGCTGTATGCAGCCCCACGGCGGCTTCGAGCACAACGCGCAGAGTCTGCGGGTGGTCGATGTACTGGAAGACAAATACGCCGCCTTTGCCGGCCTCAACCTCACCTTTGAAACCCGCGAAGGCATTCTCAAGCACTGCTCGGCGGCGCGCGCCAGAACGCTGGGTGACATCGGCGAGCGTTTTCTCAAGCGGCACCAACCCTCGCTGGAAGCACAACTGGCCAATCTGGCCGACGAAATTGCCTACCACAACCACGACATGGACGACGGCGTGCGCGCCGGGCTGCTGACCCTGCCGCAGCTGCGCTCGGTGCCTCTGTTTGCCCGGCATCACGACGAAGTCAGGGCGCGCTATGCGCAGCTCACGCCGCGTCAGGAACGCCACGAGACCATTCGCCGCATCATCAACACCCTGGTGGTCGATCTGAACGCCCACAGCCGCGCACGACTCGACGCCGCGGCACCGGCCAGCCTCGATGAAGTTCGCCATCATGCCGAGCCGCTGATCGCCTTTTCACCCGAGATCCGCGCGCAAACCCAGGCCATGCGGCAGTTCCTGTTTGCGCATCTTTACCGCCATCCGCAGGTGCACCGGGTCATGAGCAAGGCGCAGCGCGTCATTCGCGAGCTGTTCGGGGCCTTCATGGACGACCCCCGTCTGCTGCCCGCCAGCGATTTCGCCAAGGTGGAGCAGGTTGAAGCCGCAGACGGGCTGACGGGCCGCGCGCGCTGCGTCGCCGACTACATCGCCGGCATGACCGATCGCTACGCGCTGGACGAACACGAGCGTCTGTTCGACCTGCGCCGGCTGCGATGACCCTGAGGCGTAGGGTATCGTCACGCCCGTCTGTTTGACGCCGTATTGCGCGCTTTTATAATGGGATTGTTGCAGTGCAGCGACACATCCCCGCCCGCGTCGCTGCTTCTCCCAAAGCGCACCAAGCGGCGACCGCTCCAGAGTCGGTCGGCCGGGGAATCTCGCCGCCTTCAAACGAACCCGTAACGAGGGTCGAATGTGCAGGCTGAAGTCGTTGGAAAGAAGCGTTCGTTGGGCTGTGCCGCGCCGTTGATGCTCGGCTCAACCAACAACAACACATTGTTTTTATTATTGATATGGCTGTGGTGTGCGTTCCAGGAAAGCCGCTGATGACCCGGTTCGGGTCGGGCTTTGCGAGGATCGTGGTGTCGTGTCGATAACTGATGAGGTGATGGTAAATGGTGAACCCAACCGGCTTGTACCGCCCCGAATTCGAGCGCGACAGCTGCGGCTTCGGCCTGATTGCGCAAATGGATGGGCAATCCAGCCATGCCCTGGTGCAGCGTGCGATCACCGCGCTGGAGCGCATGACCCACCGCGGCGCCATCGCCGCCGACGGCAAGACCGGCGACGGCTGCGGATTGCTGATGAAAACCCCCGAGCGCTTTCTGCGCCGGGTCGCGCAGGAGTCCAACATCGTGCTGGGCTCACAGCGCTTTGCCGCAGGCAACGTGTTCCTCTCGCAAGACGCCGCCCGTGCCGAGCATGCGCGTGAAGTGATGGCCGAAGCCTGCCGCGCGCATGGCCTGACCTTGGCGGGTTGGCGCGCGTTGCCCACCGATGACAGCGCGTTGGGCGACGAAGCCCGCCGACAAGCGCCGGTTTTCGAGCAGGTCTTCGTGCTGGCGCCCAGCAACATGCACAAGCTGGTGTTCGAGCTGAAACTGTTCAAGGCGCGCCGCGCGGCCGAGAAGCGCCTCGAAGCCGACGGCGACACCGAGTTCTACGTGGCCTCGCTGTCGTGCCGCGTGCTGGTCTACAAGGGCCTGGTCATGCCCGAATACCTGCCGGTGTTCTTTCAGGACCTGAAGGCGCCGGACCTGGAAACCGCCATCTGCGTGTTCCACCAGCGCTTTTCCACCAACACGCTGCCCAAGTGGCGCCTGTGTCACCCGTTCCGCTTTCTGGCGCACAACGGTGAAATCAACACCATTGCCGGCAACCGCCAGTGGGCGCAGGCGCGCGCCAACAAGTTCGAGTGCGAAGACCTGCCCGACATCGCCGCGATCTCGCCGCTGGTGACGCCGCGCGGCTCAGACTCGCAAAGCCTCGACAACATGCTGGAAGTGCTGCTCGCCGGCGGCATGGACCTGTTCGCCGCCATGCGCGCGCTGATTCCGCCCGCCTGGCAGAACGTCGAAAACCTCGACCCCGACGTGCGCGCGTTCTTCGAGTACAACTCGCTGCAGATGGAACCCTGGGACGGCCCCGCCGGCGTGGTGCTCACCGACGGCCGTTACGCCGCCTGCACCACCGACCGCAACGGCCTGCGCCCCGCGCGTTATGTGATCACCCGTGATCGCACCATCGTGCTCGCGTCCGAAATGGGGGTGTCGGACTACGCACCCGAAGAAGTGGTCGAAAAGGGCCGCCTGCGGCCCGGCCAGATGCTGGCCATCGACACCGATTCGGGCACCCTGCTGCGCCCCGAAGACATCGACCGTCTGCTGGCCGCGCGCTTCCCCTACAAGCAGTGGTTGAAGAAGAACCTGCGCCGTCTGGAAGCCAGCCTCAACGACGATCCCAACTCGCTCGACCGCCTGCAGCCCGCCGACATCGCGGTTTACCAGAAGATGTTCGCGCTCACCAATGAAGAGCGCGTCGACGTGCTGCGGGTGTTGGCCGAAAGCGGCCAGGAAAGCATCGGCAGCATGGGCGACGACACCCCGTTCGCCGTGCTGTCCAGCCAGATCCGCTCGCCCTACGACTACTTCCGTCAGCAGTTCGCCCAGGTCACCAATCCGCCCATCGACCCGCTGCGCGAGCAGATCGTGATGAGCCTGGAATGTTCGCTGGGGGCAGAGTTGTCGATGTTCGAAGAAACCCCCGAGCGTGCTGCGCGGCTCATGGTGGATTCCCCGCTGCTGTCGGAGGCCAAGTTCCGCAGCCTGCTGGCCGACCCGGTCTATCGCCACGAAGTGATCGACCTGCAATACGACCCTGCCGTGGGGCTGGAAGCCGCCATTCGGCAGGCCTGTGATGTGGCCGTTGCGGCCGTGCGCGAGCGCGGCGTGGTCATTCTGGTGTTGTCGGACCGCAGGGTTGAAAAGGGCAAACTGCCCATTCATGCCCTGCTCGCCACTGGCGCCCTGCACAGCCGGCTGATTGCCGAGGGCCTGCGTTGCGACTGCAATCTGGCCATTGAAACCGCCACCGCGCGCGACCCGCACCAGTTCGCCTGCCTCATCGGCTACGGCGCCAGCGTGGTTTACCCCTACCTGGCCTATGCCTCGCTGTACGACATGCGCCAGAAGGGCGAGCTCGCCACCCCCAAGGACGATGCAGCGCTCACCCAGGCGTACCGCAAGGGCATCAACAAGGGTCTGTACAAGATCATCTCGAAGATGGGCATTTCGACCATCGCCAGCTATCGCGGCGCGCAGTTGTTCGAAACCGTGGGCCTGCACGACGAGGTGGTGGCGCTGTGCTTTGAAGGCACGGTCAACCGCATTCAGGGCGCACGGTTCAGCGACCTCGAAGCCGATCAGGCCCATCTGGCCAAGGCGGCGTGGAATCCGCGCAAGACGCCGGATCAGGGCGGCCTGATGAAGTTTGTTTTCAACGGCGAGTACCACGCCTACAACCCGGACGTGATCCGCACGCTGCACGAGGCCGTGCAGAGCGGTGAGTACGCCGACTACGAAAAGTACGCGGCGCTGGTGAATCACCGCCCGGTTACGGCGGTGCGCGATCTGTTCAAGCTCAAGGAGCTGGACACGCCGCTGGCCATCGATGACATCGAGCCCATCGACGCCATTCTCAAGCGCTTCGACTCGGCCGGCATGAGCCTGGGCGCCCTGTCTCCCGAGGCCCACGAGGCGCTGGCCACGGCGATGAACCGCCTCGGCGGGCGCTCTAACTCGGGTGAGGGCGGCGAAGACCCGGCCCGTTACGGCACCGAGAAAAACTCCAAGATCAAGCAGGTGGCTTCCGGCCGCTTCGGCGTCACTCCGGCGTATCTGTCCAGCGCCGAGGTGTTGCAGATCAAGGTCGCCCAGGGCGCCAAGCCCGGCGAAGGCGGCCAGTTGCCCGGCGACAAGGTCAACGAGCAGATCGCCAAGCTGCGCTACGCCAAGCCCGGCGTGGCGCTGATCTCGCCGCCGCCGCACCACGACATCTACTCCATCGAAGACCTGGCGCAGCTCATCTACGACCTCAAGCAGGTCAACCCGAGCGCGCTGGTGTCGGTGAAGCTGGTGTCGGGCCCCGGCGTCGGCACCATCGCCGCCGGTGTGGCCAAGGCCTACGCTGACCTGATCACCATCTCCGGCTACGACGGCGGCACCGGCGCCAGCCCGCTCACCTCGGTCAAGTACGCCGGCACGCCGTGGGAGCTGGGCCTGTCCGAAACCCACCAGACCCTGCGCATGAACGGCCTGCGCGAAAAGGTGCGGGTGCAGACCGACGGCGGTCTGAAGACCGGTCTGGACGTGGTCAAGGCCGCCATTCTGGGCGCCGAGAGCTTCGGCTTCGGCACCGCGCCCATGGTCGCGCTGGGGTGCAAATACCTGCGCATCTGCCACCTCAACAACTGCGCCACCGGCGTCGCCACGCAGAACAAGGTGCTGCGCCTGAAGCACTTCATCGGCCTGCCCGAAATGGTGATGAACTACTTCAGGTTCGTCGCCGAAGAAACCCGCATGTGGCTGTCCAAGCTGGGCGTGACGTCGCTGGCCGAACTCATCGGCCGCACCGACCTGCTGGAACTGCTGGAAGGCGAGACCGACAAGCAGCGCTCGCTGGACCTGAGCCCCATCCTCGATGGCGCCGGCATGATCCTGCCGTCCAAGCACTTCTGCACCTCGCCCAACCCGCCGTTCGACAAGGGCGAACTGGCCGAGCAGATGGTCAAGGACTGTCTGCCGGCCATCGAAGCCAAGGCCGGCGGTGAGTTCACCTATGAAGTGACCAACCGCGACCGCTCCATCGGGGCGCGGCTGTCAGGGGAAATTGCCAAGCGCCACGGCAACCTGGGCATGAGCGACGCGCCCATCACCCTGAAACTGACCGGCACTGCCGGCCAGAGCTTCGGCGTGTGGAACGCCGGCGGCCTCAACCTCGAACTGGCAGGCGAGGCCAATGACTACGTGGGCAAGGGCATGGCCGGCGGCCGTATCGTCATCAAGCCGCCGCGCGGCTCGCGCTTCGTGGCGCGGCAGGCGGCGATCATCGGCAACACCTGCCTGTACGGCGCCACCGGCGGCACGCTTTATGCGGCGGGGACGGCGGGCGAGCGTTTCGGCGTGCGCAACTCGGGCTGCACGGCGGTGGTGGAAGGCCTGGGCGACCATGGCTGTGAATACATGACCGGCGGCGTGGTGGCCGTGCTCGGTGAAGTGGGCGTCAACTTCGGTGCCGGCATGACCGGTGGTTTTGCCTACATCCTCGATGAAAGCCGCGGCTTCGTGGACCGTTACAACCATGAACTGATCGATATCCACCGCGTGGTGTCAGAGTCCATGGAAGCGCATCAGTATTACCTGCGCAGCCTCATCAAGGACTACGTCGCCGCCACCGGCAGCGAGTGGGGCCAGCACATCATCGATGACTTCCGTGATTACGTTGGCCGCTTCTGGCTGGTCAAGCCCAAGGCGGCCGAAATCAACTCGTTGATCCACGCGGTCAAGGCTGCGGCTTAAGCGTCACCAAGGAATTTTGCATGGCAAAGAATCACCTCCAGTTTCTCGAAGTCTCCCGTCAGGACCCCAAGAAGGCGCCGGTCGAAGTGCGCATGCACGACTGGCGCGAGATCTACAGGGAGTTTCCCGCCGAGCAGGCGGCCTCCCAGGCGGGGCGTTGCCTGGACTGCGGCAACCCCTACTGCGAGTGGAAGTGCCCGGTGCACAACTACATTCCCAACTGGCTGAAAATGGTGGAGGAAGGCAACCTGTTCGCCGCCGCCGAGCTCAGCCACAAGACCAACTCCCTGCCCGAAATCTGCGGCCGGGTCTGCCCGCAGGACCGCCTGTGCGAAGGCGCCTGCACGCTCAACGACGGCTTCGGCGCGGTCACCATCGGCTCCATCGAAAAATACATCTCTGACGAAGCCTTCAAGCAAGGCTGGCGGCCGGACATGTCGGGGGTGGAGCCCACCGGCAAAAAGGTCGCGATCATCGGCGCCGGCCCCGCGGGCCTCGGCTGTGCCGACGTTCTGGCGCGCAATGGCGTGCAGGCCGTGGTCTATGACCGCCAAGCCGAGATCGGCGGCCTGCTGACCTTCGGCATTCCGCCCTTCAAGCTCGAAAAAGAGGTGGTCAAGACCCGCCGCGGCATCCAGGAATACATGGGTATCGAGTTCCGCCTGAACACCCACGTCGGCTCCGACGTCACGCTGGACCAGCTGCTGGCCGAGTACGACGCCGTGTTTCTGGGCATGGGCACCTACACCGCCATGACCGGCGACTTCCCGGGTGAAGACCTGCCCGGCGTGGTCTCGGCCCTGCCGTATCTGATCTCCAACATCAACCGGGTCATGGGCATCGAAAAAGATGCGGCCGACTTCATCGACATGGCCGGGCAGCGCGTCGTGGTGCTGGGCGGCGGGGACACGGCCATGGACTGCAACCGCACCGCCATTCGCCAGCAGGCGGCCAGCGTCACCTGCGTCTACCGCCGCGACGAAGCCAACATGCCCGGCTCCAAGCGCGAAGTGGCCAATGCCAAGGAAGAGGGCGTGAAGTTCCTCTTCAACCGCCAGCCGGTGGCCATCGTCGGCAACGGCAAGGTTGAAGGCGTCAAGGTCGTCGAGACCCGCCTGGGCGCGCCCGACGCGCGCGGCCGTCGCCGCCCCGAAGTGGTGGAAGGCTCCGAACAGATCATCCCCGCCGACCGCGTGGCCATCGCCTTCGGCTTCCGTCCCAGCCCGGCGGAGTGGCTCGAACCGCACGGCGTGTCGCTGCACGAAGACGGCCGCGTGCGGGTGCACACGCATGCCAAACGCCCGCACAAGTTCCAGACCGCCAACCCGAAAATCTTCGCCGGTGGCGACATGGTGCGCGGCTCCGATCTCGTGGTCACCGCCGTGTTCGAAGGCCGCGAAGCCGCCGAAGCCATCCTCGAAACGCTGGGGGTTTGACGCGCAGCACCGGGGCGCGGGCCGGGCTGCCGGCCGCAAGCGGCGCGCCTCGGCCAAGGTCTTGCGAGCGTTTCCGGCCGGCGGTTTATGCTGGGCACCCATTCGAATCCGATGTGGTGTTTCCGGTGAGCCGACTTGATGACGTATTTGCCCACGGCCAGTCGCTGTGGTTCGACTTCATACGCCGCGACCTGCTGGACCAGGGCGGTCTGGCGCGGCTGATCAACGAGTCCGCGATTCGCGGGCTGACCTCCAACCCCGCGATCTTCAAGCAGGCCATCGCCGGCACCGCCCTCTACGACCCGGCACTTCAGGCGCAGATCGCGGCCGGCGAGCGCGACCCGGAACGCCTCTACGAACACGTGGCCATCGCCGACATCCAGCAGGCGGCCGATGCCTTTGCTGGCCTGTTCGACGCAAGCCAGAGGCTCGATGGATGGGTCAGCCTGGAAGTGTCGCCCACCCTGGCGCACGACGCCCGCGGCAGCGTTGCCGCGGCCCGGCGGCTCGCGGCGGCGGTGGCCCGCCCCAACCTGATGATCAAGGTGCCGGGCACCGCCGCCGGGGTCGAAGCGCTGCCGCAGCTGCTTGCCGCCGGCATCTCGGTGAACGTGACCCTGCTGTTCGGCCGGGCCGCCTACCGCGCCATCGCCGAAGCCTGGGTCGACGGCATGACCCAATGGACCGCCGCCGGCGGCGACCCGCAGGCGGTGGCCAGCGTGGCCAGCTTTTTTGTCAGCCGCATCGATGCCGCAGCCGATCCCAAGCTGCCGAAGCCGCTGCAGGGCACCACCGCCATCGCCAATGCACGCGCCGCCTACGCTGACTTTCTGGCCCTGCTGGACACGCCCGCCGCGCGCGCCCTGCTGGACCAGGGCGTGCGCCCGCAGCGCATGCTGTGGGCCAGCACCGGCACCAAGAACCCGGAGTGCTCGCCAACGATGTACCTCGATGCGCTGATTGGCCCGCACACGGTCAACACCGTGCCACCGGCGACCCTCGACGCGTTCCGCGAGCGCGGCACCGTGTCGCGCAGTCTCGATGTCGATCTCGACGCGGCCAAGGCGCAACTGGCCGCGATTGCCGAGGCGGGCGTGACGCTGGACGAGATCACCGACCAGCTGTGTGTCGACGGCATCGCCCAGTTCGAAACCGCCTATGCCGACCTGCTGGCGGCGGTGGCCGACAAGCGCGACCGGATGCTGGCCGAATGAGCATCCCCGAGCTCAGCGCCAACGTCGCGCGGGTCATCGCCTCGCTGGTCGAAAAATCGATCAGCACGCCGGACTATTACCCGATGACCGTCAACGGCCTGCGCGCCGCCTGCAACCAGAAAAGCCAGCGGCATCCGCACCTGCAGCTCAGCGAGGGCGATGTCGGCCAGGCCCTGCGCGACCTGGAAGCGATGGGCTGGGTGGTGCGTGATGACCGCTTTGGTCGCTCCGAAAAATGGCGACAGCAGTTTCAGCATCAACTGCTGCTCAAGCGTGACACCCAGGCGGTGCTGGTCACCTTGATGCTGCGCGGCGCGCTGACCGTCGCCGAGTTGAAGGCCAACGCGGCCTACATCGGCGGTCCGGCAGACGTCGCCGGGGTTGAGGCCGCGCTGCAGGATCTTGCCGACCGCGGCACGCCCCTGGTCAGCCAGCTGCCACGCCAGTCAGGCCAGGCGGCGACCCGCTGGGCGCATCACCTCTGCGGTGAGCCGGTGGCCGAGGCGCTGCCCGCCCCGGCGGGGCGCAGCGCCGCAACCGAGGGACTGGAGGCGCGGATCGCCGCGCTCGAGACGCGGGTGGCGGCGCTTGAAGCCGCGCGCGGCTAGTCCGCCCGACATCCGGCGGGCGGGGCCGGCGCGATCGTCCAGCAGGCCAGCCGCTATACTCGGGTTCATGCGTGCTTCAGCCCCCCAGAAACACTCGGCGTGGCAGACGTGGATGCTGGTTCTGGTCTGCGTCGCGTTGCTGTCGACCCGGCTGACCGGCGCGCACCTGCATCTGAGCCTGGATGGCAGCGAACCGCCGGCCAGCCTGCATTTCAACGATGGTGGCCACCATATTGACCACCACGTCAGCGACCAGCACCACGATGTCGATGTGCCGGTGATGGCCGATGCCATGAGCAAGTCCGGCAAGACGGGCGCAGGCCTGGATCTGCTGCTGGTGCTGCTGGCGGTTTTTATCTGGACCTGGCGGGGCCTGAACCGCACTCCCCCAATCCGGCGTGACCCGCAGCGCAGCGCCGCAACCCATGCACCCTATTTGCGTCCGCCGCTGCGCGGGCCGCCCCTGCACGCCGCCTGAACCTCGTCGTCCGCGCCACGCGGACGCCTGATTCTTCCCCTGTTCGGGAGGCTGCATGTTTGCAAATTCGATACCCCGTGCGCGGCTGTGGGCGATGCTGATCGCCGCGCTGTGCACCCCTGTTGCCGGCGCCAGCAATGTCATCGCGCCGCCGCAAGACACCGAGCTGTCACTCGCCGAGGCGTTGCGACGCGCGGAGTCGCGGCATCCCCTGTTCCAGTCTTACCGCGCGCAGCTCGCGGCCGCCGAGGCCCGAACGCGGCAGGCCCGGCTGCGGCCGGCGCCCGAGCTGAACCTCGAGCTGGAAGACGCCCTGGGCAGCGGCGCGCTGTCGGGTCTGGACAAGGCCCAGACCACGATCGGATTCAGCCAGCTGATCGAGCGCGGCGGCCTGCGCGACCGCCGCCTCGACGCCCGCCGGGCCGAACGCGATGGCCTGGTCACCGAGGCCGAGATTGCCCGCCTGGACCTGCGCGCCGAAGTGGCCCGCCGCTTCATCCACGTGCTGTCCGACCAGGCCCAGCTCGGGATCGCGCATCAGGCCACCCGGTTGGCGCGCCGCACCCTGGCCGAGGTCGATCGACGCGTGGACGCGGCGCGCGCGCCACCGGCCGAACGGTCGCGCGCGCAGGTTTCGCTGGCGCGGGCCGAGCTTGAAGAGGAGCACGCCGAACACGAACTGCTGTCGGCCCGCCGCCACCTGGCTGCGGCCACTGGCGTGATGGCGCCCGACTTCGGCACCTTGGTGGGCGACCTGCTGCACCTGCCCGAGGTGGCGGCCTTCGATGTGCTGCTGGCGCAGATGCAGAGCACCCCGGATGTGCTGCTGTTTGCCAACCAGGCCCGCCTGCGTGCCTCGGAACTGCGTCTGGCGCAGGCGCGGCGCAGCCCGGGCGTGCGTGTGGGCGCCGGGCTGCGTCGGGTCGAGGCCACCGATGATGTCGGCCTGGTGTTCTCGGCCGCGCTGCCGCTGTTCAGCCGCGCACGCGCGGCCGGCGCCATTGCCGAAAACGAGGCCCGCCTGGCCGAGGTGGGACCGGCCCGCGAGCAGGCCTGGCTCAAGGCGCAGGCGCACCTGTTCGCCCTCTACCAGGAGCTCAGCCACGCGCGCATCGAGTACGAGGCCCAGCGCGACCGCGTGGTGCCGGCCATGGAAGAGGCGCTCAGGCAGACCCAGCACGCCTACCGGCGCGGCCGTTACTCGCTGCTGGAACTGCGCGATGCGCAGGCCGAATGGGCGGTGCAGAAGGCGCGTCTGATCGAAGCCGCCACCGAATATCACGGCCACCTGATTGAAATCCAGCGCCTCACCGGCGCGCCTGCCCCGAGCGGGTCTCCTACGGAATCGAACGCACCATGAAGAACGCACTGAATCTCTGGCCAATGACGGCCCTGCTGGCACTGACATTGACGCTGTCCGCCTGCGGCGAACCGTCAACCGAGGAGACACACGGCGCTGCAGAATCCGCCGAAAAAGGCCCGCACAACGGCCGCCTGCTGCGGGAGGGTGATTTCGTGGTCGAACTGGCGATCTTCGAATCCGGCGTGCCGCCGGAGTATCGCGCCTGGGTCAGCAAGGCCGGCAGGGCGCTGCCGCCCGATGCGGTGGATCTGAGGGTGGAACTGGCGCGCCTGGATGGCGAGACCGATCGGTTCCGGTTTGCGCCGCAGGAAGACTTTCTGCGCGGCGATGGCGTCGTCACCGAGCCGCATTCCTTCGATGTGACCGTGCTGGCCGAGCATCAGGGGGCGGAATATCGCTGGACCTACGAGAGCCACGAAGGCCGCGTGACCATTGCCGCCGACAGCGCCGAGGCTGCGGGCATCGTGATGGACATCGCAGGTTCCAGAACGATTCACGACGTGCTGCCGCTGTACGGGCGCATCGTGACCCATCCGGACGCGGTGCGCGATGTGGGCGCGCGCTATGCGGGTATGGTCAAAAGCGTGCCCAAGACCGTGGGCGACAGCGTGAAGGCGGGCGAAACCCTGGCGCGCGTGGAGTCCAACGACTCGCTGCAGGTGTATTCGGTGACCGCCCCGATCAGCGGCACGATCACGGCGCGCATGACCCATCCCGGTGAGCAGGTGGATGATGCGGCGCTGTTCACCATCAGCGATCTGTCGCAGCTGTGGGCGGAGCTGTCGGTGTTTCCGCGCGACCTTGCGCGCATAGACCTGGGCCAGTCGGTACGCATCAGCCAGGTCGATGGCGCTGGCAGCGTGACGGGAAAGATAGCGCGCATCGCGCCCTCCGGCACCCGCCCCGATCAGGCGCTCAAGGTCTGGGCGGCGTTCGATTCGGCTGCAGGCGGCTGGACACCGGGGCTGTACGTGAATGCCGAAGTGCGGGTGGGCGGTGCCGATGTGCCGCTGGCGGTCAGGACTTCCGGGCTGCAAGCCTTCCGCGATTTCACGGTCGTGTTCACCCGCGTCGACGATACCTATGAAGTGCGCATGCTCGAACTGGGTCGCAGCGATGGCGAGTACGTCGAGGTGCTGGGCGGGCTCAAGCCCGGCGCGCCCTATGTGGCCGAGAACAGCTATCTGATCAAGGCCGACATCGAAAAATCGGGGGCCAGCCATGATCATTGAAGCACTGCTCCGATTCGCGATTCACCGGCGCGGCCTGATGCTGGTATTGGTGTTTGCGTTGGCCGGGCTGGGCGTGTGGAGCTTCCAGCATCTGCCCATCGACGCCGTGCCCGACATCACCAACGTGCAGGTGCAGATCAATACCGAGGCCCCTGGCTATACCCCGCTGGAAACCGAGCAGCGCGTGACCTATGCCATCGAGACGGCCATGGCCGGCCTGCCGCGCCTGGAGGACACGCGCTCGCTGTCACGCTATGGCCTGTCGCAGGTCACCGTGGTGTTCGAGGAGGGCACCGACATCTACTTCGCTCGGCAATTGATTGCCGAGCGGCTGCAAGGGCTGAAGTCACAACTGCCGGCGGGCATGGAACCACAGATGGGGCCGATCGCGACCGGCCTCGGCGAGATTTTCATGTGGACGGTCGACGCCGAACCGGGCGCACGCAACCCGGACGGCTCGCCCATCACGCCGACCGATCTGCGCCAGGCGCAGGACTGGATCCTGCGCCCGATCCTGTTGCAGGTGCCGGGTGTGATCGAGGTCAACAGCATCGGCGGCCATGCCAGGCAATTCCAGATTCTGCCCGATCCCGGCCGGCTGCTGGCCTACGGCGTGAGCTTCGAGGATCTGGTGACGGCGCTGACCGAGAACAACGCCAACCGGGGCGCGGGATTCATCGAAAAGCGCGGTCAGCAGCAACTGATCCGTGTGCCGGGACAGGCCAGCAGCCTGGACGACCTGGCACGCATCGTGGTGGCCGAGCGCGAAGGCGCGCCGGTGCGCATCAGCGATGTCGCAGAGCTGAAGATTGGCGCCGAGCTGCGCACCGGCGCGGCCACGCAGAACGGCCGCGAAGTGGTGCTGGGCACGGTGTTCATGCTGGTCGGTGAAAACAGTCGCGAAGTCTCCAGAGCCGTGTCCGCAAAACTTGATGAAGCCCAGCGCAGCCTGCCGCCGGGCATCACCGCCAACGTGGTCTACGACCGCACCACGCTGGTCAACAAGACACTGGCCACGGTGCAGAAGAACCTGATCGAAGGCGCGGTGCTGGTGATCGTGGTGCTGTTCCTGCTGCTCGGCAATATCCGCGCCGCGCTGCTGACCGCTGCGGTCATCCCGCTGGCGATGCTGATGACCTTCACCGGCATGGTGCAGTCCGGAACCTCCGCCAACCTGATGAGCCTGGGCGCGCTGGACTTCGGCCTGATCGTCGATGGCGCGGTGATCATCGTCGAGAACTGTCTGCGGCGGCTGGGCCTGGCCACTGCAGGCGGCAAGACCTTGCCCGAAGACGAGCGACTGAACCTCGTGTTCGAGGCGACCAACGAAGTGATCCGGCCGGCCATTTTCGGCGTCGGCATCATCACGGCGGTGTACCTGCCGATCTTTGCGCTGACCGGCGTGGAAGGGAAAATGTTTCACCCCATGGCGATTACCGTCGTCATGGCGCTGAGCAGCGCCCTGCTGCTGGCGCTGACCTTCGTGCCCGCCAGCGTGGCCCTGCTGTTCAAGGGGCCGGTGGCCGAACATGACAACGCGTTGATGCGCGCGGCCAGACGCGCCTATGCGCCGTTGCTGGCGGCGGCGCTGAAGCTGCGCTTGCCAGTGATCGTGGCAGCGCTGGCGCTGGTCCTTGGCTGCGGTCTGATCGCCGCGCGCTTGGGCTCGGAGTTCATCCCCAGCCTCGACGAAGGCGATGTGGCGCTGCACGCGCTGCGCATTCCCGGCACCAGCCTCACCCAGGCGGTGCAGATGCAGCGTCAGTTGGAGGAGACGCTCAGGCAGGTGCCGGAGGTCAAGCGCATCTTCGGCAAGCTCGGCACCGCAGAGATCGCCAATGACGCCATGCCGCCCAGCGTCGCTGACACTCTCGTGATCCTCAAGGACCGTGAACACTGGTCCGATCCGGGCAAGAGCAAGGCCGACGTGGTGAACGATCTGGAGCGCCTGGCGATGACCGTGCCGGGCAACAATTACGAGTTCACCCAGCCGATCCAGATGCGCTTCAACGAGCTGATCTCCGGCGTGCGTGCGGATGTCGCGGTGAAGGTCTTCGGCGACGATCTGGACACCCTGAACGAGGTGGCCGGACAGATTGAAAGCGCCCTGGGCGGCATCGCTGGTGCGGCCGACGTCAAGGTCGAACAAACCACCGGCCTGCCCATTCTCACCGTCATGCCCAGGCGCGAAGTGCTGGCGCGCTACGGTCTGAATGTTGCCGATTTGCAACATCTGGTCGCGGCGGCCTACGGCGGCGAAACGGCCGGACTCCTGTACGAGGGCGACCGCCGCAGCGACATCGTGGTGCGCCTGCCCGAAGCCCTGCGTACCGACACCGAGGCCATGATGCGCCTGCCGGTGATGCTCCCCGGCGGTGGCTACGTGCCGCTGGGCGAACTGGCGCAGGTGCAACTGGGTCTGGGCCCCAATGCCATCAACCGCGAGCAGGGCAAGCGCCGCGTGGTGGTGACCGCCAACGTGCGCGGCCGCGACCTGGGTTCGTTCATCGCCGAGGTGCAGCAGACGATGCGCACTCGGGTCGAGGTGCCGCCCGGCTACTGGCTGGACTACGGTGGCACCTTCGAGCAGTTGCAGTCCGCCTCGAAGCGGCTGGCCATCGTGGTGCCGGTGACCCTGGCGCTGATCCTGGGCCTGTTGTGGATGGCCATGGGCACGCTGCGCGATTCGCTGGTGATCTTCAGCGGCGTGCCACTGGCACTGACCGGCGGCGTGCTCGCGCTATGGCTGCGCGATATTCCCTTCTCGATCTCGGCGGGCGTCGGCTTCATCGCCCTGTCCGGCATCGCCGTGCTCAACGGGCTGGTGATGGTGAGCTTCATCAAGACCTTGCGGCAACAGGGCCGCGGCCTGGACCCGGCGATCACCGAAGGTGCGCTCACCCGCCTGCGCCCGGTGCTGATGACCGCGCTGGTCGCTGCACTCGGCTTCGTGCCGATGGCGTTCAACACCGGCATCGGCAGCGAGGTGCAGCGGCCGCTGGCGACGGTGGTGGTCGGCGGCATCCTGTCGTCCACCCTGCTCACCCTGCTGGTGCTGCCCGGCCTGTACCGGATGCTGGCGCGGCGCCGACTGCCCGAGGGTTAACGGCGGCCAGGGCCCCGATGTGCCGGCGTGCCGATGGGAGGCTTGATGCCGGGCCTCAGCAGCCCGGCCGCAGCGCGCGCAGCGGGGCCAGGTCGAAGCCGGCGACCTGGCCGTTTTCGAGCACCGCGTAGAGCCGATTGCCGGCAATGCCGAGGCTGCCCTGCGCCGCCAGCGGGGGCATCGCGAAGCTGGCGCGGTAGTCCAGGGTCTCGCGGTCGAAGCTGTGCAGGTAATGGCCGTTGGGGCCGCCATCGGTGGCCAGCCACAGGCCATCGCGGCCGTCGTCGCCACAGGTCATCAGCGCCAGCCCGGAGACGTTGGAGCGGAACACGCCGCCGCCAAAGCTGCGCCCCGCATAGCGGCCGTCGACCCCGTAGACGCGGACGCGGCGGGCGTCGCGAGGGTCGGTGTCGGCAATCGCCAGCAGGCGATCGGCGGCGTCGCCCACAATGGGGTCGACGGCATAGAGCTGGCCGTCGCCGCGGGCCGCGCCAAAGCTGCGGATGGCGCGGGCCGTCCAGCCCAGCGCGCCTTTGGACAGTGCGAACTGCTTCACCCGGTGGCGCAGATCGGTCTGGGCCTGGCTGCTGCCCTCGGTGGCGTAGTTGTCGGTGACGTAGAGGTGATAGCCCCAATCGGCCATGCGCACGCCCCACATGGCGTGCGGTTTGCGCAGCGGCTGGTCGTCGCCGGTGCCGAAGTGCAGCAGCGGCGTGAAGTCGGGAAGCTGCAACAGGTGGATGCGGCCGCTGTCTCGTTCGGCCACCAGCAGCAGGTCGTCCATCACGTGCACGCGATGCGGCTGGTCAAACGCCTGCTCGCCTTCGGGGGCGATCACCTTCAGCAGTCCGCCACTGCGCGCCTCGTACACGTGCAGCGCGTTGCGCTGCGGTGCGGCGGCGATCAGCCACGACCGGCCGCCCGAGGCCCAGACGTCGGCGCCGCTCAGCGCCGACTTGCGTTCGCCGGCGGTGAGCACCACCGGTGTGAGGCCGACCAGGGCGCCGAACTCGGTGACCGGCGCTTGCCCGGCGCCAGGCTGGGCCATCCAGCCGGGGGCGCTCGCGCAGCCGGCGAGCAGGGCCAGGGGCAGCAATGCGGCAGCAGTCAGATTTCGAAGCATGGCGTCTCGGGCTCGTTGAATGGATTGGAAGGCGCTGATGTTACGGCGCTTGGCCCGGCCCGACAGCCCCAATCGGGTGACAGACGCCCGCGCACGGAGGATCAACCGCAGCCGTCACTTCAGTTGGCGGCCTGGCCGCTCTGCCGCAGCCGTCGCCACAGGGTGCTGCGTGAAATGCCCAGGGCGCGGGCCAGCGCCTGCCGGTCACCGCCATGGGCGGCCAGCAGCGCCCGCAGGTCCATCGGAGCCGGCGCGCCGGGCGCGGCGACCTGGCCGAGTTCCGGCAGCCAGGCCTGCAGGTCGGCGGGCGTGATCGGCGCGTGGTCTGCCAGCGTGCGGCAGCGCTCCAGCAGGTTGCGCAGCTCGCGCACATTGCCCGGCCAGTGATAACCGCAAAGCCGCCTTAACGATTCGGCGGTGAAGCGCAGGTCGGGTTGCAGCTGCTGGATCAGCAGCGGCAGGTCGTCCGGTCGCGCCCGCAGGGGCGGCAGCTGCACGCGCAGCACGTTGAGCCGGTAGTAGAGGTCCTGGCGAAAGTGACCGGCGCGCAGATCGGCGTCCAGATCGCGGTGGGTGGCGGCAATCACGCGCAGGTCCACCGGCAGCGGCCGGATGCCGCCCACCCGCAGCACCTCGCGCTCTTCGAGCACCCGCAGCAGCCGGGTTTGCAGCGGCGCCGGCATCTCGCCAATCTCGTCCAGCAGCAGGCTGCCGCGATGCGCCGCCTCGATGAGGCCGGGCCGGCCACCGCGCCGCGCGCCGGTGAAGGCGCCCTCTTCGTGCCCGAACAGTTCGGCTTCGAGCAGGCTCTCGCTGAGCGCCCCGCAATTGATGGCGACAAACGGGCCCGTCGCACGCGGGCTCTGGGCGTGCAGTGCGCGCGCGACACGCTCCTTGCCGCTGCCGGTTTCACCCAGAATCAGCACCGTGGCCTCGCTGGCGGCGCAGCGCGTCACCTGTTGGCGAACCGCCTGGGCGGCGCGGCTGCTGCCCGAGAACTCGGGTTGCCGGCTGCGCGGGCCGCTGCGGCGGGTGCGCGGCGGCACCGCAGTGCGGGCATCGCCGCCGCGCGCGCGCAGCAGGGTGCCGAGGTCCAGGGCCTGCTCGAAGGCGGCGCGCACCGAGTCGGCCGAGTACAGCAGGATGCCGGCAATGCCGGCCTGCTCCGACAACTCGGTGACCAGTCCGGTGCCGACGATGACCTCGACCCCCTGACCCACCAGCTCGGACACGCACTGGCGCGCATCTTCGGCGGTGACGAACGCGCGCTGGGCAATGGGCAGCGCGAAGGCGCGGCGAAAGTCCGCGAAGGTCGGCATGTCGGACACATGCGTCACCACCCCGATGCGCGCCGAACGCTGCCGCGCGCGGGTCAGCGCCTGCATCAGATCGAAACCGCTGGGACGCACCAGCACCACCGGCGGCGCGGCGCGCGCCTTGAGGTAGGCCCCATTGGAGCCGGCCGAGACCAGCACGTCGAAGGGCGGATGGCCGCCGCGGCGGTGCAGATAGCGCACGGCGTCTTCAAAGCCGAGCTTGATCAGTTCGATGTTGGCGCGGCCATCGAAATCGGCGATGACATCGCCCATCAGTTCCGACAGGCGGGTGAGCGCCACGGCGCCGACCATCAGTCGGCGTGGGCGCGGCTCGGCGGGTTCAAACGGATCATTCATGTTTCATTATGAAACGGATGAAACATCGGCATCGGCACGCGTGCGTCCCTTGCGCCTGCATCCTGTTGATTCTGCATCGCTTGTTGACAAGCGCGCGGGGTGGCATGGGAATTGGGTAGCATCGTCGTCCTATTCCTTGCAGGAGCGCACCATGACTGCTTCCGCCGGCGCCCGGTTTCGCGCTGCCCTCGCCGCTGAAAAGCCTTTGCAGGTGATCGGCGCCATCAACGCCAACCACGCTCTGCTGGCCAAGCGCGCCGGTTTCAAGGCCATCTATCTTTCCGGGGGCGGCGTGGCGGCCGGCTCGCTGGGACTGCCCGACCTGGGCATCAACACCCTGGACGACGTGCTCACCGACACCCGCCGCATCACCGATGTCTGCGACCTGCCGCTGCTGGTCGATATCGACACCGGCTTCGGCGCCAGCGCGTTCAATATCGAACGCACGATCAAGAGCCTGATCAAGGCGGGCGCCGCAGCCTGTCACCTCGAAGACCAGGTGGGCGCCAAGCGCTGCGGTCATCGCCCCGGCAAGGAGATCGTGTCGCAGGCGGAAATGGTGGACCGGGTCAAGGCCGCGGCCGACGCCAGGACCGACCCCGATTTTTTCCTGATCGCGCGGACCGATGCGATTCAGGTCGATGGCGTCGATGCCGCCATCGCGCGTGCCATCGCCTGCGCCGAAGCCGGGGCCGACGCCATCTTCGCCGAGGCCGCGTACGACCTGCCCACCTACCAGAAATTCGTCGACGCGCTGAAGGTGCCGGTGCTGGCCAACATCACCGAATTTGGCGCCACCCCGCTGTTCACGCGGGAAGAGCTGGCCTCGGTGGGCGTCAGCATCCAGCTGTATCCGCTGAGCGCCTTCCGCGCCGCCAACAAGGCCGCCGAGGCGGTCTACACTGCGGTGCGCCGCGACGGGCATCAGAAGAACGTCATCGACACGATGCAGACGCGCGCCGAGCTGTACGAGGCCATCGGCTATCACGCGTTCGAAGACAAGCTTGACGCGTTGTTCGCCAGCAAAAAGAAGTGACCCCAGGGCGGCCGAGGCCGCCGAATCGCGATGGCGGGATCAGCCCGCCCTGCCCAAGGAGAGACGCATGAGCAAGACCCCCCCCAAGGCCTCCGCCAAAGCCAAGTCGCCGGCAAAAGCCGAGGCGGCACCTGCCGCAGCAGCGGCGACCGAGGCAGCGCCCACCCCCGGCTTCAAGCCGAAGAAGTCGGTCGCGCTGAGCGGCACGGCGGCCGGCAATACCGCTCTGTGCACCGTCGGCAAGACCGGCAACGACCTGCACTATCGCGGCTACGACATTCTCGATGTCGCCACCACCTGCGAGTTCGAGGAAATCGCCCACCTGCTGGTGCACGGCAAGCTGCCCACCGCCGCTGAACTGAAGGCCTACAAGGCCAGGCTCAAGGCGCTGCGCGGCCTGCCCGCTGCGGTGAAAGCCGCGCTGGAGCAACTGCCCCCTTCGGCGCACCCCATGGACGTGATGCGCACGGGCGTGTCGGTGCTGGGCTGTGTGCTGCCCGAGAAGGACGACCACAACCACCCCGGCGCGCGCGACATCGCCGACAAGTTGATGGCCAGCCTCGGCTCGATGCTGCTGTACTGGTATCACTTCGCCTTCAATGGCAATTACATCGACGTGGAGACCGATGACGACTCCATCGGCGGGCACTTCCTGCACCTGCTGCATCAGGAAAGGCCGCGCGATTCATGGGTCAAGGCCATGCATACCTCGCTGGTGCTGTATGCCGAGCACGAGTTCAACGCCAGCACCTTCACCTCGCGGGTGGTGGCCGGCACCGGCTCCGACATGTACTCGGCCATCTGCGGCGGCATCGGCGCGCTGCGTGGGCCCAAGCACGGCGGCGCCAACGAAGTGGCCTTCGAGATCCAGAAGCGCTACGACAGCCCTGACGAGGCGGAGGCCGACATCAAGGCCCGCGTCGAGAAAAAGGAAGTGGTCATCGGCTTTGGCCACCCGGTGTACACGGTCAGCGATCCGCGCAACAAGGTGATCAAGGAAGTGGCCCGCGACCTGTCGAAGGAAGAAGGCAGCATGAAGATGTTCGACATTGCCGAGCGGCTGGAAACGGTGATGTGGGACATCAAGAAAATGTTCCCCAACCTCGACTGGTTCAGCGCCGTCAGCTACCACATGATGGGGGTGCCCACGGCCATGTTTACGCCCCTGTTCGTGATCGCCCGCACCGCCGGCTGGAGCGCGCACATCATTGAACAGCGCATCGACGGCAAGATCATTCGTCCGTCGGCCAACTACACCGGCCCTGAGAACCTCAAGTTTGTGCCGATTGGCAAGCGCAAGTAACGGACTTTCACAACCCGCAACAACCCTTCAGTGTCATTCCCGCGGAAGCGGGAATCCAGAAGGCCCTACAAATGAGTTACGACGTTTATCTTTTGGCCAGCAAACGTAATGGAACGCTTTATGTAGGGGTGACCAACGACCTCGTTCGCCGCGTCTGGGAACACAGAATATGGCCTCGCCGATGGGTTCACCAAGCGCTGTAGAACCCATCGGCTGGTCGGGTTCGAAGCGGCCATTCTCCGAGAGAAACAGATCGAGAAATGGAATCGCAGTTGGAAGCTTAAGTTGATCGAAAAAGAGAACCCGCAATGGCTCGACCTCTACGACTCGATTGCAGGATGACTGGATTCCCGCTTTCGCGGGAATGACGGAATAAGAGAAATTTCCCATGAACACCGCGCACCGCAAAAATCTACCCGGCACCCAACTCGACTATTTCGACGCGCGCGAGGCGGTTGACGCCCTCGAGCCCGGCGCCTGGGCCAAGCTGCCGTACACCTCCCGGGTCTATGCGGAAAACATCGTCCGCAAGGGCGACCCGGCAATGGTCGAGGCGTGGCTGGGGCAGTTGATCGGGCGCAAGCGTGATCTGGACTTTCCGTGGTTTCCGGCGCGGGTGGTGTGCCACGACATCCTCGGGCAGACCGCCCTCGTCGACCTTGCCGGTCTGCGCGACGCGATTGCCGACATGGGCGGTGATCCGGCCAAGGTCAACCCCGTCGTGCCGGTGCAGTTGATCGTCGATCACTCGCTGGCGGTGGAGCACGGCGGTTTTGAAAAGGACGCGTTCGCCAAGAACCGCGCCGTGGAAGACCGGCGCAATGACGACCGCTTCCACTTCATCAACTGGACCAAGAAGGCGTTTCACAACGTTGACGTGATCCCGCCGGGCAACGGGATCATGCATCAGATCAATCTGGAGCGAATGAGCCCGGTGATCTACACGGCCGACGGCGTCGCCTTCCCCGACACCTGCGTGGGCACCGACAGCCACACCCCCCATGTCGATGCGCTCGGCGTCATCGCCGTCGGGGTGGGGGGCCTGGAAGCCGAAAACGTGATGCTCGGGCGCGCGTCGTGGATGCGCCTGCCCGACATCGTTGGCGTGGAGCTGTCCGGCAAGCCCGCCGAAGGTATTACCGCCACCGACGTGGTGCTGGCGCTGACCGAGTTTCTGCGGCAATCGAAGGTCGTCGGCGCCTATCTGGAGTTTTACGGTGTCGGCGCGGCGGCGCTCACCCTGGGCGATCGCGCCACCATCTCCAACATGGCGCCGGAATACGGCGCCACCGCAGCGATGTTCTTCATCGACCAGAACACGCTGGACTATCTCACCCTCACCGGCCGCAGCGACGAGCAGGTGAAGCTGGTCGAAACCTATGCCCGGCATTGCGGGCTGTGGGCCGACGCGCTGAAAACGGCGGAATACGAGCGGGTGTTGAAGTTCGACCTTTCCACCGTGGTCCGCAACATGGCCGGGCCGTCGAACCCGCACAAGCGCCTGCCCACCTCCGATCTCGCCGCGCGTGGCATTGCCGCCCAGTGGGCGCCGCCCGCCGACGGCCAGATGCCGGACGGTGCGGTCATCATCGCCGCCATCACCAGCTGTACCAACACCTCGAATCCACGCAACGTGATCGCCGCCGGCCTGCTGGCGCGCAATGCCAACCGCGCGGGCCTTGCCCGCAAGCCGTGGGTGAAGTCCTCGCTGGCGCCCGGCTCCAAGGTGGTCGAAAGCTATCTCAACGAAGCCCGGCTGCTCACCGAGCTGGAACAACTCGGCTTCGGCATCGTCGCCTTCGCCTGCACCACCTGCAACGGCATGAGTGGCGCGCTGGACCCGAAGATCCAGCAGGAAATCATCGACCGCGACCTGTACGCCACCGCCGTCCTCAGCGGCAACCGCAACTTCGACGGTCGAATTCACCCCTATGCCAAGCAGGCGTTTCTCGCCAGCCCGCCGCTGGTGGTGGCCTATGCCATTGCCGGCACGGTGCGCTTCGACATCGAAAAAGACGTGCTGGGCACCGACCAAGACGGCAAGCCGGTCACCCTCAAAGACCTGTGGCCGTCTGACGCCGAGATCGATGAAGTGGTGGCCAAATGCGTCAACCCCACCCAGTTCCGCGCCGTCTACGAGCCGATGTTCCGCAAGGAGGCCGACGACGGCGCGCACATCAGCCCGCTGTACGCCTGGCGCGAGATGAGCACCTACATCCGCCGGCCGCCGTACTGGGAGGGCGCGCTGGCCGGCGAGCGCACCCTCAAGGGCATGCGCCCGCTGGCGGTGCTGCCCGACAACATCACCACCGATCACCTGTCGCCCTCCAACGCCATCATGATGGACAGCGCCGCCGGCGAGTACCTGCACAAGATGGGCGTGCCGGAAGAAGACTTCAATTCCTACGCCACCCACCGCGGCGACCACCTCACCGCGCAGCGCGCCACCTTTGCCAACCCCAAGCTCATCAACGAAATGGCGGTCGTCGATGGCAAGGTCAAGCAGGGTTCGCTGGCGCGCATCGAGCCGGAAGGGCAGGTCGTGCGCATGTGGGAAGCCATCGAAACCTACCTGCAGCGCAAGCAGCCGCTGATCATCGTCGCCGGGGCCGACTACGGGCAAGGCAGCTCGCGCGACTGGGCGGCGAAGGGCGTGCGTCTGGCCGGCGTTGAGGTGATCGCTGCCGAGGGCTTTGAACGCATCCACCGCACCAATCTCATCGGCATGGGCGTGCTGCCGCTGGAATTCCAGCCCGGCACCACGCGGCTGACGCTGGGCATCGACGGCACCGAAACCTTTGATGTGGAAGGCACATTGGCGCCGCGCGCAACCATGACGCTGGTCATCACCCGCAAGAACGGGGAGCGCGTCGAGGTGCCCATGATCTGCCGGCTCGACTCCAACGAAGAGGTCTCGGTGTACCAGGCCGGTGGTGTGCTGCAACGCTTCGCGGTGGATTTTCTGGCCTCCGAGAAGGCCGCCTGAGCGGTCCCGGCCCGACCATGCGCAACTCGGTGGCCTTTGTCATCTGCGTGGCCGTCACGGCAGGCGCTCTGGCGCTTGCGGGGTGGGTGGACGCGGGGCAGCACGCCATTGCCGGCTGGCCGCTGCTGCCGGCCCTGGCGCTGTTTGCCTTTGCCGTGCAGTGGCTGGTTTACCTGCCGTCATTTCTCGCGCAAACCGAGCATTACTACGACCTGGCCGGGGCCCTGACCTACGCCAGCGTGGTGGTTTTGGCGGTACTGCTGGCGGCGCCCGATGGGCGCGGCCTGGTGATGGCCGCACTGGTGCTGGCGTGGTGCACGCGGCTCGGCAGTTTTCTGTTTCGACGGGTAAAGCAGAGCGGCAAGGACGGACGCTTTGACGACATCAAATCGCACTGGGGGCGGTTTCTGATGGCCTGGACCTTTCAGGGACTGTGGGTGTTCATGACCCTGCTGGCCGCGCTGCTCGCCATCACGGCGCCTGCGGACGCCGGCTGGGATGCGCTGGCCACGCTGGGGCTGCTGGTGTGGTGTGCGGGCTTCGCCATCGAGGTCGTTGCCGATCGGCAGAAGTCGGCCTTCCGCGCCGATCCGGCGCATCGCGGCCGCTTCATCACCACCGGCCTTTGGGCGTGGTCGCGGCATCCCAACTACTTCGGTGAAATCGTGCTGTGGACCGGCATCGCGCTGATGGCCACGCCCACCTTTTCGGGCTGGCAATGGCTGGGGTGGCTGTCACCGCTGTTCGTGGCGTGGCTGCTGATGAAGGTGAGCGGCGTGCCGATGCTGGAGCAGCGCGCCGACGCCACCTGGGGCGGTCAGGCCGATTACGAAGCCTACAAGGCGCGCACGCCGGTTCTGCTGCCCCGGCCACCGAAGGCTTAAAGCCCATGATCGAGTGGGTGCTTGCCTGGGCCAGTGACCACCGTGATCAGGCGCTGTGGCTGATTCCCGCGCTGGCGTTCATGGAAACCTGCGTGGGCATCGGCCTGTTCGTGCCCAGCCTGTTGCTGGTGATCGTCTGCTCGGTGCTCTACGCCAACGATGCGGCCAATCTTTGGCTGATGGCGGGCATGGCCTTGATCGGCTCCTCGCTGGGCGATCACGTCGGCTATTACGCGGGCCGTGCGCTGGGCCCGCAGGTGGAGCAGAGCCGCGTGGTGCAGCGCAACCTCAACAAGTGGCAGCGCACCGAAGACCTGGTACGTCGCTACGGCCCCTGGGCCATTTTTGTCGGTCGCTTCATCCCTGCCATCCGCAGTCTGGTGCCGGCGATGGTCGGCATCACCGATTTTCCCCGCTGGCGCTACACGCCGCTCGATCTTGCCGCCTGCAGCCTGTGGGCACTGGGTCTGGTGGTGATTGTGCGCGGCGCCCACGAACTGTTCGTTCCCTGACCCGAGCCCTGACCATGTCGCATTCCGCACAGATCAAGATTCCCGCCACCTACATGCGCGGCGGCACCAGCAAAGGTGTGTTCTTCAAGCTCGGAGACCTGCCCGAGCGCTGCCAGCAGCCGGGTGCGCCGCGCGACCGTTTGCTGTTGCGGGTGATCGGTTCGCCCGATCCCTACGGCGCGCAGATCGACGGCATGGGCGGTGCCACCTCGTCGACCTCTAAGGCGGTCATTCTGTCGAAAAGCGAACGCCCCGATCACGATGTGGACTATCGCTTCGGTCAGGTGGGCATCGACAAAGCCTTCGTCGACTGGTCGGGCAATTGCGGCAACCTCACCGCCGCGGTGGGTTCGTTCGCCATCAGCAACGGCCTGATCGACCGCAGCCGCATTCCGCAGAACGGCGTCTGCGTGGTGCGCATCTGGCAGACGCAGATTCAGAAAACCATCATCGCCCACGTGCCGATCACCCACGGGGCGGTGCAGGAAACCGGCGACTTCGAACTCGATGGCGTGACCTTTCCGGCGGCCGAGGTGCAGGTCGAGTTCCTCGATCCGGCCGATGACGGCGACGAAGGCGGCTCGATGTTCCCCACCGGGAATCTGGTGGACGACCTCGACGTGCCCAGCATCGGCACCCTGAAGGCCACCATGATCAACGCCGGCATACCCACCGTGTTCATCAACGCGGCCGAGATCGGCTGCACCGGCACCGAGCTGCGCGAAGCGATCAATACCGACCCCGTGGCGCTGGCACGCTTCGAGACGATTCGGGCCTACGGCGCCCTGCGCATGGGGCTGATCAAGGATCTCGGCGAGGCCGGCCAGCGACAGCACACGCCCAAGGTGGCGTTTGTTGCCCCGCCCGCGGACTACACCGCGTCAAGCGGCAAGGCCATCACCGCGAGCGAGATCGACCTGAACGTCCGCGCCCTGTCGATGGGCAAGCTGCACCACGCGATGATGGGCACCTGTGCGGTGGCCATCGCGACGGCTGCAGCCGTGCCCGGCACCCTGGTCAACCTGGCCGCCGGTGGCGGTGACCGCACGGCGGTGCGTTTCGGGCATCCGTCCGGCACCCTGCGGGTCGGCGCCGAAGCCACGCTGGAAGGGGGTCAGTGGGTGGTCAAGAAGGCCATCATGAGCCGCAGCGCGCGGGTGTTGATGAGCGGCTTCGTGCACGTTCCGGGGGATGCGTTTTAGTCGGCGCGACCCAGAACCGGGGCAGCGGCGGCAGGGCTGGCCCAGGCGGCCCCGCGCGGACCCGCGCGGCCGGCGTCGCCAAGATGGGCGATCTTTGCGGCGCGAAGGGTGGCTATTGCCCGAAGATGAACCCCGATTGCCGGCTGCCCAACACGGTGGCCTCGAAGGCAATGCGCCCGGCCGCCGTGCCCGCCGCGCCGACCGCCACGTGCAGGGGCAACAGGTGTTCCTCGCGCGGGTGCGCGTCGCGGGCGTGGGGTGCGTCGGTCCATCGCAGCAAACGCTGCCATCGGTCGGCGGCCGGCGCGGTGACGGCAGACTGCAACCACCGCCCGAACGCGGCGGACGGGGCGTCCACCTCGGTGCCGCCGGCCATCAGGCGGGCCATGTTGTGATCACTCATGCCGCTGCCCATGATCAGCACGCCGTCGTCGCGCAGGTCTTGCAGCGCGGCGCCCATGGCGAGATGCGTTGCCGGATCGAGACCGGCCTTGAGCGACAGCTGCACGGTGGGAATGTCGGCAGCCGGAAAGGCCAGCTTGAGCGGGATGAACACGCCGTGGTCGAAGCCGCGCCGGGCGTCGGCACGGCAGGGGATGCCTGCCGCCTGCAGCCGCAACTGCACCTTCGCCGCCAGGGCCGGCGCACCCGGCGCCGGCCAGGTGAGCGCATAGGTGTGGGGCGGGAAGCCGTTGTAGTCGTAGATCAGCGGCGGATTCGGGTGGGTCTGCACGGTGACTTCGGCGGCTTCCCAGTGGGCCGAAATCACCAGCAGCGCGCGTGGCGGCTCGGGCAACTGCCCTGGCAGGGTGCGCAGCCAATCACCCATGCGGGTCCAGGTGTCGGGTGGGTTCCATGTCATGAAGAAGCACGGACCCCCGCCGTGGGGCAGGAACACCGTGGGTTGGCGGGCGGGCATGGGCGGCTCCGAATGCGTTGGTGGGCGCGAAATGGGGTTAACGGCGCTGCGCAATCAGGCTACGCTGGCGCCATTCGACAGCGATGGTAACGCTGCGCCGCTCATGTGCCGTCCAGGAGAACCCGATGGAAACGCCTCAAACCCCGCTTGAGTTCCTTCGTCGTGCGCGCAAGGTGCACCCCCATCGGCAGGCCGTGGTCGATGGCGAACTGAGGTTTGACTACGCCACCTTTGGCGACCGCTGTGATCGCGCATCAGCGGCCTGGGCCCGGCTGGGCGTCGGGCCGGGGGATCGGGTGGGGACCATTTCGCCCAACACGCATCAGCACCTTGAGCAGTTCTATGCGGTGCCGCAGTTGGGTGCGGTCATCGTGCCAATGAACTACCGGTTGACGGCAGACGATTTCGTCTATCTCGCCAATCACAGCGGCTGTGTGGTGTTGTGCGTGCACGCGGACTATCTCGAACTGGTGGACCGGGTTCGCGACCAGATGACCACCGTGGAGCACTTCGTGGCGCTGGAAGGGCGCGCCGACGGCTGGTTGATCTACGACGACCTGCTGGCCGATGCGCCCCCGACGTTCCCCGCCGCCGACATTGCCGAAACCGACCTGTTGGCCATCAACTACACCAGCGGCACCACCTCCAAGCCCAAGGGCGTGATGATCACGCACCGCAACGCGTGGTCGAACTCGGTGGGCGTGCTGGTCCATTGGCACATGACCCCGGCCGATCGTTATCTGTGGACCTTGCCCATGTTCCACGCCAATGGCTGGACCTTTACCTGGACGGTGACGGCGGTGGGCGCCACGCACGTGTGCCTGCGCAAAGTGGAGGCGCTGGCGATCTACGCGACCATCAATCGCGAAGAAGTCACGCATCTGAGTGCGGCCCCGACCGTGCTGATCGCGATCGCCAATGGCCCCGAGGCCGAGCGCAAGAACCTGCGCAAGGGCGTGAAGGTGGTCACCGCCGGCGCGCCGCCGGCGCCGGCCACCATCGAGCGCATGGAGGGCGATCTGGGCTGGCACATCACCCAGGTTTACGGCCTGACCGAAACCGCGCCGCTGATCACCATCTGCGAACCGCTGCCCGCACATGACGCGCTGACCCTGGCTGAGCGTGCGCAGATCAAGGCCCGCCAGGGCATCGAACTCATCACCTCGGGCGAAACACGCGTCGTCGACGAGCAGATGAACGATGTCGCCGCAGATGGCCAGACCATGGGCGAAATCGTCGCCCGTGGCAATGTCGTGATGAAGGGTTATTACAACGACCCCGAGGCCACCGACAAGGCCTTCGCCGGGGGCTGGTTTCACACCGGCGATGCGGCCGTCGTGCACCCCGATGGATATATCGAGATTCGTGACCGCTTCAAGGACGTGATTATCTCCGGCGGCGAAAACATTTCGTCGATCGAGATTGAAGGCGTGTTGCTGCGCCATCCTGCGGTGCTTGAAGTGGGGGTTGTCGGCATGCCTCATGAAAAATGGGGCGAATCGCCCAATGCCTTCGTCGTGCTGCAACCCGGCCAGCAGGTCACCGCCGAGGCGCTGCGGCTTTTCGCGCGCGAACACCTCGCCCATTTCAAAGTGCCGACCGGGTTTCATCTGGTCCATGAGCTGCCCAAGACCGCGACCGGCAAGATCCAGAAATTCCTGCTTAGGGCGGGAAAGGCCGGCATTGCCGCGCAGTGAATCCGCGATGCTTCGGCAGCGATTCATTAATCAATGTTGACCGAGCGTGTGCCGAACCTGAGGTGGCCGGTGGAATCGGGCAAGGCTGGACGTTTCTACAGCGTGCCTCTTTCAAGTCATCTCGGGTTAAGTCACACTACCCACTGTAAGTCCATAGTGAGTTTGCGCCCCATGTCCCGTTCAGCCCTATTTCCGCTGTTTGCCTGCCTGCTTTTACTTTCAGCATGCAGCGACACCGTCCGCAGCCCCGATCTGCCGCCCCCCCAGCTGGCCGCCATCGGCGCCTTGAATTGCGAGCCGACAACCCTGGGCGAGGGGCAGCGGGGTCAGTGCACCTTTGATGCAATGGGCTGCCAGTTCTTGGTGGTTCGATCAGATGGCAATCAAGAGTTCGTGACGCAGGCCTGTCCGGAAGGCGTGGAGCTGACCAGCAGCAATCCCGACATCGTGTCGGTTGACAGTGGTGGGGCCTTTACCGGCAACAGCCCCGGGGTCGCGAACATCGTCGCAACCTTGAATGGCGTCAGCTCGGAGCCCGAGACCATCACCGTCGGGGCTGCCTGCGTCGAGGCGCTGGAAATCACGCCGCTGGCCGCAAGGATCTCATCGGGCCGCGATCAGCCTTATCGTGCCTTCCTGAATCGCACCAACGGCACCCGCAGCGAGGTGACGAACAATTCGGTGTTCACGAGCGGAACGCCCGCCGTCGCCACCTTCAACGGCAACGTGCTCGAGTCTGACGAAAATCTGGCCACCGAAACGACGCTGGACGTGTCGGTCAACAACCAGACATCGACGGGCCTCTGTGCCGGGGTCACCGCGCCGCTGGTGGCAACCACGACCGTAACGCTGTCGCCGGGGCAGCTGATTGCCGATGGCCTGTGCATCGACGCCACGCCGCCCGCGGCGGCCTTTGAGGACGCGGTCTGCCGTCCTGACACCGGCGCCTGCGCCACGTCGACCCTGCAGCTCAACCTTCTGCCGGCGCCTGAAACGCTGAACCTGCAGGTGCGCGGCCGCTTCGACAACGGGCTGGAATGTGACCTGACGGACGACGACGCCACGACACTGGTCATCGACCCAGAGAACGTCGCAACGCTTGATCCGGCAGCGCCCAGTGTCACCGCCGAGATGTCGGGCACGGCGACGCTGACGGCCACGGCCACGGTAAGGGCCATCACGCAGTCGGAAGACCGTGACGTGCGGGTGGGCAACGGGCAGAACATTGCGTTCGGCGCCAGCAGCTTGGCGGTCTCGTCCAAGGAGCTTGTGGGCGGCGCCCCGTACAGCTTCACCAATGCGCAACGTTTTGGCTGTGTGGGGGCAACCGATCTGGTCGCGGGCCTCTCAGGCCGTGAATTGGCCGGCCAGTTGAACGTCTTTGCAAAGGCGCGCAGTTGTGATGCCGCCGACCTGAGGGAAATCAACGGTCGCATGGTGTGCACCGCGCCCTCGTCGGCGCCGGAAGATTTCGGCCAGCCTTCCATCGATGCCTTCAACGACCTGCAACGGACCGAGGACTACACCAACCCGATGCCGGAAGGGGCCAATCCCTTCGATGACGCCACCACCTGGTCCGCAGTCGAGGGGTTCTGGAACGGCGAATCCTGCGAGACCGGTTCCGGAAATTCACCGGCGCAAGTCGGCGACCGGTTCTTCCCGTCGCGGGCCCTCGACCCCGCCCGTGGTCTTGACCCGACGACGCAGCCCAACGGCGTCGTCTACGCCGACGGCACGGTTCGTCTCGGCTTCGCCTGCGTCACGGCAACGGTGACCAACCCCAGTAACCCGGCGCAGACGGTGACCGACGGGATGACGGTGCTGGTGCTGCCCCTGACCAACGATTCATTGACCGATCCGTCGCTCGATGCAGACGCCGACCGGCTTTGCGACACCCTGCTGCCGATCTTTGACAACCCCTTGCTCGGGGTCTTGCAGGACACGCCGCTGGATGCACCTGGCCGCATCGAGCTGATCGAAGTGCTTTCGGCGGTCACCGAGTTGGTCAATCCGCTGCTGGAAGTCACCGACGTGATCCCGCTGGGACTGGTGCTCGAAACGCTGATCAACGGCGGCGACTTCTTCCCCGTGGGTCTGGCCGATCTGACGGCACTGATCCTAAACCCGCTGAATGCCGGGCTCATTGATCCCGTGGTGGAGCCCCTGCTCTGCACGGTGACCAGCACGGTCAATACGCTACTGGGCTTGTTGACCGGCAGCGAGCCCAACCAGGAATGTCTTGACGGTACGATCCCTGACAATATTCAGCTGATTCCCTCGGTCCTGCAGAACTTGCTCAATCGGCTCGGGCTTGGGGGCCAGCCATGAGCAAAACCATTAACGCCGGTCCTTCCATTGGGGGAAGTGCAATGCAGTGTTTATCAATCTGGAAAAAGGGAATGGCAGTTGCGGCGACCGCACTGCTGTCGCTTGGCATGGCGGGGCCTGGATTCGCCCAGGCGGAAGAGTATGTCGACCCCAATACCGTGCTGGACAGCCGTTGGTCGGTGATGCCGATGGCCGGGTTCGTTCTGTCCGACAGCTCCGATCTGGACAGCGGCATCAGCGGCGGCATCCTCGCCGCCAAGCCGTTGACGCACTGGTTCTCGTATGAGCTGGGCGTGGACTACAGCAATCTGGAAACCAGCAACGCGGGTGACTACGAGCGCATCTCAGGGCGTTTGGGCGGCGTGCTCTACCCGTTCCGTCCCTACTTTGACGATTCGGCGGCATTCCAGCCGTTCCTGGGGGGCGGCTTGCACCTGTCATCGATCGACTTTCTGGCACAAAGCACCAGCGCGGTCGGTTTCTACGCCAGTCTGGGGGCGCAGCAGAAGCTGAATGACCGGCTGTCATTCACCCTGCTGGGCCGCTATCAGGTTGATGATGTGGGCGACAGCGGCCCGCTGGTCGATCAGACGTTCTACACGTGGCAGGTGCTGGCGGGTCTGCGGATTGCGCTCGGCTCCAAGCCCTCCGACCGGTTCCATGATGCCGATGGTGACGGGGTGCCAGACGGTCTTGACAAGTGCCCCGACACACCCCGTGGCGTGAAGGTCGATGCCACAGGCTGCCCGATCGACTCCGATGGCGACGGCGTTCCAGATTATCTGGACAAATGCCCCGACACCGCACCTGGCGTTGCCGTCGACGCCCATGGCTGCCCGCTGGTTGACAGCGATGGCGATGGCATACCCGACGCCTACGACAAATGCCCGGACACCCCGAAAGGCATTGCCACCGACGAGGATGGCTGCCCGCTGGACTCGGACGGTGACGGCATCCCCGACCATCTGGACGAGTGCCCGAACACGCCGGCCGGCCTGGCGGTGCTGCCGGACGGTTGCGCGCTGGTCGGCGACTGCCGCAGGCCGCGGCCGGGTGAAGCGGTGGATGCCAATGGTTGCGCGATGGACCGTGGCTTCATCCTCCGCGGCGTCAAGTTCGAGTTCGACTCGGCCATCCTCACGGTTGAAGCCAAGCAGATTCTCGACAAGGTGTCGGTCACGCTCTCGTCTTACCCGGATGTCGATGTCGAGCTGGGCGGGCACACCGACAGCATCGGCACGGCCGGATACAACCTGGGTCTGTCGGAGCGGCGCGCCCTTGCGGTGAAGGAGTACCTGATGCGCAAGGGCATCAAGGGCGCGCGCATGACGCCGGTTGGCTACGGGTTGACGGTGCCCATTGCCGACAACAGCACCGCCGCAGGTCGCGAAGAGAACCGGCGTGTGGAGCTGACCCCGCAGAACTGAAGGCCGTTCGCGACCAACCACCCGCCACCGACCTCGTCGGTGGCGGGTTTTTTAATGGGAGCTGTTGCGATGTGCAGGCAGGTGCACGAGGCGGGGCGCTGCCAGCGGAGCGCCAGCCGTCCGGTTGGCAGGAGCGCGGGGACACCTCTGATCTGCCTGGACCGGCTCGGGCGTCGCCCAGCCAAAGTCGCGTCAGGCGCGTCCCGGCCAGAACCCGCAGCGCCGCTTGTAGACGGTGTTGCCGTCCGGGCGTTGATCAGGTCGCCGCCAGGCGGGCGTCCCGATCTTTATGCGCTGCGGCTGGCGCCGTTTGCCGCCACGGGCGCCAGGCGCCATCGGCCATGCCGATGGGCCGCGACCTTGTTGCAGACGCGCGCTGCCATTGGGCACGGTGCACAGCGCACGCCGCCGCGAGCCTGCATCGAGTCCCTCACTGACTTGCGAAGGGCTTGATCCGGTTCAGCAGCAGCGGCAGCAATGTCAGGTTGCTGATCAACGCGATCAGCATTGCCGCACCGGTGAACAGACCGAAATACACCGTTGGCACGAAGTTCGAAAGCGCCAATATCGAAAAGCCCAGGGCGACCACCAGCGTGGTGTACGCCATGGCGCGTCCGACGCTGGCGTGTGAGCGGTGCATCGCGCGCTCATGGCCGTGTTGACGCACTTCGTCCTTGAACCGGTGGGCGTAATGGATGGTGTCGTCCACGCCGATGCCGATGGTGATTGCGGCAATGGTGATGGTCATGATGTCGAGCGGAATGCTCATCCAGCCCATCAGCCCCAGCACCAGCACGGCGGCCACCAGCGTCGGGATGACGCCGATCATCGCCATCTTCAGCGAGCGGAACAGCAACCCGAACATGGCGCTGATGGCGATGAACACCACCACCAGGGTCGCCAACTGTGACTGGAACAGGCTCTGCATGACGTTGTTGTAGAGCACCATCATGCCGGTGAGGTTGACCTGCTCAGGCTTCAGGCCGACCGTTTCGACCAGCTCGTGCTCGATCTGCCTGAGCAGCGCGTCGCGGCGCAGGGTGGGGTCGGAGTCGACCACCCGCACGGCGAATCGCAGCTGATTGCCGTCGGGCGACATGTAAGGATCGAACAGCGCCGCCTTCACCTCCTCGGGCAACAGTCGATGGGCCACGGCCATCTCGAAATTCCCCAATGGCGCGCCGCCATTGACCATCTGGGCCATGCGCAGGCTGCTCGACAACGACAGCACCTTGCCGGTTTGCGGCAGGCTTTCGAGATAATCGTGGATCGCGTGCACCACGCTCTGGCGAAAGGCGTTGTACCAGTAGCTGGAACTGCTCAAGCCGCCGTCCAGCCCTTCGGCGAGGTAGTCGTCTTCTTCGGCCAGCTCCGCGAGGTAGGCCTGCTCTTCGTGGAAGCTGTTGGGCGCATCGATGATGATGTCCACCGGCGTGGTCCCGCCCAGCTCACGATCGATTTCCAGCATGCCCTGATAAATCTCGGTGGACTCGTGGAAGTAATCGATGAACCGATTCTCCACCGTGAGCCGGGTCACGCCCACGGCGCCGACCACCAGCAACACCGCGAAGCTCAGCCAGATCAGCACGGGCGCGCGCTCCACGAGCGCGGCCAAGCCGCCGGTGAAACGTGCGGTGAAATTGGCCCCTTCGCTGGGCGCGGGTCCGGGCGCCCATTTCACCAGCGCGGCGGGGAACAGCAAAAAGGTCAGCAGGAAGGCCAACAGCATGCCCCAGGTCATCATCAATCCGAAGTCGATCACCGGACGAATGTCGCTGACCACCAGCGATGCAAACGACACCATCGTGGTCAGTGCCGTGAACACCGAGGGCATGAACTTGCTGTTGACCGTGTCACGCAGCAAATCAACCTGGGCGCGCCCGGGATTCTGGGCGTGCAGCTCCCGATGGCGCACGATCAGATGGATGGACAGCGACAGGGTGACGATCAACAGCAGCGAAATGAAGTTGGACGAGACGACGGTGACGCGCCAATCCATGAAGCCCAGGAAGCCCACCATCACCAGGCTGACCACGGCGCAGATGGCGGTCGGCACCACCACCCAATGAACGCGCCGGAATGACACCGCCAGCAGCACGACGATGAACAGCCCCACGCCGATGCCGAAGCTGCGGATGTCGCCGCGGACATAATCAATCATGTCGGCAGCGATCATCGGCACGCCGCCGAGGAAGATGGTGGATTCGTCCCGATAGCGATCAATAATCTCGCGAACGGTGTCGATCAAGGCCTGCGTGCGGCTCTGCAGCGCTGCGCTGCGCGCCGCGTAATCGGCGCTGACCTGCTCAAGCTCGGCGGCCTCGGCCGCGCTCAACCCACCCGTGTCACGACGGGCGCGCAGCGTTTCGCGTCGTTCGAGCAATTGGGCGGCCATCTCGTCGCGGCGCAGGTTGACGAGCAGGGCCGTGGTGTCGGCGGCCGGGTTCATGACCAGATTCTTGTAGACCGGGCTGGTGAGAAACTCCTGCCGCGCCAGCGAACGGTCGGTGTCGTCGTCCAACAGGGTGCGCAGCTCGTCCTGCAATTCGCTGAACGTGACGCGCGGGCTGTCGATCAGCGGCACGTCGAGGATGCTCATCACCGAGCTGACCTCCGGCAGTCCGGCCAGTGCGTCGCGCAACTGCTTGAGCCGGCCCAGCGAGGCGTCGGAAAACAGATCGTCCTTGGGCGCGTAGGTCACCACCAGGAACTCTTCTGCGCCGTACACGTCGCTGACTTCACGGTAGTAGGCGAGGTCTTCGTCGCCCTCGAGAATCAGCGAATCGGCCGACGCATCCAGCTTGAACTGCTGGGCCTGATGCGCTGCAACGGCCAGCAACGCCAGCGTGAGCAGACCCACGAGCCAGGGCGCATGCAGCACCAGCCGATGGTAGGCGGCGACGATGGCGTTGATCATGGGGCGGACTCCGTGCAAAGAGCGACAAGCCTGCCAGAGCGGCGCAGCGGGCGCTTGAGATGAAAAGAGGACGCGGCCGTTTGGCCGGGCCGCACCGCATTGAGCGCGGGATTTGCGCCGGACGCAGCGTGGACCGCGAGATCGGGTCCACGCAGGACCGTGGCCCCAGGCAGCAATGCCGTGGGGCCAAGTGCGGTCCGTGGCTACGCCGTCTGCATCGCCGCGGCCTGATGCAGGCCTAGCCGCTCGATCGCCTGCTCGCGCATTTCCACCTTGCGCACCTTGCCGGTCACGGTCATCGGATAACTGTCGACCACCTCAAGCAGCTTGGGAATCTTGTGGCGGGCCAGGTGATCCCGGCAGTGGGCGTGCAAGGCCTCCAGCGTCAGCGGCGCGCGACCGGGCTTCATGATGATGCTGGCCATCACTTCCTCGCCGTATTTTTCGTCGGGCACTCCGATGATCTGTACGTCCTGGATGTCCGGGTGGCCGTAAAGAAATTCCTCGATCTCGCGCGGGTAGATGTTCTCGCCGCCGCGAATGATCATGTCCTTGATGCGGCCGACAATGTTGACGTACCCGTCCTCGTCCATGGTTGCGATGTCGCCGGTACACATCCAGCCGTCCTCGGTAATCGCCTCGCGGGTGCGCTTCTCGTCGCCCCAGTAGCCGAGCATCACCGAATACCCGCGGGTCTGGAACTCGCCCGGCTCGCCGTGGCCGCAGAGCGCTCCGGAATCGGGATTGACGATGCGAATCTCAACGTGCGGATGCACGCGCCCGACGCTGCCGACACGCTTTTCCAGCGGGTCGTCCACGGCCGTCTGGGTGGAGATGGGCGAGGTCTCGGTCATGCCGTAGACGATGGTGATATCGGGCATGTGAAAATCGCTGACCAGCCGTTTCATCACCTCCACCGGGCACGGTGAGCCTCCGATGGTGCCGGTGCGCAGCGAAGACTTGTCGGTGTTCTCGAAATCGGGATGCGCGAGCATGGCAATGTGCATGGTGGGCACGCACATGGTGGCGGTGCAGCGCTCGGCAGCGATCACGCGCAGTGTTTCGCCGGGGTCGAAGGCCGCGGACGGCACCACCAGGGTGGCGCCGAACACCGTGCAGAGCAGGTTGCCGCACACCATGCCGGCGCAGTGATAGAACGGCACGGGCACACAGAAGCGGTCGCTCTGCTTGATGCTGATGTTCAGCCCATCAAAATAGGCGTTGTTGATGATGTTGTGATGCGACAGCGTGGCGCCCTTGGGCGCGCCGGTGGTGCCCGAGGTGTACTGGATGTTGATGGGGTCATGAGGCTTGAGGGTGGCCATGCGTTCCGCCACGGCCCCGGGTGCGGTGGATTCACCGTCGGCCAGCAGACGTGCCCAGTCGCCGGCCTGGCCGTCCTCGTCAAGAAAAATCACCTCGCTCAGCGCCGGACACTGGTCGCGCACCATGCCCAGCATCTGCACGTAATCACTGGTCTTGAAGCGCCGTGCCGCCACCAGCCCCTTGCAGCCGGAATGCTTGAGTGCAAACGCCAATTCGTTGGCGCGGTAGGCCGGATTGATGTTGACCTGAATCACGCCGACCTTGGCGGTGGCGTACTGCATCAAGACCCACTCGATGAGGTTGGGTGCCCAGACCCCGATGCGATCGCCTTTCTCGAAGCCGCGCGCCAGCAGGCCGCGCGCCACCCGGTTCACGGCATCATCGAGCTGCCGATACGTCCAACGGATGTTCTGGTGCGGCATGACCACGGCTTCGTGATCCGGCAATCGCGAGGCCGTGGCCTCCAGGCGGTCGCCGATGGTCTGTTCCAGCAGCGGCGTGTCAGTGCGGCCTTTGGCGTACGCAGGCATCGAAAAGTCTCCTCCATGGTTATTGTTGGGACTTCATAGCAGAGCGCCGCGGCACCCGTCCACCAGCGGCTTTGGGGGCTGGCCGCAGCAACGCGGTCGATGCCGTCGCGCCTTCCGAGTGTCTTGCGCGCTGCATGACCGCATCCCCACGCGGGTGGCGGGGGCCCGGCTATCATGTGACAAAGCCTTTAGAGCTGAAAAACAAGAGAACCCGCGTGTTGGAGGACACCGCCATGACCCTGCCCACCTGGCAGTTTTTTCAAGTGCGTCTAGACGGCCCCGTGGCCTGGATCATGCTGGCGCAGCCCCAGCAGGCCAACGCCCTGGGCGCTGCGTTCTGGGACGAACTGCCGCAGGTCGTGGCGTGGCTGAACCGGTGCGACGCACTGCGTGTGGCGGTGCTGGCGGCCGAGGGCAGGCACTTTTGCGGCGGCATTACCCTGGACCTGCTCGAAGGCGTGCTCGCCATGATGAAGGCCGCCGAAGCGCCGGAAGACGGGCGCGAACGGGTGCGCGATGAAATTTTTCGCATGCAGGCCAGCATCTCGTCGTTGGAGTTGCTGCGGGTGCCGGTGATTGCGGCCGTGCACGGCGCGTGCATCGGTGGAGGCGTCGATCTGATTGCCGCCTGCGACATGCGCTATGCGGCCGCCGATGCGCGTTTCTGCATCAAGGAGGTCGACTTGGGCATCGTGGCCGATGTGGGCACCACCCAGCGTTTGCGGCACGTCATAGGCTTGTCCGCCCTCACCGAGCTGTCGTTCACGGCCGAAACCTTCGATGCCGCCAAGGCCGAACGCCTGGGGCTGGTGGGCGCGGTGCTGGCCGACCGCGAGGCCCTGCTCGCCCATGTGGGCGCACTGGCCGGCACCATTGCCGCCAAGCCGGCCCGCGCCGTGCGCGGCATCAAGCAAAGCCTGCTCTACGCCCGCGACCACACCGTGGCGCAGGGCCTGGTGCAGGCGGCGGAATGGAACGCCACACTGGGCTTTTCCCCAAACATGGATGCACTGCTTGCGCCTTTGCGGGCGCGCACGCGCAAATCCTGAATTCTTTCACTTTTCGAGGATCATTTATGTCCCGTTCCACCCTGCCTGACACCCTGCGTCGCGTCCGTTTGCCGGTCATCGGATCGCCCCTGTTCATCATCAGCTGGCCAAAACTGGTCATCGCGCAGTGTCAGGCCGGCATCGTCGGTGCCATGCCGGCGCTCAATGCGCGCCCGGCGGCGCAGCTGGACGAGTGGCTGGCCGAGATCACCGAAACGCTGGCGGCCTATGACAAGGCGCACCCCGAGGCACCGTCGGCACCGTTTGCGATCAACCAGATCGTGCACAAGTCGAACGCCCGTCTCGATCAGGACATGGCGCTGTGTGTGAAGTACAAGGTCCCGGTCATCATCACCTCGCTGGGTGCCCGCGCCGACATCAACGATGCGGCGCACCGCTATGGCGGCGTGGTGCTGCACGACATCATCAACAACAAATTCGCGCACAAGGCGATCGAGAAAGGCGCCGACGGCCTGGTGGCGGTGGCGGCCGGTGCCGGCGGACATGCCGGCGTCAAGAGCCCGTTCGCGCTGATGCAGGAATTGCGCGAGTGGTTTGACGGCCCGATCGCCTTGAGCGGCGCCATCGCCACCGGCCGGTCGATTCTGGCCGCGCAGGCCATGGGCGCAGATTTCGCCTACATGGGCTCCGCCTTCATCGCCACCGAAGAGGCCCGGGCGGTGGATGCCTACAAGCAGATGATCGTCGACAGCGAGTCCGATGACATCGTGTATTCCAGCCTGTTCACCGGCGTGCACGGCAACTACCTCAAGCCCTCGATCCGCGCCGCCGGGATGGACCCTGACAAGCTGCCCGAAGGCGATCCCGGCAAGATGGACTTTGGCATTGATTCGGGTGACAGCAAGGTCTGGAAGGACATCTGGGGCTGCGGGCAAGGCATCGGTGCGATCAAATCGGTGGCGCGCACGGCCGATCTGGTGGCACGCCTGAAATCGGAATACGACGCCGCCAGAGCCGCGCTCTAAGCCAGCAGCGTCAGGCGGCGGCCTGCAGGCGCAGCGGGGGGGTTGCTGAACGCGCTGTAGCCGCAACCGCGCACCGGTTCGTGTCGGCCTACGGTGGCCCGAAAAGGGCCTCTGGCGGCACAACGCCGTCGGTCAGCCAGCAACCCTTGCAGCCTTCGAGTTCGTAGCGGCGCAACATCCAGACAAAGCGATGTGGCTGACCGTCGCCATCGATCAACACCACCGGCTGCATGGCCTCGTCATTGTTCTGGAACAGCGGCGCAAGCTGCGCCGACTCGTGCGCCACCATCATGCCGAAGCGGCCTTTGATCAAGGCGATGAAGCGGCCCACCGGGCCTGTGGACCTCTGATTGCCGGGTGACGCAAACCGGTAGACCACGGCCAGGTCGGCATCGGTGCCGGCCTTGAGGGCGTCGAGCTGCGTCTGCACGACCTGCTCGGGGGGCAGGTCGGGGCTGGGCCGTGCGTATTCGGCGGCGGCCAGCGGGCTGCAGATCAACGACGCCAGCAGCACGGCAGTTGCACGTGGGTCACTCAAGGCCAGTCTCCATCCGTTGGAGGGCATTACGCGGCGGCGCCCGGCTCGGTTGCGCAAAGGGGTGCGCGCCAGGGTCAGAATGCGCCGACGCTGAGCCCTGCCGCCAGGGTTTCGCCCAAGGTCCTGGCCTGCGCGAGATGGTCTGCATCGGGGGCGCCGCGGACGATCAGCGGCTCGGCAAAGGCTTTCCACTGATACCCGCTGGCGATGCGCTCGATGGCCGACACCGCGCCGCGCCCGTCATTGCCGCAGCTCACCAGCACCCCGTAGGGAAGGCCAATGGTCTTGCCCTCGGCCGGGTAATAGGTGCGGTCCAGAAAATCCTTGACCAGGCCCGACATGTACCCGAAGTTTTCTGGCGTGGCGAGAATCAGGCCGTGGCAGCGCAGCAGGTCATCGGTGCCGGCGTCATGGGCCACGCGAACCGTCACCTCCACCTCGCCCTCGGCGCTCAGGCCCTGTGCGCAGGCCTCCACCAACTGCCGCGTGCGGCCGGTCTGGGTGCTGTAGACGATCAGAACCTGGCGCACGGCGCGCGGCCTCAGCCAAAAACGGTCACGGTCTGTCGCGCGTGCGCTGCGGCGCGACCGGCCGGGTTGTAGAGCGTGGCGCTCTGGCTGATGTAGCCGTCGGCTGCGTCGGCGGCCTCGGCGTCGATGCGCCACAGGGCGTCGGGCGCGAACGTGAGGTCGCTGTCGAGCACATCCAGCGACCAGGTGAGCGAGCTGGCCATCGCCCGGGTCGTGAGCGTTGAAAGGGCCGGCGTGGGAATGACATCGGCCAGCGCCACCAGATGGCAAATGGTCAGCGGCCCCGGGTCGCGGTGTGCCACCCAGACCCGGCTGACGGGGCGCACGGCGCCCGAGAACGGCAGGCAGCCCGCGGCCCAGCGTGTGCGGAAATGTTGAACAAAGCCGGGCGACACGCCGGGGACGAGCGGCGGTTCGATCGCATCGTGGTCATCGGCGGCGGGCATGGGCGTGGCCCATTGCAGTTGCGAGGCCCGGGGCCGCCCGAAGACACCCACCGCCAGGCAGGCGCTCTCACCGCCGGCGGTACGCAGGCGGGCTTCGCCATGCGTCGCCGAGCGACCCTGGCGCAAGACCGTGGCCTCAAGGGTGAGGGTTTCGCCCACCGGCAACGGTGCGATGAACGTGACCTGCAGGGCGCGCAGCGGGGCGTCGTCGGGCATCAGGCCCATCAGTCCGCGGACGGCGAGGGCGGCTTGCAGGCCGCCGAACACGGTGCGCCCCTGTGCCCAGTCGGCACCAATGCTGAACGCCGCTGGCGTCGAGGCGTCAGCCGGGAGGGAATCGAGCGTGTCGGTAAAGGTCATGGCGCCATTCTTGAGGGGCAGCGAGGGGTCATGTGATAAAAGTTGCGGATCAAGTGTTCGTGAAGTTTGTTCGGCAGCGTACCGAACGGGAGGTTTCCATGACGTTTTATCGCATCGTCGGGTGCTTCGCGCTCGGCCTTGGGCTGCTCTGGCCCGTCGTTGCGCCGGCCTGGGATGTTGCGCCCCACTGGCAGGGGCTGTCGTTGTCAGCCGGCTCGGCCACCAAGTCCAAGCTCGATGGCGCCGAGGCGCGCGCGCTCAGCGTCGTGGGGCGCAGCCGCAGTCTGAGCCGGCTGCTGCCCCTGGCGGCGCTGGACCCCTGGCGCTGGCGTCCGGTGATGACCGCCGGCAGTCTTTACCGCGACCGCGTGGCAGATGGCGTGCAGATTCTGGTGATCAGTGCCCAGGTCGGGCGCCGCCTGGGGCCGGCCGTCTGGGGGGTCGAGCCTTACGTGGCCTTCGGGTTCGGCCCCACCATGCTCAGTGATGACGTCATCGGCCCCTTGATCGTCGGCGGCGACCTGCAGTTCACCAGTAATGCCACCCTGGGCATCACGGTGCAGACCGTGCTGCCGTTTCGGATCGCCTACCGGGTGTCGCACACGTCCAACGGCGGCATTCGCAGCGAAAATCCCGGCGTCGATCTTTCGGGCCTGATCATCGAATTTCCAATGGTGATGCGCTGAATTGGTGACGCGCCCATGACAGCGCCGCGTTCCGCGCGATAATTGCGGCTTACTTTCTCGGAATCGATGCCAGTGCCAGCTTTGGAAATGAAGGGGCGGATGCTGCCGGTCACGCGCATCAACGCCACCACCGATGATCTGGCGGCCATCCAGGCCCAGCTTGAAAGCATGGCGCAGCAGATGCCGGCCATGGTGCAGGGCATGACCGCAGTGCTGGAAACCTCGGTCCCCCTGTCGTTGGCGGGCTATCTGTCGGCGGTGCGCAGCAGTGGCATGAAGGTCGTCGGGGTGTCGGGCGCGCTGCTCGAAGCCGACGCAGCGGGCCTGGGCCTGCCGGTTCTGCCGGCCGACCCCGCCGCGGCCAAGCCAGCACGTGGCGCTGCGCAGGCCGCTTCAGTGCCGCAGTCCACAGCGCCCGCAGCCCGCATCTCATCGCGGCTGATCGCCGACCCGATCCGCGGCGGCCAGCAGATCTATGCCCGGGGCGCCGATTTGACCATCACCCACCAGGTGGGCGCAGGGGCCGAAGTGGTCGCCGACGGCAACATCCATATCTACGGCCGTCTGGCCGGGCGGGCCATCGCCGGGGCGGACGGTGACACCCAGGCGCGCATATTCTGTCGCCGCTTCGAGCCCGAGCTGGTCGCCATTGCCGGCGTCTATGCGGTGGCGGAACAATTGCACGGTGAATGGCTGGGCAAACCCGCGCAGGTGTTTCTGCAAGACGGCACACTAAAGGTCGAGCGGTTGGATTGAGTTCATCTTTTTCAGGGAGTGGCTGTGACGAAAATTGTTGTCGTGACGTCGGGCAAGGGCGGCGTGGGCAAAACCACGACCAGCGCATCGTTTGCCACGGGACTGGCGCAGCGCGGCAAGAAAGTCGCGGTGATCGACTTTGACGTGGGCTTGCGCAATCTCGATCTGATCATGGGGTGCGAGCGCCGCGTGGTGTTCGATTTCGTCAACGTCATTCAGGGTGAGGCCTCCCTGCGCCAGGCCCTGATCAAGGACAAGACCTTTCCCAACCTGCACATCCTCGCGGCCAGCCAGACGCGCGACAAGGAGGCACTCACCCCGGAAGGCGTCGAGAAGGTGCTCAATGATCTGCGCTCCGAAGGCTTTGATTACGTCGTGTGCGATTCGCCCGCGGGCATCGAGCGCGGCGCCCACCTGGCCATGTACTTTGCCGACGAAGCGCTGGTGGTGACCAACCCCGAAGTGTCGTCGGTCCGCGACTCCGACCGCGTGCTGGGCCTGCTGGCCAGCAAGACCCGCAGGGTCGAGCGCAACGAAGCCCGCATCAAGGAGCATCTGGTGCTGACCCGCTACAACCCGGCACGGGTGCTCAAGGGCGAGATGCTCAGTCTTGAAGACGTCACCGAAATTCTCGCCATTCCCGTGCTGGGGGTGATTCCCGAGTCCACCGCCGTGCTGAACTCATCGAACGCCGGGACGCCGGTCATTACCCTGCCCGACGCCGACGCCGGGCAGGCCTACGATGATCTGGTGTCGCGGTTTCTGGGTGAAGACCGGCCGTTGCGCTTCACCACGGTCGAGAAGAAAGGCCTGTTCAGCAAGTGGCTAGGGGGTTAGGCCATGGCTCTGGACTGGCTCAAATTCTTCCGCACCGAACCCAAGAACACCGCCAATCTGGCCAAGGAGCGCCTCAAGGTGGTGGTGGCGCACCAGCGCGAAGGCCGCGGCCGCGGCCCCGAGTACCTGCCCAAGCTGCGCGAAGAGATTCTCAACGTGGTCCGCAAGTACGTGGACGTGCCCGAGTCGGCTGTGAACATCCAGGTGCAGAACGAAGACGGGCTGGAAGTGCTGGAAATGAACATCGCGCTGCCGGAGCAGCGTCGCAGCTGAGCGATGCCCCCACGCGGCCGGCGCGTGGTGTTACCTTGTAACGAATCCCGACGACACTGGCGCCGCGCATGCTGACGCTCGAATCGCTCTCGCTCACCCATGCCGGTCGCCCGCCGCTGCGCTATCCCGATCGTCAGCTGTCGGCCGGCGCGCAGGCCGTGGTGCTGGGGCCGTCCGGCAGCGGCAAATCCACGCTGTTGCACCTGATCGGCGGGCTGCAACGCCCCACGCAGGGGCGCGTGTGCATTGACGGCAATCCCCTCAGTGACTGGCCCGAAGCGCGGCGGGACGCGTTTCGCGGGCGGCGCATCGGCATCGTGTTCCAGCGTCTGCACCTGCTGGGCGCCCTGAGCCTGGGCGACAATCTGCTGCTCGCCCAGCGCTGCGCCGGACTGCCGGTGGACCGGTCACGCGTGCAGTCGCTGCTGACCCAGCTGGGCCTGGGTGCCTTGATGCACGCGCGGCCCCACGCACTGTCGGGCGGTCAGCAGCAGCGGGCGGCGATTGCCCGCGCCCTGGTCAACCGTCCCGCCCTGGTGCTGGCCGATGAGCCCACGGCCAGCCTTGATGACGACAACGCCGCCACCGTGCTGGATCTGTTGCTCGGCGAGACGCGGCGGGCGGGTGCGGCCCTGCTGGTCGCCACGCACGACGCCCGGGCCAAGGCGCGCTTCGCGGAGCGTTGGGTGTTGGCCGCATGACCACGCCATGACCGCGCCAGGACTGATCTGGGCCGCCGTCCGCCACCGGCCCCTGCCCCATCTGCTGCAGCTGGCGCTGATGGCCTTCGCGACCGGCCTGATCGTGCTGATGATGCTCGTCAGCCATCAGCTGCAGCAGCGCGCCGCGCGGGATGCGGCGGCGGTCGACATGATCATCGGCGCGCCGGGCTCGCCGCTGCAGCTGGCACTGGCGGCGATCTACCACGTCGACAATCCCACCGGAAACATCCCCTACGAGGCGGCCCAGCGCTGGGCGTCGCATCGTCTGGTGGCGCAGGCCGTGCCCATTGCCCTTGGCGACAGCGCCGGCGGCTTTCGCATCGTGGGCACCACGCCCGAATTTCTTGCCCTGTATGCCGCGACCCTGGCCGAAGGGCGCGCGTTTGCCGGCCCTATGGAGGCGGTGATCGGCGCCGAGGTGGCGGCCAGCGGGCTGGCGGTGGGAGGGCAATTTGCCGGCGCGCACGGACTGTCGGCGGGCGGCGCCACCCACGACCGGCACCGCTACCGGGTCGTCGGCAGCATGGCGGCGACCGGAACGGTGCTCGACCGGCTGATCCTCACCTCGCTGCACAGTGTGTGGCTGCAGCACGCACCCGACGGCGCACCGCAGCATGACGAGCACGAGCACGAGCACGAGCACGAGCACGAGCACGAGCACGGCAGCGCGGTGCCGGATGGCCAGGGGCGGGCGATCACCGCCCTGCTGCTGCGGTACCAATCGGCACTGGGCGCGGCCACCTTGCCGCGTGAAGTCGCCGAGGTGCCGGGGTTGATGGCGGTGCGGCCTACCCACGAACTGCTGCGCCTGCGGGTGCTCGCCAACGGCGCCATCAGGGCCGCGCAGGCGTTCGCGGCGGCGCTGATCGCCCTTGCCGCGCTGAGCATGCTGGCCGCGCTCAACAGCGCCCTTGAGGCACGGCGGTACGACCTTGCGGTGATGCGGGCGCTGGGCGCCACGCGCTGGCGCGTCGTGCGCCTGTTGTGGGCCGAGGCGCTGGTGCTGGCCGTGATCGGGGCCGTGCTGGGCGCCGTGCTGGCGCGGGTGGTGGCCGAGGTGCTGGGGGCACGCCTGCCCGGCCATCCGCTGACCGGCCTGGCCTGGGTGCCGGGCGAACTCTGGGTATTCGTGTTGGCGCTGGCGGTGGCGACCCTGGCGGTGGTGATGCCGGCGTGGCGTGCCTACCGCGTCGATGTGGCCGGTGTATTGTCCCGCGCATGAAAAACCGTTCGTTCCGTGTCGCACTCCTTTGCAGCCTGGTGGTGGGGCTGGCGCCGGGGCTGTCGGGCTGCCAGCGCGATGTCGCGACCACCGCTGCCAAGACGCCGGCCGAGAACCTGCCGGCCGCTGCCGTCTCGCCGCCGGGCACGGCCGCGCCCAAAGCCCTCGTGCCCCTGAGCGCCGACCCCGACGCTGCCCCCAGCCTTGACCCCAGCGCCGGCCAGTTGCCGGTGCTGGAGATTCTTTCGGAGGGCGGTGACCTCCGCGACGGGCTGTTGACGGTCGACGCCTACGAGGGCGATCGCCTGTGGATGGGGGTGATGCTCGGCACCGAGGCCGGCGCGCCGCTGTCCGGCAAGACGGTCCGCTTTGCGCCGCGCGGCAACGCACTTTCCCCGCCGCCGCAGATCATTGCCGCCCAGCCCGACACCGATGCCGACGGCTACATGGCGTTTCAGGTCATCGTCGGCGATGCCGGCACTTTTCCGGTGACGGTTTCGGCGGCGGGCGTGCAGCGTGACTTTCAGGTCAACGTGGTGCCCAACGACTTCGACCAGTGGTTGCAGGGCGTCCCGCAGGAGGGCCTGCTGCCGTGGAACACCTTGATGAAGACCCGGGTTGCGCTGGATGACGCGGGCATGATGGTGGCCGAATATCCCGACGACGTCGTGGCCCTCGAAGGCCAGACCGTGCGCCTGGCCGGCTTCATGTTGCCGCTGGACATGACGCCGGAGCAGCGGCATTTCCTGCTCGCGGCCAGTCCTCCGGCGTGCTTTTTTCATGTGCCCGGCGGCCCGGCGACGGTGATCGAGGTGTTTGCCGGGCAGCACCCGGTGATGGGCACGCTGGATCCGCTGGTGGTCGAAGGACGTCTGGAACTGGTCAAGCGCAGCGAAGAAGGTGTGCTGTTCAAGCTGCAGTCGGCACGAATGCGTGACAAATGACCGGAACCCCTTGCCATCGTTGAACTTATGAGTTCGCACGCGACCGAAGTACCGGAGCGTTCGACTCCAGTCCATTGTTGAAAGGAGGTACCGACTTATGCGTTTTTCGACCTTTACCGTTCTTGCCCCAGGCGTGATGGCGTTGGGAATGGCGCTGTCCAGCGGCGCCGCGCTGGCCGCCGGCCCGGATGCTGGGGGTGCGGCGCAGGTGCCGGGCGCCGAGCAGCCGGCGGCAACGCCGGTGTCCGATGCCGAAATCGACCAGTTCATCACGGCCGCCAATGAGATCCAGGTGTTGCATCAGGATGCGCAGGCAAAGCTGTCGTCGGCCACTGATGAGACAGAAGCCGCCGAGTTGCGCCAGGAAGCCGAGCAAGAGATGCACGCGGCCATCGAGGAATCGGGGCTGACCCTGCAGCGCTATCAGGAAATTTTCGTGGCCTATCAAAGTGACCCGCAGGTCAACGACAAGGTGACCCGCAAGATGGATCAGTAGGCCGCCGCAGCGTCATGTGAAGAAACCCGCCCGCCATCGCTGGCGGGTTTTTTCATGCGCCGGGGGTGGCGGCCGGCGGGTCATCCTGCAGCACGAACTGGCGCAGGGTTTCACTGCTGCGGGTGGCCTCCATGGGGGCTTCGGCGTCATCCAGCAGGCGCAGCACTTGCCCGGCCACCGGTTCGCGTCCACGCGGCAGGGGCTCGGTGCCCGATCGCACCAGCCGCCACAGGCGGACCATCGAGACCTGCTCCGGGTCGATCCCCGGCAGCCAAGCACCCCCCTTGGCGGCGGTCTCGGCAAGCAGGCCGTGGTGGCGCAGCACCGCCAACTGGCGATGGACGTGCTCGGGCGCGCCCTTGATGTCATCGATCAGCGCCTGGGTGGTGGGCGCCGGCTGGCCTTTCACGAACGCCCGCGCCACCTGCACCATGATCGCCAGGGCAATGTACTCGGCGCCGCGGCTGGCCAGATAGGGCGCCACACGCGTCACGCGGATGTGTCCGGGGTTCTGCAGGTAGAACGCCAGTTGACACCCCGTGAGCAGGATCAGCCACCCCACGTACAGCCAGATCAGCAACAACAGGAAGATCGCAAAGCCCGAATAGACCGCGTTGTAGGTGCTGGTGCCCGCCACGAAACGGGCGAAGGCCAGGCTCGCCGTTTGCCACAGCACCCCCGCCGCGACGCCGCCCGCCAGCGCCGGCAGAATGCGCACCCGGGTGTTGGGGATGAAGACATAGACGAAGGTGAACGCGCCAATCACCAGCACGTACGGCAGTGCCCTGGTGAGCGATGACACGAGGTAGCCCAGCGGCTGGATCTCGGCGACCCGCAGCACGATGTCGCTCGACAGCAGCGAGGCCGTGACGCCCATGGCCGAAAACACCAGCACGGGCCCCACGGTGATCACTGCCAGATATTCGCCCACGCGTTGCGAGAACGGCCGTGGCAGTTCCACACGCCAGATGAAATTGAAGCTGTTCTCGATTTTCTGAATCATCGAAATGGCGGTGTAAAACAACAGCGCCACGCCCAACGAGCCCAGCACGCCGACCTGGATGTTCTCGACAAAGCCGATCACGCTGCCGGTGATGTCGACCGAGCGGGGGCCCAGGGGCGCCAGCGCCTCGGCCAGCAACGGCTCAAGCTGGTTGTGCACGCCCAGCGCCTTGAGCACCGAGAACGCCAAGGCCAGCATCGGCACCAGCGACAGCAGCGTGGTGTAGACCAGGCTCATCGCCCGCATCGTCAACTGGCCTTCGAGCAGGTCGCGCACCAGAACCCAGAGCAGACGCCCGCCGCGCGCCACCAAGGGGGGCAGTGGCCGGCCGCTCTGCGGATCAAACAGCAGGGTTTTGACGCGGTCGAGAGGGCTGGGCATCGGTCAGGCCGTCATAATGGGGGTTCGACCTAGCCTAACGAACCTTCTTGATGACTGCGGTCCCGGCGGTTGGCGCAGATGCCCTGCACCAGGCCCTGAAAACCCATTTTGGCTTCAGCGAATTCCGTCCCGGCCAGATCGACATCATTCGCGACGCCATGGCCGGGCGCGACGTGCTCGCCGTGATGCCCACCGGGGGCGGCAAATCGCTGTGCTTCCAGTTGCCGGCCCTGCTGCTGCCGGGGCTGACGCTGGTCGTCTCACCGCTGATCGCGTTGATGCAGGACCAGGTGCGCCTGCTGCGCGCCAACGGCATCGAGGCGGGCCTGCTCAATTCGGCGCAGACCGCCACCGAGGCCGCCGCCTGCTTCCGCGCCATTGAAGAGGGCCGCCTCAAGCTGCTCTACGTGGCGCCAGAACGATTGCTGATGGCCGGCTTTCTCGAACGACTCCGCCAAATGGCCGCCATCAGCCAGGTGGTGATCGACGAAGCCCACTGCGTGTCGGACTGGGGCCACGACTTCAGGCCCGAGTACCGGCGACTGGCCAGCGTGCGCGAGCGTCTGCCAGAGGCGCCCATCCTTGGCTTCACCGCCACCGCCACGCCCGCCGTGCGCGACGATATCGTCAACCAGCTGCAGCTGCGCGCGCCGGCGCGGCATGTCGCCAGTTTTGACCGGCCCAACCTTTACTGGTCGGTCGAGACCAAGGACCGCAGCAGCTATGACCGGCTCCTGGCGCGGGCCCGCAAGGGCGGCAGCGGCATCGTCTACTGCCTGTCGCGCAAGCGCGTCGACGACATCGCCGCGCGCCTGCTGGCCGATGGCATCGAAGCCTTGCCGTACCATGCCGGACTCAACGCCGCGCAGCGCAACCACAACCAGAGCGAATTCATCCGCGATGCCGCCCAGGTCATGGTGGCCACCGTGGCCTTCGGCATGGGCATCAACAAGCCCGATGTGCGCTGGGTCGTGCACTTCGACCTGCCACGCTCGCTGGAGGCCTATTACCAGGAAGCCGGCCGCGCCGGGCGCGACGGTGAGCCGGGCGAGTGCGTGCTGTACTTCAGTGCGGGCGACCTGCGCACCGCCGACCAGCTGATTCGCAGCCGCGTCGATGCCGAAACCGGCGAGCCCCTGCAGGCCGTGCAGGCCGCCGCGCGGGCCCAGTTGCAAACCGTGGTGCATTACGCCGAGAGCCCCGATTGCCGCCGTGTGCTGCAGCTGGCCTATTTTGGCGAGCCGTTCTCGGCACCCTGCGGCGGCTGTGACAACTGCCTCAATCCCCCGGCGGTGGACGACGTCACCCTGGCGGCGCGGCAGTTGCTGTCCACCGTGGCGCGCCTGGCGCAGCGCGGTCAGGCCTTCGGCAGCGCCCATGTGATCGACATCCTGCGTGGCGAGGCCACCGACAAGATCATCGCCCAGGGCCATGACCAGCTCAGCGTGTTCGGGATTGGCCGTGGCATGGCCCCGCCGCGCTGGCGCACCCTGATCCGGCGCCTGTTGGCCGATGGCGCGCTGACACAGCGTGACGGTGAGTACCCGGTGCTGCAGATCACGGCCGACGCCCGTCCGCTGCTCAAGGGCGAGCGGGTCGTTACCCTGCCGCAGGCCACACGCGGTGCGACCAAGAGCAGCAGCCGTCGCGCCGCTGCGGGGCCGGTGGATGACCCGCTGTTCCAGGCGCTGCGCCAGTTGCGGCTGCGCCTGGCGCGCGAAAATGACGTGCCGCCCTATGTCGTGTTCACCGACGTGACCTTGCACGCCCTGGCCGAACAGCGGCCGCTCAACCTCCAGGCATTTGCCGACATTCCGGGCGTCGGGCAGCGCAAGCTCGACCAGTGGGGCGCCATTTTTGTCGAGGCGATCCGCGACTTCCATGACCGATGAGCCCCTGCCACGCCACTTGACAGTGGCCGCGCGGCGCGAATGAGTCCGAAAAATGCTGCACCTTGCACGCCGCAAGCTCAGCGCTTGACATTGCTGCACTGCATCAATATGGTGCTGGGACTGATTGCTGCACCGCACCATATTGGTGATTCGTCGAAACGGCAGCATGTCGGCCCCCGTCCTCTAATCTCGGAGTTGCTCCCATGAATGTTGAATCGATTGTCAATGATGTCAAAGGCCGTGTTGAACCCATCGTGACGCGCGGTCAGGATGTCGTTTATTCCGGTTTCGAAGTGCTGAAGTCGGCCAACGGCATCGTCGCTGACGGTTTCTCCGTCGTTTACAAAGCCAACTATGAAGCCGGCAAGACCCTGTTCGGTGCCGCGCAGACCAGCTTCCAGAAGGTCAAGACCGACGGCATCAAGGCCGTGGTGTCCAACCCGGGCGCGTACGTGCCGGAAGGCAGGGGCACGGTTGTCAGCGCCTTCAACACCAGCGTTGACGTGGTCGTGAAGACCGGCGATGACCTGGTCAAAACCGTGAAGCAGGGCGTTGAAACCCTGTCGGCCAAGATCAAGGGCGAGTCGGTGACGGTGGCCAAGGCCAAGTCCACTGCCAAGAAGGCCGCGTCCAGCGCCAGCACCAAGGCCAAGAGCACGGCCCGCAAGGCCGAAGGCAAAGTCAACCAGGCCGCCGCGAAGGCTGAAAAAGCTGCTGACGACCTGACGAAGTAAGGTTTAATCCCTGCGGCCGGCCCGGGCAATGATTGCCGGGACCCGCCAAACAAAAAGGCGCCCTCGTGGCGCCTTTTTGTCGTCCGCGTGTCAGGGCGTCTTCTTCTTTGTCGGTCGCCGCGTGCGCGGCGCGCCTGCTGCGCCGGCCTTGCCTCGCGTTTTGGGGCGTGTGCGCGGCGTCGGGCTTTCGGTCTCTTTTGCGGCTTCGGTGAGGTGCACGCGTTTCAGGAGGGTGCTGAACCCCTTGCCGGGCGCTTTGCGCAGGCTGTCAAAGTTGGCCTTGACGAAGCCGCTGGCATCAAAGTCACCGGCCGCGCTGCTGGCGGCCCCCATCTTGTCCCGCAGAAAATCAATCAGATCGTCCTGCAAGCCGCCGACATCGGGCAAGCCCAGAAATCGCCGCAACTCCTCGGGCGTCAACGACACCTCAACCTTGATTTCCATCACTGCCTCCGCACGGAATGGGCTGTGCGGCGGTTATATCATGCGTCCGGCCGGGCTCAGGCGCGTGTGAGGCGCGCCTCGGCCTCGCGGTAGCGCGCGCCGGTGCGGGCGATCACGTCGTCCGGCAACTGCGGTCCGGGCGGGGTCTTGTTCCAGTCCAGCGTCTCGAGGTGGTCGCGCACGATCTGCTTGTCGAAACTGGGCGGTGAACGGCCAGGCGCGTAGGCCTGCGCGTCCCAGAACCGGCTGGAGTCGGGCGTCAGCGCCTCGTCGATGAGGTGCAGGGTGCCGTGTTCATCCACGCCGAATTCAAATTTGGTGTCGGCAATGATCAGGCCGCGCGGCAGGGCGTAGGCGGCCGCTTCGCGATAGAGCAGCAGGGTGATGTCCCGCAGTTCGGTGGCGCGGGCGGCGCCGAGGCGGGTCACCACGGCATCGAAGTCGATGTTCTCGTCGTGCTCGCCCACGGCGGCCTTGTCGGCCGGGGTGAAAATGGGTTCCGGCAATCGATCGGCGAGGCGCAGCCCGGGCGGCAGGGGCACACCGCAGACCGCGCCGCGGGCCTGGTAGTCCTTCCAGCCCGAGCCGATCAGATAGCCGCGCGCCACGCACTCCACCGGCAGCGCCCGCAGCTTCTTGACGATCACCGCGCGTCCCTGCACCTGCGCAACCTCGTCGGCGGTGAGCCAGTCGTGCAGACGCATTTCGGGCGCCAGTTGATTGGGGATCAGCTCGGCGAACCGGTCCATCCAGAACTGGGTCAGCCGGGTGAGCACGCCGCCCTTGCCGGGAATCGGCTGGGGCAGCACCACGTCGAAGGCCGACAGCCGGTCCGACGTGACGATGAGCAGGTGGTTGTCGCCCACCGCAAAAATATCGCGCACCTTGCCGCGATGCACCAGCGGCAGTGAGGTCAGGCGGGCTTCGAACAGGGCAGCTTCGGTCATGGACGGGCCCAGTGGCGGGCGTTTCGGTACGGGCGCGCAGTGTGCGCATGGCCGATCGGGACGTCAAAGCCCTTACACTGACCGACTCTTTTGCCAGCTCCGCCACCTGCCATGCCGCGTCAAGCCCCTGTCATTGCGCCCAGTATTCTTTCTGCCGATCTTGCCCGCCTGGGCGACGATGTGGCCGCCGTGCTCAAGGCCGGTGCCGACTGGGTGCATTTTGACGTGATGGACAACCACTACGTCCCCAATCTGACCTTCGGCCCGGACCTGTGCAAGGCGCTGCGCAGCTACGGCATCACCGCGCCGATCGATGTGCACCTGATGGTCGAGCCGGTCGATGCGCTGGCCCAGCAGTTTGCCAAGGCCGGTGCGACCCTGATCAGCTTTCACCCCGAGGCGACCCGGCACGTCGACCGCAGCCTGCAGGCAATTCGGGATGCCGGTTGCCAGACGGGACTGGTGTTCAACCCGGCAACGCCGCTGTCGGTGCTGCGTTACGTGATCGACAAGGTCGATCTGGTGCTGCTGATGAGCGTCAACCCCGGTTTTGGCGGGCAATCGTTCATTCCCGCCACGCTCGACAAGCTGCACGAAGCGCGGGCGCTGATCGATGCTTCGGGCCGCGCCATCCGCCTCGAAATCGACGGCGGCGTGAAGGTCGACAACATTGCCGAGATCGCCGCGGCGGGCGCCGACACCTTTGTTGCCGGCTCGGCCATTTTCGGCAAGCCGGACTATGCCAACACCCTCAACGCCATGCGGGCGGCCATCGATGGCGCCGTCCGCAACTGATCCGCGCGGCACACGGCCGCTGTTCTCGCGCGAGCTGCCGGGCGATCTCGAAACCCCGGTCAGTGCCTACATCAAGCTCGGCAATCGGCCCTACAGCTACCTGCTGGAGTCGATGCAGGGCGGCGAGCGCTGGGGGCGTTATTCGTTCATTGGCCTGCCCTGCCGTGAACTGATCCGGGTGTTCGGGCAGCGCGTGCTCTGCACCCTCGATGACGTGATCACCGACGACCTGATCGTGGCCGACCCCATCGCCTGGCTCAAGGCGCACACCGGCGGGGTGGTCACCACCAACAAGACGGCGGGCCCGCGCTTTGCCGGCGGCTGGGTGGGATATTTCGGCTACGACTGCGTGCGTTATTTCGAACCCAGGCTGCAGGCCACCTGCCCGCCCGACGTTCTGGGCACGCCCGACATCCTGTTGATGCGCTCTGACGAGCTGGTGATGTTCGACAGCCAGCGCGGCACGCTCACCCTGCGGGTACACGCCGCCGATGCGGCGACCGCCACCACGCGGCTCGATGCCATTCAGGCGCAGCTGCAACAGCCGCTGCCCGCCCTGCCGCCGCCTCCGGCGCGCGCCACGCCCACCTTTACCTCGGGCTTTGGTGCAGACCCGTTCCGCGCGGCGGTGCGTCGCATCCAGGATTACATCGCCGCCGGCGACTGCATGCAGGTCGTTCCGTCGCAGCGGATGAGCGCGCCGTTTGCCGCCGAACCGCTGGCGCTGTATCGCGCCATCCGCCGCCTGAACCCCAGCCCCTACCTGTTCTGCCTGCACCTGGGCGATCACCACGTGATCGGCTCCAGCCCCGAGATTCTGGTGCGTGTCGAAGACGGCGAAGCCACCGTGCGGCCGCTGGCCGGCACCCGGCCGCGCGGCGCCACGCCCGAAGCCGACCAGCAGCTGGCCGCCGAACTGCTGGCCGACCCCAAGGAGCTGGCCGAGCATCTGATGCTCATCGACCTGGGGCGCAACGACATCGGTCGGGTGGCACAGATCGGGGCGGTGCAGCTCACCGAGAAGATGGTGATCGAGCGCTACAGCCATGTCATGCACATCGTCAGCAACGTGGTGGGGCGGCTCAAACCCGGCACCCACGCGCTGGACGTGCTGGCGGCCACCTTCCCGGCCGGCACCCTGTCGGGCGCGCCCAAGGTGCGGGCGATGGAGATCATCGACGAGGTCGAACCGGTCAAGCGCGGCATCTACGGCGGCGCGGTGGGTTATCTGGGCTTCGACGGCGACATGGACGTCGCCATTGCCATTCGCACCGCCGTCATCAAGGACGGTCAGGTCCACATCCAGGCGGGCGCCGGCGTCGTGGCCGACTCCGATCCCGAGTCCGAATGGCAGGAAACCCTGGCCAAGGCGCGCGCCATGACCCGCGCGGTCGAGCTGGCCCACGGCGGTTGACCGGGCAGGCTTCCCGGTGGAGTTGGAGAAATGGCGAGACAGCGCGACCGCGCGACCGCAGCATTGGCATAGCCCGAAGCAGCCCGGGCCAGCCCGCAGGCGGCCCGCCGGGGACGCGCCCGCGCGCCGGACAAGGGACGCCCACCCAAACAACATCGCCACCGCCCCGTGCCAGGTGTGCTGGGCCGGTGGTTTCACCTACGGCGACGGAGAATCGGCAGGCGCAGCGCGCAAGGACTCGATATAGCGCAGCGCCTCGGACAGGTCCTTGAAATAGCTGCCGGGCTTATCGCGGCGCACGATGTCGGCGCGGACGAGCTTGCGCAGCACGCCCACGCGCGCGCCGTTGAGCAGCACCTGCACGCCGCGTGCGCGCAGGCCGTGGATCGTGGACTCAAGGCGCTTCAGCCCCGTCGCATCCATGAACGGCACCCGCTCCAGCCGCAGCGCCAAGTAGCGCGGCTCCGGACGCGACCACGACAGCGCGCGCTCCAGCGAATCGACCGAACCGAAGAAGAACGGACCGTCGATCGAGTACACCAGCACGTCGTCCGGCAGTGCCTCCAGTCCCGCCTTCGCGAGCTCCTGGCGCAGACTCACCGGCTTGTGCTCGACCACCTCTACCGACGCACTCATCCGGCGCATGAACTGCATCATCGCCAGAATCGCGCCGATGTTCACCGCCACCACCAGGTCGGTCAGGATCGTCAGCGCGAAGGTGATCAGCAGGATCGCCACGTCCGCCGGCGGCGCCTGGCGCACCATGCGGATGAAGCGTGGCGCCTCGCTCATGTTCCAGGCGACCACGAACAGGATCGCCGCCAGCGCGCACAGCGGGACCTTGCCCGCCCACGGCGCGACCACCAGCAGGATCAGCACCAGCACTCCCGCATGCACGATGCCGGCGATCGGCGCGTTGCCGCCGTTGCGGATGTTGGTCGCCGTGCGCGCGATGGCACCGGTGGCCGCGATGCCGCCGAACAGCGGCGCGAGGATGTTGGCGATGCCCTGGCCAATCAGTTCCTGGTTGGCGTCGTGCCGGGTGCCGGCCATGCCGTCGGCGACCACCGCCGACAGCAGCGACTCGATCGCGCCGAGCATGGCGATGGTGAAGGCCGACGGGAGCAGCATCATCATGTTGTCGAAACCGATCAACGGCAGCTGCAGCGACGGCAGCGAACGCGGGATGGCGCCGAAGGTCGACTCGATCGTGGCCACGCCCGGCAGGTCGAACAGGGCCACCACCGCAGTGGCCGCGATCATCGCGATCAATGGCCCGGGCACGCGTGCCAGGCGCGGGATGCGCGGACCATGCAGCGCCAGCGCCAGGCTGCCCAGGCCAAGCAGCGCGGTGGGCAGGTGCATCTGCGGGAACTCGCGCAGCAGCTGCCAGGCCTTGAGGTAGAACGGACCCTCGCCCGCCGTTGGCAGGCCAAAGAAATACTGCCACTGGCCCACCCAGATGATCACCGCGATGCCGGCGATGAAGCCCACGATCACCGGGTCGGGGATGAAGCGGATCACCGCGCCCAGGCGCGCAAGCCCCATCACCACCAGGATCACGCCGGCCATCAGGGTCGCCAACAGCAGGCCGCCGACCCCGAACTGCGCGACCACGCCGGCGAGGATGACGATGAAGGCGCCGGTGGGGCCGGCGATCTGCACCCGCGAGCCGCCGAACAGCGACACCGCGATGCCGGCGATGATCGCCGTGTACAAGCCCTGCTCCGGCTTCACCCCCGACGCGATCGCGAAGGCCATCGCCAGCGGCAGCGCGACCACGCCGACGACCGCGCCGGCCGCGATGTTGCGCGGCCAGTTGCCCGGCCGCAGCAGGCCGGCGCGCGCGGCTTCGAGCACCGCGATCACGCGCCGCCGTCCGGCTTCAGGCGCACGCCGCGGCCGCCCGCAGGGCTGGGGCTGTTCTCGCCGATCAGCGCCACGCCCGCGACCTCCAAAGCCTCCACTACCTTGGTCAGCGAACCGACCACACCGCGGACGTTGCCGCTGCTGGCCTCCATGCGCTGGATCGTGGGCACGGAAACGCCTGCCAGTTCGGCGAGGGTGCGCTGGTCGATGCCGAGCAGCGCCCGCGCGGCGCGCATCTGGGCAGCGGTCATCATGGGCGCTCTCCGGGTTGAGACATGCGTCTTCATGTCCAGAACATCATAAGGACCCTAATTTACTGCAGCATGGCGCTGTGGATAACACGTGCGACCCTCCCCGGCCCGTTTGCGCACTGACCATCGCCGACGCCGGCATCCGGGCCGACCGCAAGGCCTTTGCCGCCCATGACGTCCTGGCTTCGGCCGGGGTGATGCAGGCGGTCGCCGACCCGCTGGATGCGAGGCGCCCGCGCCTGCGGCCGAAGGCCAGCCTGCTTACGTCGCGGTGCGGCTGGCGCCGGTGCGGTAGATCAGCCAGAGGCCGGCCGCGATGAACCCGGCCCCCACGAAATGTGCCGTCTGCAGCCGCTCGCCCAAGAACAACACGGCCAGCGCGGTGCCGAACACCGGCATCAGATTGATGAACTGCCCGGCCTTGTTGGCCCCCATCAAGGCCACCGCACGGTTGAAGCACAGGTAGGCCAGAAGTGACGGAAACAGGGCCGTATAGGCCAGCGTGGCCAGGGTCACGCCGTTGAGCTGCACCGCACGGACATTGAAGTGCTCCCACAGGTACAGCGGCAGCAGAATCATCGTGCCGACCATGAAGGTGGCCGACAGCAGGCTCAGCGGGTGCACGTCGGGCCGCAGCCGCAGCAGCGCCGAATAGAACGCGTAGAAGGTCATGGCCAGCAGCACCCAGGCATCCCCGGGGGTCAGCGTCAGGTGCACCAGCCGCTGCCACTGCCCGCCGCTGACGATGACCGCAACCCCGGCCAGCGACAGCCCGAAGGCCACCAGCGCCCGCCAGCCCATCGGCTCGCGGAACAGCAGCCACGAGGCGACCAGAATCAGCATCGGCATGATCGACTGCATCAGCACCGCATTGGTCGCGGTGGTGGTGCTCAGCGCGTGATAGACCAAGGTGTTGAAGCTGGCAACGCCGAGAAACGCCAGCGCAACGATCAGGCCCCTGTGTGACCAGAGGGCGCGGGCGTCGTGCCGCAGGTGCGGCCGGGCAATGCCCAGCACCAGCACGAAGGCCAGCAACCAGCGCCAGAACGACAGGCCCACCGGCGGCACGTCGGCGTGCACGGCCCGCCCCAGCACGAAATTGCCTGACCAGCAGAGCAGCGTGATGATCATCAGCAACACCGGCGACGACCAGAGGTACTGGCGCAGGCGCTGGGGTTGGAAGGGCGAATCGGGCATGTCGGTCCAAGAGGGCGGCAGCAAACGGCGCCCGGGCGTGCAAAGGGCGCCATGGTAGTGAACGCCGGCCCTGCGTGAGCGCGGGGTCCGGGCGCCCGCACGCGGCGACGACGTGCTGGGCGGCCGCCCCGGCGTGGGGGACGTGGCTAGCCGCTCGCCGGCATCGGTTCGGGTTGCAGCGACTCGGCCGCCAGGCCGCGTTGCCGCAGGTAGCTGACCAGCGTGTCGCTGTTGCCGTGCGTGGCGAGCACGCGCTGCGCGCCACTTTCCTCGATGCTGCGCAGCAGGCCGGGCCAGTCGGCGTGGTCACTCATCACGAAGCCTTGCTCATAGGCCCGGCGGCGCGGCGTGTCGTCATGCTGCATCCAGCCGCTGGCGAAGCCGGTGGTGTACGGCGCAAAGCGGCGCATCCAGGGCGTGCCCCGGGCGCCGGGCGGCGCGAGGATCAGTCGGCCGTCAAAGCGCGTGCCCCGGGGCGGATTGCCCACCGGGGCGGTGGGCAGCATGCGCACCCCGGCCTTGCGGTAGGCCTTGACCAGCGGCGTCATGGCGCCGTGCAGCAGCACCGTTTCGTCGCTGTGGCGGGCAAGCTCGGCGAGAATCCGCTGCGCCTTGCCGAGCGCGTAGCAGAACAGCACCGCCGCCCGGCCCTGTGCCTTGGCGGCCTGCCACCAGTCGATCATCTCGCCCACCGCCCGGGCCGGGTCATCCCATTGGTAGAACGGCTCGGCGAAGGTGGCCTCGGTGACCAGGGTGTCGCAGCGCACCGGCGTGAACGGGGCGCAACTGGGGTCGGCACAACGCTTGAAATCGCCGGTCGCCACCCAGACCTCGCCGTCCTTTTCGATACGGACCTGCGAGGAACCGAGGATGTGCCCGGCCGGATGAAAGCTGACGCGGGTCGTCCCGAGCGCGAAGGCTTCGCCGTAGGGCAGCAGCGTCATCGGCGCCCGGGGCCCGAGGCGGATGCGCATCAGCTCCCCGCCCTCGCGCGCCCCCCAGTAATGGCCCATGCCGCCGCGCGCGTGGTCGCCGTGGGCGTGGGTGATGACGGCCCTGGGCACGCGTTTGGCGGGGTCAATCCAGAAATCGCCGGGCGGGCAGTACAAGCCCTCGGGGCGCAGCACGATCAGCGGCGCGGCAGTCACTGCTCGATCAGGGGCTTGAGCCAGGGCGCCGGCCGCATCGGCCGATACCACTTGGCGCCGGTGCCCGCGAGGGCCTCCTCCGGCTTGGGATTGCCGTGAAACACCAGCACGCGCGCCTCCGGCGGCGGCAGCGGCGTCCGCCACAGCGACAAGGGAAAGGTCGGCACGCAGTCGTACTTGTAGCTGGCGCACCACTTGTCGGGCCAGTAGGTGAGCAGGCCCTGCTGGCGCATTACGTCACACAGAAACTCCTGCTCGTTGCGGTAGTGGTCCTGCACCGCACGGCCCAGCGCCAGCAGGCGATCGAAAACGCCGTAGTCGCGGTCGGCAACATAAAAAAAGGTCGAGGTGTTCCCGGTCCAGCTGTTGCGATAGCGGAGGTTCTTGTAGTCCTTGATGACCGCAAACGCCGGGTCAAGGGTGAAGAAATCGTTGAGCGGCTTGAGCAGCACCACATCAAGATCGAGATACACCGTCGGGCCCTTGATCTGCGGGCGCAGCGCCGGGGCGAACAGCGTCAGCTTGCGCCACCCGTGGTTCATGACCTGGTTGCCCAGCACCGGCAGGTCCGGAATCGGCACCGCCCGCACCTCGTTGACGATGCCCTGGGCGTCGTCGGTGACGCAGATCAGCTCGAACGCGCCCTGCTGCACCCGCGTCAGTGCGCGAAACAGCCGGTTGACTTCGCTTGCCGGGTACTTGGTGCCCCATTTGGTGCAGATGAACTGGCGTTTCATGCGCGCAAGCCTTTCAAATAATGCCCCACAATGGCCAAGCGTTGCTCCCAGCGTTGCAGGATCGGCAGATTCGCCATGCCCAGCAGCCGCCAGTACCAGCCCAGTTCGCGCAGGCGGGGTTTCGGTTTGGTGCGGAACTCGTACTTGGCACAGCTCAGCCACTGATCGGTGATGCCGGCGCGCTGCCGGTAGTGCGCCAGCATGCCGGCCACACGGTAGCTGTACCGGGCTTTCTGCAGGCGGGAACGCTGGTAGCCGGCCAGTGCATTGCGTTCGTGCTCGCGGTGGCCGACCAGCGGCTCGCCGATGTAGACCTTGTGCGCACCGAGGATGTCGGCGCCCACCACCAGACAGTCGTCCGGCCGCGTTACCCACTGCGTCGCCATCGCTGGTGGCAGGTCCTGCAGGCGGCCCATCAGCTCGCGCCGCAGGGTCAAGCCGGAGGTGGCCACGCCCTGCCAGCGGGGATAGAAGCTGCCCAGCACCACCGACAGGCCGAGGTCGCGGTCGGCGCCCGGCGCGTGCAGGTCACGCTCGACCGTGCCGAACAGCCGCATGTTGCAGAACACGAAGTCGGCCGAGGGCACCCGCCGGTAGGTGGCGGTGACGCGCGCCAAGTATTCGGGCGACCAGCGGTCATCGGAGTCGAGCAGGGCGATCACCTGGCCGCGGGACGCGGCGAAGCCGGTCCTCCACGCCGACAGTTGCCCGGCATTGGCCTGCTCGATCAGCCGGATGCGGGGCTGGTCTGCAAAGGCGGCCCGCACGCGCGCCACCGAGTCGTCCGTAGAGCCGTCATCGACCACGACGACCTCCAGCGGCGGCTGGGTCTGCGCCAGGGCCGACTGCACGGCCTCGACGATGTACGGCGCATAGTTGTGGCTGGAAACCAGAACACTGATCGTCGGGGGCGGAACGGTGGACATGCACGGCTCTTGGGGGCGGACGCGCAGGCCCAGGGCGGCCATGCGAACCCTTATCATCCCCGATCATGTCGCGGAACGCTGACCCCTGCCCCTTGGTGTCCATCGCGCTGGCGACCTACAACGCCGGTGCCTATCTCGACGAGCAGATGAACTCGCTGCTGGCGCAAAGCCATCCGCACGTCGAAATCGTCGTCTCGGACGACGGCTCCACCGACGACACCCGCGCGCAGTTGGCGCGCCATGCCGCAGCGGATGCCCGGGTGCGGCTGTTGCCGCCGCAGGCCCGGCTCGGCTTCAACGGCAACTTTGCCCGCTGCTTCGCAGCGTGCCGGGGCGCGTACATCTCGCCCTGCGACCAGGACGACCGCTGGCACCCTGAGAAAACGGCGCGCCTGCTGGCCGCGTGTCAACGCCACGGCGGCGCGGCGTACTGTGACTCCACCTTCATCGACGATGCCGGGCGGCCGTTGCGCCAGCGGGGTCGCGCCAGGTTGAGTGAACTCAAGGTGATGCAGAGCGATCCGCCGGCCCTGCGCCTGCTGTTTTCGAACTGCGTGTCGGGACATGCCCTGATGTTTCCCCGCGCGCTGCTGGCGCAGTTGGGTGCGGTTCCAGAAGGCGGCTATTTCGACTGGGCGATCGCCCTGGCGGCGCGCGTCAACGATCTGCCGCTGACCTATCTCGACGAGCCCCTGGTCGCGTATCGGCGCCACCCCGCGGCGGTCACCGTCTCGGGCCCGCCGCCGCGCGCGGCCGGCAAGGCCGCCCGCCAGTGGGCGCTGTGCTGGGCAATGTTGGACGCCGCGCTGGCACATCGCGGCGTCGCGCCAACCGGCCTGCCGAGCCCGCTGGCCTTCCAGTCGGTCCTGAAGGCGTGGCTGGACGGCTATTTTTGCCCGGCGATGGTGCGCACGCTGATGCCGCATCGACACCAGGTGCTGCCCGAGCTCTCCCCCGCCGCGCGCCTGGCGACGGTGCTGGGCCTGTTCTGGGGGTATCGACTCAGGGCCCTGGTCAGGCCCCGGCGGTATCCGGCGATACGGTGCATCGGGCAGCGCGTCGAGTTCGTGGATGCCGGCACCCCGGCGCGCAGTCCCTGATGCCCGGCGGCGGACTCAGGCGCTGCCGCCGGCCCGCCTGCGGGCGGGCATCCAGTGCTTCAGCCGCTTGCGGCAACCCCTCAGCCAGTACCGCCACAGCCCGCCGCGCAGCGCCGGGATCAGGCTCGCACCGGGGCGCACGCTGCCGAGTTCAAGGCCCAGCATCAGCTGTCGCCCTGCGGCCTCGCGGCCCAGTGTCCGGGCCAGTGACTTGCGGCCCAGCGTGAGGCAGTCCTGCTGGCGCTGGCGCAGCACGGCGGGCTCCAGGCGCAGCCGTCGCTGCAAGGCCTGCACCGGGTCGCGATGCGCCGACGATGACATGCCGACGCCCTCTCGGTACTGCACCAGCGGCGTGTCGATGTACCGCAGGCCGCCGAGCAGCATGGCCCGATAGGCCAGCACCAGGTCTTCGTAGGCGTCGGGCTCGGTGATGGGGCCGAAGCGCTCGAACAAGGGACGGGTCCAGGCGTGGGTGGCGCCGATCAGGGTCGCCATGCGCCCCTGCCATTGCGCGGGATCGGGGTGGTCGTCGGTCAGGTGGGGGCGCAGCAGCGGGCAGGTGATGCGCCCGGCTTGGTCGATCGTCTGTACCGCCGAATGGAAGGAATGGGCGGCGCCCGCCGCGTCCTGAAAGGCGCGCACCAGCGTGGTGGTCCGGTTCGGCAGCGAGATGTCGTCCCCCGCCGCGGCCACCAGCAGATCGGCATCGGCGAGCGCGTGCAAGGTGTTGATGTGGCTGATCAGCCCCAGGTTCCGGGGGTTGCGGTTGAGCCGGACCCGGTGTGGCCCACGATAGTCCGCCGCCACCGCACGCATGATGGCGAAGGTCTCGTCGCCGGAAGCGTCGTCCGAAAAAATGATGTCCAGCGGTTGATAGTCCTGGTTCAGTGCGGCCTCGCAGGCCTGTCGCACCCAACGCGCCTGGTTGTAGGCCAGCAGCACGAAGACGACGCGGGGTGCGGTCATCAGGCCTCCGGCGTGAAGCGGTTGCAGGCTTCGATCACCTGCGCCACTTCGGCGTCGGTCAAGGCCGGTCCCATCGGCAGGCTCAGCACTTCGCGACTCAGTTGCTCGGTGATCGGCAGCGGCCGTTCCGCCAGATGCGCATAGGCGTTCTGGCGGTGCGGCGGCGTGGGGTAGTGAATGGCGGTGCCAACGTCGTGGGCGGCCAGATGCCGTTGCAGGGCGGCCCGGTGGACGCAGCGCACCACGTACAGGTGCCAGACGTGGCTGCCGGCCTGACCGATCCCTGGCAGGCGGATGTGCGGGTTGCAGATGCCGGCGGTGTACGCGGCGGCGACGCGCCGCCGGCGCTCGGTATCGGCATCGAGACCGCGAAGCTTGACGCTCAGCATGGCGGCCTGAAGCTCATCCAGTCGGCTGTTGACCCCGCGCAGTTCGTGCACGTACTTGGTCTGCGAACCGTAGTTGCGCAGCGACCGCAGCGTGTCTGCCAAGGCCGCATCGGAGGTGGTGATGGCGCCGCCGTCACCGAGCGCGCCGAGGTTCTTGCCGGGATAGAAACTGAATCCCGCGGCATCGCCCCAGTTCCCCGCGCGCCGTCCGGCCATTTCGGCCCCATGCGCCTGCGCGGCGTCTTCAAGAACCAGCAGATTGCGGTGCCTTGCCAGCGCCATGAGCGGCGGCATGCCCTCGATCTGCCCGTACAGGTGCACCGGCATCAAGACCCTGGTGCGGGGCGTCAGGTGCGGTTGAAGCCGCGCCGCCGACAGGCCGAAATGCTCGGGATCGGGGTCGATCAACACCGGCCGCAGACCGCTCTGGGTTATGGCCAGCACGCTGGCGATGAAGGTGTTGGCGGGCACCATCACTTCGTCACCGTCACGCAGCTTGCCCATGGCCTTCCACGCCCGGAGCACCAGGGCGAGCGCATCCAGCCCATTGCCCACGCCGATGCAGTGGTCGCTGCCGCAATACGCCGCGAACTGGGCCTCGAACTCGGTCAGCGCGCTGCCGGTGATGTACCAGCCGGAGTCGATGACGGCGGTACACGCCGCGATCAGGGCGTCGCGATACCGGGCGTTGACCGCCTTCAGGTCGAGCACCGGGATCATCGCTGCGCCGCACCGAATTCGGCGATCCAGGCCTGCACCGCGGCAGGCAGATAGCCGCGGTGAAAATGGCGTCGCCACGGGTAGGCGCGTCGTCCGCTGCCGTCCTTCAACCGGATCTCGTCGGCGTTGCGGACAAACGCTGCGGGGGCCCCCGCCACCACGGTGTCGGCCGCGACGTTCTGCGACACTGCGCTGTGCGCGGCCACCAGCGCGCCCGACCCGATGGTCACCCCGGGCAGCACCACGGTCATGGTGGCGACCACGGCGTAATCCTCGACGGTGACCCCAAGCCGCACCTCGCTGGGGGGATGCGGGTCGTTGGTGAGCACCACGTAGGGGAACAGCCAGACATAGTCGCCGACGGTCGATCCCTGGCCGATGTGCACGTTGCTGTGGAGCCGGCTGTAGTGCCCGAACCGGCAGTCACCCTGCACATCGCAGAGGGTGCCCAGTTGCAGGTGATCGCCCGCCATCGTGCCTTCGCGCACGGTCACGCGATGACCCGTGGTCAGGCCCCGGCCAAAGCACGAGCCTTCGTAGAAGACGCTGTGCGAGCGGATCAGGCTGTGGTTGCCGATGACCAGCGGCCGGTCGCCCGCGCCTCCGTGGCGGGGATACCCGAGTTCGCAAAAGGCGCCGACGACGGTGCCCGCGCCCAGGCGCACGTTGCCGTGAATCACGGTGTAGGGCCCCACGCTGACGTCATCGGCCAGCGTGGCTGCGGCATCGACGAGCGCGGTGGGATGAATGCGGGGCGCCATCAGCCGCACCGATCCTCGACGGCCATCGCCGGGGCATCCGGCGCCCTTGCGGTCGCGGCGGCGAGGCGGACGAACGCGTCGTGGTCCCGGATGTAGTCGCGTTCGTCGTAGGGCTCGCTGGCCAGCACCAGAAGCACACAGTGCTCTGAGAAATCGTGCATCTCCCGCCAGACCAGGCCTTCGATGAGCAGTCCGCGGCAGGGGTCGTCCAGCACCGCGTCGGCGCGCTGCCGGCCGTCATCGAGGCTGACCCGGCACGACCCGGCAACGCAGACCATCAGCTGCTTCAGATTGCGGTGCGCGTGATGCCCCCGGCTGACGCCCTGCAGGGTGTCGAAGATGTAATAGACGCGTCTGATCTCGAACGGAATCGCGCCGTGGCCCTCAATGGCGACCAGGCTGCCGCGGGCATCGCCACGCTTGGTCAAATCGATCCAGTTCATCAGTGGCTTCATCGCATTCACAAGGTTTTGCAGGTTTTGCAGGAGCGCCCAGCGGCTGAAGCGGTAGCATAACGTCCTGTTTATCCAGTACGTTTCGATGACCCGAAAAGCCATTGTGTTGGCGGGTGGTTCCGGCACCCGGCTGTATCCGTTGACCCATGGCGTCAGCAAGCAGCTGATGCCGGTGTACGACAAGCCGATGATCTATTACCCCCTGTCGGTCGCGATGCTGGCGGGGTTGCGCGAGATTCTCATCATCACCACCCCGCACGACGCGCCCGCCTTTCAGGCGACGCTGGGCGATGGCGCGCGGTGGGGCATCGATCTGCACTACGCGGTACAGCCCCGCCCTGAGGGCCTCGCGCAGGCGTTTCTGATTGGCGAGGCCTTCCTGGCCGGTGGGCCTGCCTGCCTGATCCTTGGCGACAATCTTTTCTTCGGTCACGGCCTGCCCGAACTGCTGGCGCGTGCGACGGCGCGCACGGCCGGCGCCACCATCTTCGGTTACACCGTGCGCGACCCCGAGCGCTACGGCGTGGTCGAATTCGACGACCGCAGCGGCAAGGCCATGAGCATCGAAGAGAAGCCGCTCAAGCCACGGTCGCAGGATGCGGTGACCGGCCTGTACTTCTACGATGCGGCGGTGGTCGACGTGGCCCGGCAGATACGCCCTTCGGCGCGCGGCGAGCTGGAGATCAGTGACGTCAACCGGCACTACCTGACCCAGGGCAACCTGCACGTCGAGCGCCTGGGCCGCGGCTTCGCCTGGCTCGACACCGGCACCCACGATGCCCTGCTGGAGGCCGCCAACTTCGTCCGCACCGTGCAGCAGCGGCAGGGCCTGCAGATTTGCTGCCCTGAGGAGATCGCCTTTCGCCAGGGCTGGATCGACGGCGAACAACTGCGGCGCCTGGCGCAGCCCCTGGCCCGGTCTGACTACGGTCGCTATCTGGAAAGGCTGGCCCGATGACCATCACCGAAACCGCGCTGCCCGGCGTGTTGTGCCTCACGCCCAAGGTGTTTGGCGACGATCGCGGCTTCTTCCTCGAAACCTACCGAGAGCAGGACCTGCTGGCGCGTGCGCTCAAGCTGCGGTTCGTGCAGGACAACCAGTCACGTTCGGTGCGCGGCACCCTGCGCGGACTGCATTACCAATGTGTGCAGCCGCAGGGCAAGCTGGTGCGGGTCAGCGCCGGCGCCGTGCTCGACGTGGCGGTGGACGTGCGCCGTGGTTCACCCACCTTCGGCCAGCATCTGGCCATGGTGCTCGACGATGTCCGTCATCGGCAGCTGTACATTCCGCCCGGCTTCGCGCACGGATTCTGTGTGCTCTCCGGCACCGCCGACTTCGTCTACAAATGCACCGACTACTACCACCCCGGGTCGGAAACCGGCATCCGCTTCGATGACCCGGGGCTGGGCATTGCCTGGCCGGCGCTGGACGTGCCCTACCGGCTGTCGCCCAAGGACCTGGCCCTGCCGCGACTGGCCGATCAGGACCGGCTGCCATGAGCATTCTGGTGCTGGGTGCCGGCGGGCAGGTGGGGCGCGAGATCGCCGGGTGTCTGGGTGAGGCCGATCACGCCCTGACGCGCAGCGCGCTGGACATCACCCGGCCCGACGCCATTGCCCGGGCGCTCGACCGGCATCACCCCACGGTGCTGATCAACGCCGCCGCCTACACCGCGGTCGACCGCGCGGAGGCCGAGCCTGATCGGGCCGAGGCCATCAACCGTGACGGTGCTGCGCATCTGGCGACGGCCTGCGCGCAGCGCGGCATTGCGTTGCTGCACCTGTCCACCGACTACGTGTTCGACGGGCGTGCCGACGCCCCTTACACGCCGGCCGATGCGGTCAACCCGCTGGGCCAGTACGGCCGCAGCAAGGCGGCCGGCGAGGCGGCCATACGCCAGGCCCTGCCGGCGCACCTGATCCTGCGGACCAGTTGGGTGTTCGGCCGCCACGGCGGCAACTTCGTGAAAACCATGCTGCGGCTGGCCCACGACCGCGACGCGCTGAACATCGTCGATGACCAGATCGGCGGGCCGACACCGGCCGCCGCCCTCGCCGAGGCCCTGCTGGGGCTTGCCCGGACGATCGCCTTGGGGCGCGCCTGGCCCTGGGGCACCTATCACTACGCCGGCGCGCCGGCGGTGTCGTGGCGCGGCTTTGCCGACGTCATTTTTGCGGAGGCGCTGCAGGCGGGCCTGATCAGCCGTGCGCCCCAGGTGCGGGCCATCACCACCGCCGAGTATCCGACCCCGGCATCGCGGCCGCTCAATTCGCAGCTCGACATGCGCGACACCGAGGCCCGGCTGGGGCTCTCGCCGCCCGACTGGCAGGCCGCGCTGCGGGCGCTGCTGCGCAGCCCGGCGTTCCACGCATGAACCATGTGCCCCGCAAGGTACTGGTGACCGGTGGCGCCGGGTTCATCGGCAGCAATTTTGTCCGCCACCTGCTGGCCAGCGATGCGCAGGTTCGGGTGACCACGCTCGATCTGCTGACCTACGCGGCCGATCGCCGCCACCTCGATGACCTGCCCGGCGCCGATCGCCACCAGCTTGTCGTGGGCGACATTGCCGACGCCGCGCTGGTTGAAAGGCTGATGCGCGATGCGCACATCGACACGGTGGTGCACTTCGCCGCCGAGTCGCATGTCGACCGCTCGATCAGCGGCCCCGGCGCCTTCGTGCACACCAATGTCGCCGGCACCTTTACCCTGCTGGAGGCCGCCCGCGCGGCCTGGCAGGGCCGTGCCGACGTGCGCTTCCATCACATTTCCACCGACGAGGTGTTCGGCACGCTGGGGCCAGACGATCCGCCGTTCACCGAGGCCACGGCCTACGCGCCCAATTCGCCGTATTCGGCCAGCAAGGCCGCCTCCGATCACCTGGTGCGGGCCTGGTTCCATACCTATGGCCTGCCGGTGGTGACCACCAACTGCTCGAACAATTTTGGGCCCCGCCAGCACGCCGAAAAATTCATCCCCACGGTGATTCGCGCCTGCCACGCGCAGGCGCCGATTCCGGTGTACGGCGATGGCAGCAACATTCGCGACTGGCTGTATGTGACCGACCATTGCCGGGGCATCGACGCGGTCATGCGCGGCGGCCGCCCCGGCGAGTGCTACAACCTCGGCGGTGGCAACGAGCGCAGCAATGTCGAGATCGTGCGGCTGATCTGCGCCGCGTTCGACCGCCGCCGCCCGCAGCGCGCGCCGCACGCGGCATTGATGCGCTTCGTCACCGACCGCCCCGGCCACGACTGGCGCTACGCCATCGATGCCTCCAAGGTCGGCGAAGAACTCGGCTGGCAGCGCGCCCGCTGTTTCGAGGCCGAGCTGGACGCCACCCTCGACTGGTATCTGGGGTCATGAGCACCCCGGTCAGCGTGGTGCTGATTGCCCGCGACGCCGAGCGCACCCTGGCGCGTTGCCTCGCGAGCACGGTGGGTTTTGACGATGTGGTGATGGTCGATACCGGCTCGACCGACGCGACGCTGGCGATTGCCGCGCGGTATCCCCATGTGCGGGTGCTGCACGAAACCTTCGAAGACTTCAGTGCCAACCGCAACGCCGCCGCGGCCTGTGCGCGCCACGACTGGGTCTGCCCGCTGGACACCGACGAGTGGTTCGACCCCGTGCTGGCGGCGCAGCTCCAGGCGTTCAATCCGGCGTCGGACCAGCAGGTGCACGCCTTCTGGCGCCACAACTGGTTTCTGGGCCGGCGGCTGCGCAGCAAGCTGGGGCGCGAGTGGATACGGCGCGTCTATCACCGTCAGCAGGTGCAGTTCGTGGGCGCTGTTCACGAGCGCCTGGTGCGGGTCGACGGCGGCGCCAGGCCAGCGGTCGCGCGGCTGCCGGGCCACGTCGGCCACGATCCCTATGCCAGCGTCGGGCATCTGTTCGAAAAGCGCTGGACCTACGCCCGGCCCGACCTGCGCAAGGTCAAGGCGGCGCACCCGGCGGTCGCCAGCCTGCGGGCGCTGTGGCGGTTCCTGCGCGGCTGGCTGTTGGCCGGCGGCGTCATCGACGGCTGGCGCGGCTTCGTGCTGGCCAGTGCCGATGCCTACGGCGTGTTCCTGAAATACGTCTGGGGCTATGCAGCCCGCAAGGCCAGCGCCGAGCGCACCAGGGGCGCGTAGTCCTCGACGCAAAAGTGCGCGTGGTGATCGGCCTGAATCGTCAGGTAGCGCACCGCGGGGTCATCGAATGCGGCGTTGATGGCGGCCTCGGGGTGGGCGCGCTCCTCGGCGGTGTGCAGCCAGCGGCAGGCCAGACTGGCGCGCTCGGTCCACACCCCGGCGTACTGGCGCAACTGACTCACGTAGACCCCGTAGGTCATGAACTCCGACCACTGCCCCAGCGGTTGGGCGAGCAGCGCCTGCCACCAGTCGCACTGATGGCGGGCTTCAATGGCGTCGAGCATGTCGCGCAGGGTGCCGCGGTCAAAGACGAAGGGGTGGGTCACGTAATTGACGAACGGCGCGCCCGGCAGACGCGGCCACGGCAGGCCGAACAGGGTGCAGGCGTGGCCATACCAGCCGGGTGAAGCGAGCCGGCGGGTGATGACGTCCGGTTCTTCGTACAGCACGACGCGGCCGTCGGCGGCGTAGGCGCTGGCCGGCACCGGTTGGGTGAAGATCACATCGGAGTCGAGGGTGATCAGCACCCGCTGCGGGAACTGGCGGGCCACGGCGAACTTGACCAGCTGCTGGGTGTGCCAGCCATAGTAGTTGGCGTCGGCAAACCAGCCGAAACGCTTGTAGGCGCTGCGCTTGAGCACCTGCAGCCGGCGGTTGGGCGTGCGATCGAGGTAGCGCCGCCGCCGCTGCTCGACCCCTGCGGGCAGTACCTCGGCGGTGCTCAGGTAGTGCGGGCCGACCGCGCCCTGCCGGAACATCGCCAGGTCTTCGGTCTGCACCACCGCGTAGTGCGGCACCGCGCCCAGGCCCATGGCCGCCATCGATTCCCGCAGTAACTGGAAGCGTTCGAAATCGCCGCGCCAGGTCGGGGTGACGAAGGCAATGTCGGCCGCGGCATAGCCGGGGCTGAGATCAGGCATGGTCGTCGCCTGCGGTCCAGGCCGCGACCAGCCACGGCGCCGGGCCGATGCGCCGGTACCAGCGCCCGCCCAGGCCGGCGAGCACGTCGCCCATCTTCGGCCGACCGGCGAACACCACGATGCGGGTGCCGGCCGGGCACTGTGGATTCTGATGAAAACTGGCCAGCCCGCGCGGCACGCAGCCGTTCTTGAAACTGGTGCACCAGGCCGTGGGCCAGAACTGCAGTTGCGACCGGGCGTGCAGGTGGTCGGACAGGAACTCCTGCTCGTTGCGATAGCCCGCGATGACCGCGTCGTGGTCATTGACGTAGCGTGCCAGCGCATCGGCATGGGCGCCGGCTTCGAAGCGGAACACCGAGGTGTTGGCGACCCGGGCATAGAAGGCATCGCGGGCCGGACGAAACCACCGCCTGAGCGGGCGGGGGCGAAACAGTTCGGCGTCGCGGATCGCGCAGAACGCGCCCGGCGTGTCGAGAAACGGCGCGAGGTCATCGACGATCACCACATCCAGGTCGAGAAACAGGACCGTGCCGCGCCAGTCCGGCAGGTCGTCACGCAGCAGGGCCAGCTTGCGCCAGCGGCTGTCGCGGGTGGCGCCAGCGCCGGTGTCGGGCAGGGGCCGGGCCTCGATCGCCGGATCAAGGCCCTGGGCGTCATCGGTGAAGCAGACGAAGCGAAACGGCCGCGCCAGGTGTCGGGTCACCCCGGCGTGCAGCCGGTTGACGTACTCGGGGCCGTAGAGCGTGCCCCATTTCATGCAGGCCACGGTCGGAATCTCAGGGGTCATGGTGCGGGTTGTTGTGCGTTGAGGGCCTCAAGGGTGCGCTGCAGCGCGCCTCGGTGCGAGGCCAGGCTGGCCAGCGCGGCGGCGCCCATGCGGCGGCGGCGGTCGGCGTCGGCCAGGGCGTCGGCCAGGGCCGTCTCCAGCGCCGCTGCGTCCGCGACCTGCCGGGCGCCGCCCGCGCCCAGCAGCAGGTCGCGGGCGAACTCGAAATTGTGCATGTGCGGGCCAAACAGCACCGGCCGCCCCAGCGCGGCCGGCTCCAGCACGTTGTGGCCGCCGATGGGCACCAGAGAGCCGCCGACGAACGCGATGTCCGACAGCGTCAGGTAGAACCACATCTCGCCCATGCTGTCGCCGAGCAGCACCGGGGGCGGCGCCGTATGCAGGTCAATCTGGCAGCGCCGCGCCCACGGCAGGCCCGAGGCTTCGATCTGTGCCTGCACGTCGTCGAAGCGTGGCGGGTGTCGCGGCACCACCAGCAGCACGGCGTCGGGCCAGCGTTGCAGCAGGCGCTGGTGGATGCGCAGCGCCGCCGACTCTTCGCCCTCGTGCGTGCTGGCGGCAAGCCACACCGGGCGCCTGCCCCAGCCGGCCTTGATGTCGCCCCCCGCCCGGCACTGATCCGGCTGCGGTGCAACGTCGAACTTGAGATTGCCCAGGGCCTGCACCTGCGGTGCGCCCAGGCGTCGGTAGCGCTCGGCGTCGGGCGCGCTCTGCGCCGCCACCAGGGTGACGTCGCCCAGCACCGACCGTGCGAAGCGCGGCATTCGCCCATAGCCTTTCACTGAGCGGGGCGACAGCCGCGCGTTGGCGATGGTGATGGGGATGCCGCGCATCCGCAGCCGCCGGAACAAGGTCGGCCACAGTTCGGTTTCCATGATCACCACCTGGCGCGGCTGCAGCCGGTCCAGAAAGCGGATCACCACCGAGTGCACGTCGACCGGCGCGTAGCAGTGCCGCACCTGCTCCCCCAGCTGCGCGCGGACCTGGGCGCTGCCGGTGGGCGTGGTGGTGGTGACGCAGACCTTGCCGGGGCCATGCCGGGCCACCAGGGCCCGGATCAGCGGCAGGGCGGCCATGACCTCGCCGACGCTGACCGCGTGCACCCAGACGGCGACGCCGCCTTCGACCCTGGGGATGTACCCGAAACGCTCGGTGACGCGGCCGCGATAGGCCGGGTTGCGCCAACCCTTGACCCACATCACCGGCCACAGGATCAGGCCGGCCAGGGTGACCAGAAAAACATAGAGCACTCGCATATGCGCAAGAATACCGTCCCGCCTGTTGCAGCCGTAATCGTTGATGACCCAGCGCCTGCCCGCCGATCCCTGTCTGACCGCCGCCATCATGGCGGGGTCCGCTTGCCGCGCCTGATGGCCCAGACGCCCCCCAGGCCGCGATACCGCCAGCGCTACCTCGCGCCGCGCTACTGGCTGACGTGGTTGCTGCTGCTGCTGGTGCAGATGCTGACCTGGCTGCCGCTGCGGCTGACCCGGCCGTTCGGGCGGGGCTTGGGGTGGCTGCTGGGCCGGGTGATGCGCGAGCGGCGCCACGTGACCGACGTCAACCTCATGCTGTGCCTGCCCGCGCTTGATGCCGTCGCCCGTCGCCGCATGGTCGATGCGCACTTCATGGCCATGGGCGCGGCCATCTTCGAAACCGCGTTCGCTTGGTTTGCCAGCGATGCGCGCATTCGCAGGCTGGGCCGGGTGGAAGGGCTGGAACACCTCGATGGAGTGCAGCAGCAGGGTCAGGGCGCCCTGCTGTTGACGGGCCATTTCAGCTGGCTGGAACTGGGCGCGCGGGTGCTGGCCGTGCAGCGACCGTTTCATGCCATGTACCGGCACGTGAACAACCCGCTGATCGACGACTGGATGTTCAGTGCCCGGTTGCAGCGCACCCGGCGCCGGCCCCTGCCGAAGCGCGACATCAAGACCCTGATTCGCGCACTGCGCGAAGGCGAGGCCATCTGGTACGCACCCGACCAGACCCTGGGCCGCGAGGCTGGCCTGTTCCTGCCCATGTTCGGCCAGCCGGTGTGGACCCTGACCGCCACCGCGCGCCTGGCCAAGCTGGGACGCGCCCGGGTGGTGCCGTACTTCACCACTTTCGAGCACGGGCAGTACGTGGTCAGGGTGCAGCCGCCGCTTGAGCAGTTTCCCAGCGGCGATGATGCGGCCGACGCGCGGCGCGTCAACGACCTCATCGAGGCCGCGGCGCGGGCGTCACCGCAGGCCTACTTCTGGGGCCACCGGCGGTTCAAGGTGCGCCCGCCCGGCCGTGAAGACCCTTACCGGCGTGTCGACTAGTTTTGTCGGGAACCACCGTCCAAACCCCAGCATCGGGCCGCAGCATTGATATAGTGGCTGTCTCTTATACACATCTGACGCTGCCGACGATATGCAGTGTGTAGAT